>Ga0316608_1000733_pt1 | contig 14225 bp, 9 predicted proteins | sample MIS2016152B_MG_FD_207673 | JGI IMG/M metagenome (GOLD analysis project Ga0316608, IMG submission 207673) | Microbial mat bacterial communities from Middle Island sinkhole, Lake Huron, Michigan, United States - MIS.2016.152B | ecosystem: Environmental > Aquatic > Freshwater > Lake > Sediment...
TTAAAAATATTAAAATATTGTTACTTTATGTTAATTTTATTTGGCTAACTCAATTTTTCCATCTTATTTTTACTTTAGGGACGCACACTAATTAATTTCTCTCAGTAGTTCTGGGAGTTTTTTATTTTTGGTTAAAAACCAATTTGTTTACCCAACAGCCATTTTTGCTGTATCCTTCCAGAGATAGTGAGGTAATGGCTCTTTAAGTTTCCATGTTATACTCATTGGTTTTGAGCCAGATGATTCTATAAAATTTCCTTCCCCAATAAATACAAATGACATAGTATTTCCAAATTCATCTTCGTTTTTTTCCCTTACAAATAGTAAAATTCTTTTAGCAAGTTCTTTATGCTGAATATAAGTTAGCCCTTTTCCTTTTGTTGGACTACTTGTATTTTGGGATTGCCAATGAAATAGAGTTTCACTCAATGCAAAATCTTCGTATAAAGTTGTGGGTGAAAAATCTTTTTCAGATTTATTAAGTGTAATGAAAAGTAATTCGGTATTTTTATTTTCTGAAAATGCAACACCTTCTCTGTAACTTGGTTTTTGAGTAAAAGAATAAAATCCAAAAGCTGAAAGAATTTGGTCTCTTGTATAACGACTATGAACTTTTAATGGTTGAGCGTATGGAAGAGGAATTTCTTTTTCTAAGAAATCAATTTTTTCAATCAAAATTTCAAGTAGTTCTATTATTTCTTCAGTTAAAATTTTATTCTTTCCAATTGCTTTAATGCTTTCTTCCAGATTATAAAAATTTCCAGCATTTTGCCAAACATCATAGTGAAGCATTAAACACATGATTTTATAATCAATTGTTAATTCATCAAGTTTAAAATCGAAGTTTTTCTTAGCTAAATTTAAAATAAACTTAAAATATGAAAATGAATTACATGAAAGCCATTTTTTACTAATTGCTCGATAAATTTCAGTTTCGTTTATTGTTAGATAATCTTCTATTTGGTCTGCATTTGCACATAATCTTTTCCAATTTCCTTTTTTGTATATTAGTTGTAAAGGAATATGATTGAAATCTAAGAAGTTTTTTAAAGTTAAAGGTAATGTTGTCTGATGTTTGTAATTTCTTATTTTGTTTAATAATTGATTTTTATTTAATAATGTTGCTTGGCGTATATTGCTTAAAATAAATTCTTTAGCCTTTTTTTCTAAAACTATTGTACAACCTAATGGTAAATGTGGAAAATCGTCTTCAATTTCTTTGTTTATAGAAGTATTGGTTTTGCCAACTAATGCTCTAAATTTGCCTTCAAAATCATATTCGGGTCGTGAATTGCTAACAAAATCTAAAACGGTCAAACAATCCTTACCTTCTGCTAATCTTAAACCTCTACCAAGTTGTTGCAAAAATACAGTCAAACTTTCAGTTGGTCGGAGAAATAAAACGGTATCAATTTCAGGAATGTCTATTCCTTCGTTAAAAATATCAACAACAAATAAATAGTTGATTTCTTTCTTGTAAAATTTTCTTCTTAATTCTTCTCTTAATTCATTTCTGGAACTTACAAGATAGTCTGCTTTTAAACCTGCAAGTACAAATTTTTCAGCCATATATTGAGCATGTTCTTGAGTTACACAAAAACTTAGTGCTCTAACATTATTTATATCATTTAAATACTTATTTAAATTGTAAATTATTTCGCCAACCCTTTTATCATTTTGAGTATAAATACGAGTTAATTCACTTGGCAAATACCTTCCTTTATTCCATTGAACATTAGACAAATCAATACTATCAGTAATTCCAAAATATTGAAACGGACATAATAATTTGCGATTTAATGCTTCAGGTAATCTAATCTCAGCTGCAATTGTACCGCAAAAATCTTTTAGAATATCTTCGCCATCCATTCTTTCAGGAGTTGCTGTTAAACCTAAAAGTATTTTTGGCATAAATCTGTTTAATATTGGTCGGTAACTTGATGCTGCAATATGATGAACTTCATCAACAATGATGAAATCATAAAAAGTTTCTGATAAAAATAAGGTATTTATTCTGTTATTAAGTGTTTGAACTGATGCAAAAATACAATCATAGTTTTCAGGTTCCAGACCATCAACCCATAATTCACCAAAATTATTATTTCTTAATACTCCTTGAAAAGTAGCTAGAGCTTGTTGTAATATTTCTTTACGATGAGCAACAAATAAAAGTTTTGCATTTGGAAATTGTTTAGTGAAATTTTTAAAATCAAAAGCTGATATTACAGTTTTTCCTGTTCCGGTAGCTGCAACAATTAAATTTTTGAATCTTTCATGTACAAGTCTCTCAGTATCTAATTTTTCCAAAATTTCTTCCTGAAACGGAAATGGTTTAATATCAAAATATGCAGCAGGATTGTTTTTTTCAGTTGTTCGTTCTTTTCTAAGTGCAACTCTAAGTTTATCTGTATGTTGAATTCTATTAAACAATTCAAATTCATTATCTTGCCAGTAGGTATCAAATGTTTTCTGAAATTTATCAATAATATGTCCAACTTCTTTTGTGGTAATTTTCAAATTCCATTCTAAACCATTTGTTAATGCTGAACGTGAAATATTTGAAGAACCTATATAACCTGTATGAAAACCTGTATTTCGGTAAAATAGGTATGCTTTTGCATGCAATCTTTCATTATCTGTATTATACGATACTTTAATTTCTGTATTTTTTAATTCTGATAAAAATTCAACAGCTTTTAAATCTGTTGCCCCCATGTACGAAGTAGTAATAACTTTTAGAATTCCTCCATTATCAGTAAAATCAATCAGTTCTTTTTCAAAAATCCTTATACCTGTCCATTTAATAAATGATACAAGAAAACTAATTCTATCTGAGGATAAAATTTCTTTTTTTAATTCACTTTCAAGTGATATACCTGCATTATTTCCTGTAAACAATTCACTTTGAGATAATCTTGTATAAGGTGTAATTTCTTTTAGATGTTTATCCAGGTCTGAAAATCGAGTATCTATTTTAGAAAAAATAGCTGTAAGTATTTTTGCTTCAGTTTCAATTAAGTCATTTTCAAAATCTTCATCTTCTAATTCTGTTTTTAAAAGATAAATAATTTTGTTAGAAATTTCTATTTGGTTTTCGAGGCTATTTTCTCCATTAATTAGATTAAAAGCTACTTTAATAACTTCCGATAAGTATAATGAAAGCATTTTACTTGCTTCAATTTTATCAATTGGATTTTTTTTAATATAAAAAGTATTTTTATCTAAATCATCTAATCTTGAAGCAACTAACTTATTGATTAATTGTTCGTATATTCCTTGTTCCACTTAGTTGTTTTTTGTAAAACATTCATTATTTATAACTTTACTACAATCAGTTTAATAATTATGAAAAATTCCACCTATGTCTATGCCACTTCAAATTTTCTTTATTCGGATAGAAATTTTCTCCGAAAGGTAAAATCATTGGTTTTCCATGTAATTGTTTAATATTAAAATTACTGTCAGAATTTTCAGCAAAATTATTTGAAACCAAAATTTTATAGTTTTCATCAACAGATAATAATCCTTTGTCGAATATTCGATGTAATGTCGGATTTAATGCAATTCCGTTCGAAATACTATCATCATGACATTCGCTGAAAGGAATAATATGACAAGCATCAATAAAATTATATCCATCAAAAGATTCCAATCGCATTCCGGTAAACGCACAAGTAAAATTATAAATTCGAGGTATAACTTTTTTAAATTGTGAATTTCGTACATATTCAATTTCTTCGTCCTTTAATATGTTGGAAGGTTTTTTATTAAGTATTAAATCATCTATTTCAGCTAATAATTTACTATCTTTTTTTTCAAAATATTTATGTTTTGTTAGAGGAAAATATTTATCTAACAACAAATTAATCAATAGTTTTCTATTATTAGAATTTATTAAAATTTGAAATAAATCATCAGAAAATTTACCAAAATCAACTAAATTATTAAATTGTTTAAAACTTTTAATATGATTTTTTTGTTCAGCCCCATCTTTTAAAAATGAATTCCAAAATTTTTCACCTGAAAGATGATAAAAAGGAAGTGTAAAATCAGGAACATTATTAGTATCAACAAGTAAATCCCAATTATCTCTGTATGCAGTAATCAATTCAGGTGTAATAAATATCTTATTTTCAATTATTTCACTCTTATCAATAAGTTCAAATATGCTAATTAAAAGAATTGGTTTGTGTGGAGCTTTTCCATATTTTGTAACTCCTTGATTTAGTTTCGAAAGCTTTAAAATATATTCGTCAAATGTTTTCAAAATTTTAGATTTTATTTTCAATAAATTTATAAATTTAACTCAACTCTCCAAAATATATTTATTATTCAAGTTTTTAAAATTAAACCATAATCGTAATAATCTCACTCATTTTTAGTATATCTCGGTGAAAGTTTTTCTTTGTAAAAATATTATTTATTATTCTTTATTTTCTCTAACTTATCAATTAAAAAATATAAACTTGTTGATGGATTGTTATATAAATCAAGTTTTTTAGCTCTTTTTATGGCTTCGAAATCTTTTTCATTTAGTTTTGAGAGTAATTTTTCATTTATTATTGCTTTCTGATAATCAGGACAAAACGTTTTTAACTTTTTAATACAGTTTTCGGTACTGATTTCTGCTGTTTGATTAACAAAATGCAAAATATACCAAAGTTCAAAACAAGGATTTGAAACCAACAATTCAGCATTTGTTTGCTTTTTAAGTTCATTCAATTTTTCAGTAAAACCTTCAACATCTAAATCATACATCAGAAAAATCTTATCTTTTGTATGTGATTCCGAACTTTTTATTTTGTTTCTGATTATTCTTTCACTTATTTTATTTCCTGTGATTTTCGGTAAAATTTCTATCGGCAAACGATATTTGATTTTCAAGTATTTGATATATGCTTCCTCAGTTTCGCCTTCACAAAAAATGTAAAATGTCGGGTTAATTTCTTTTCCTTTCGGTTTTCTCGAATGTCTAGGCATATATCAAAGATTTTAAAGTTGATATGGAAGAATCAATATATGGAATTGCATCAAATCTGCCTTGTAAATAACCTTTTTCGGCATCCATTGTTTCCCGAAAATCTTTATAATCGAACAAAGAATATAAATCGGTTGAAGCATCTTCTTTTTTGTTTACAAAATAAATCTGGTCTTTACGGATTTTTTTAAGATTTATCAGATTTGTGTTATGTGTTGAAAATATGAGTTGTGCCGATTTGCTCGAATGAAACAATGCCAATACAAACTGAACAATATCATTATGTAAACTTGTTTCTAATTCATCAATTATCAAAATTTTATTGTTTTTTACGATGTCCATAATTGTCAATAAAATATTAAAAAGTTTTTTTGTTCCGTCAGATTCCTCAGTTTCAAAATCAAATGGAATTTCTGGAGCTGCTTTATGAAAAGTAGTAAATCTTAATCTGACTTGCTTATCATCAGAAATTGTTGCAATATTTTCAGGAAACTGAGCATTTACTTTTTTTACTAAAACATCTTCTTTGCTCATTTTTATATCAATAATATCACTATCTGCAACTTGCAATGCTTTTAATAACAGTTGTCTGTTTTCTTTATACAATTGTTCAATTCTAATGATATTATCGAATACCGGAAAATTCAGAATGAAAATATTTGTAAAATAGTTGAAAATATCTTTTGCAATTTCTCTTCCCAACTGACTTGCACGTGAGAGAAATAAAGTTTTATTTGTCGTATTTTCAGCAACATCAACAGGTCTTTTTAAAACCGAACCGAAATCGTATTTTTCTTTATTTTTTCCTTTAATTCTTTCATCTCTTGTAAATACCAAAGCTCGGCGACCATTCGGATAATGATAAAGATTTTCGGTAATAATATATTCTCTTGTAAGCGAATAAGAATATTCGTACTCAATTGAATTACAAATAAATCTTATAAAAAAAGTACTTGGTTTATTTGGGTATTCATTGAATTTGAATGGAATAAAATTGAAAATTATGTTTTCAGTATTATTTTGAGATTCAAATATCATGGCACAACAAAACCTTATTGCTTTAATTATATTGCTTTTACCTGAACCATTTGCACCGTATAAAGCAACAGTTTTTAAAATCTTTTCACCATTATATTCAAAAGTATTTTCCTCAAGTTCTTTAGCCGTTTTAGATTGAATTTTTCCGGCTTGTAAATCAAGAATAATTTCATCTTTTATTGAGAAAAAATTGCTTAAACGAATTTCGAGTATCATTTTATATTTGATTTTTGGAATTTTTTTACAAATATAAGATTTAAAAATAAGAAAACAATATTTTATTTAAAAGAAAATATTTTTAAGAATTAATTTTTAATGAAAATTATTTTAATAAGCTCATTTAATTGATTACATTTACAAAACGATAAAAGAAAAGAAATTTTAAATTCCCCTACCAAACTGATACCAAGAAAATATTTTACATAGTTATAATAATGAATTTAAGATAATTAAAAGCAATAACATTTCGTCCTGCTACCCCGACACAAAGTTAGGAAGTTGTTATGTTTCAAAAACATAACAACTTTTTTTATTTTAATCGGTACTTTTACGGGATTTCACTTTTTTTTACACGATTTAAACGGGACTAAAACGGGACTAAAATCAGTGTAAAAAAAAATGCACAGTAACTTACAAGAATTAAAGCAGTATTCCCCTGCTAGTTTATATACCGGAAAGGTATGGTATATAGCATATTTCGTTTTCAATCCTGAATCTAATAAATTAGAAAAGAAAAGGATTAAATTAATGCATATTAAAAATGCAGTGGAACGTAGAAAATGTGCGATAGAGCTAATAAAGAGGCTAAATGTAAATCTAGCCAATGGCTGGAACCCTTTCATTGACCCAGAGGCAAAAAAATCTTACCATAAACTATCTGAAGCTGCAAATCATTTTCTGAAAATTGCTGAAAAGAAACTTGCTGAAGATACAATCAGACAAAATACCTATAAAGATTATGTTTCGTACCTTAGAAATTTTCAGAATTGGCTTAATGAAAAAGGTTATGGAGATATTTATGTTTATAAACTGGACAAAGAACTCGTTAGCACTTTTCTGGAGTATATTTATATAGGAAGGGATAGAACAGCTCAGACAAGAAATAACTATCTGAATATGTTAAGAATTTTTGCAGGGTTCTTGACAGAAAATAATTATACAAAATTTAAATTTACTGACGGTTTAAATCCAATCAAAAAAGGTGCAAAACAAAGAACTATCATTTCAAAAATTGATATGGCTAAATTAAATAGTTATTTAGAAAAAGAAAATAAAAACTATTTATTGGCATGTCAAGTTTTATATTATACCTTTATAAGACCTAAAGAAATGAGTTATATTCAGTTAAAACATATTTCTTTTGCAAATAAAACTATTTATGTGCCCGGACTTACAGCTAAAAACAGAAAAGATGCAACAATCACAATGCCTAAACAATTGATTGAATTAATGCTTGACTTGAAAATTTATGAATATCCTTCAGAATTTTTCCTCTTTTCTGATTATTTTAAACCTGGAGAAAAATATAAAGATGAAAAACATTTCAGAGATTTATGGCTAAAAATAAGAAGAAAACTGAAATTTCCTGCTTCATATAAATTTTATAGTTTGAAAGATACAGGAATAACTGATATGCTTACTAATTTGAAAGATACAAGACAAGTCAGAGACCAGGCTCGACATTCAAATATTTCAATAACTGATATTTATACTCCGCATGGAAATACTGTTGCAAACCAGAATATTGTTAATATAGACTATGGATTTGGAGATTAACAAGGAAACACCCTAACCAAAGCAGGTTCAAGAGTTCCGTTGAGATGAATAACAACTTTAATGCTATCAATAAAGTATAATTGATTGTTGATGAGATATTTTTTTGTGAAATCTAAGCGTTTTAGGTCTGCTATTGATAGCTGGATTTTTAAATCTAATTCATAAGGTATGTTGAAATACCAGTCTGTAAATGATTTCCAGAATGTTTTGAATAATCCTTTTTCGGACCAGAAATTTAAATGCAGGTTCTCGGTGTGATTATCAGCTTGCGGAACTATTTCGTTTGAAAATGGAGCTGTTTTTTTGCCTGAATCAAAGCATAATCTGAGGTTGAATTCACTTTTGGTATTGTAATGAAAAACTGAATTACCTGGTTGCATTAACTTAATATTCAAAAACTGCGAAATATTTGATTGAAAGCTTGTTTCGGTCTTAAAATTTGAATAGTAATTTCCAAATTCGCCATAAATAATTTGCTTCCAAGTTGGCGAAACATGAAAGTTGTCATCCTGATAAAAACATTTTTGCCAAAATGATGCAAAATTATTATCTAAAATATTGTGATACAATACTAAATCTTTGAAATTTCCAGAACTTAAATCAATGTCAATCGGATTATAAGAAACTTTTAACTCCTTAGTATAATATTTTTTAATATCATCAATCTGTTTAAGATATTCGTCATTTGTGTCGGATTTAAATTCAATTGAAAATCCGGTTTTTATTTCCTTAAAATATTTTGTTTCACCTTCTAAAACCTTGTCTGTAATATCAATAAATTCAGTTGAATTGATGTAATTTTGAATTGGATTTATTAAAATTTCATCATCACGAAAGTTGAAATCAATACAAAAAAAATTCTTCAAAACTTCTTTTATTACTTTTGAAATGTGTAACATGAAGCGAAGTTAATTATTTGCGAGTGGGGTGTAAAAGACAAAGTATTGGGTTGTATTTTGAGGTAGGTTGAGATTTTTCTTAAATTGGCTTAGTTGAACATAGACTTCAGAGCAATATAAAATCTTTTAACGGTGGCTTCGCCTTTTTTTTTGTTTTTTATTGCTCTAAAGTACTAATTATTATGAGTACTAATTATCTTATTTATTGTTTATTTAGATTGGTAATTTATAACAACACCCAAACTTTTGTGCATTGATTTTTTATTACAGTAAATTGAACAAAAGTATATGAGAAACTACTATTAGCCCAAAATTCATAATCACCTTCTGGCATTGAGAAGGTTACACAACCATCTCGACCACATTCAGGCGTTCCACTTGTTAAATATTTTGTTATTGTTCCACTATAACTTTTTCCCGTATTATCTGTTCCAGAAATTACAACATAACTTCCAACGTTGCTGCTTAAATAAAAAACTACTTCTCCTACGTATGGCAATGTCTCAACCTTAATTGTTTTACTATAACTTATGTCTTTTTCGTTTTGTGCAAAAGCTCTTGTAAAATAAATGCTTGAAGAATCTAAATTTTGTAAATCGTATTCAAAATTAGTAATATTTTCTTTTAAATCTAATTCTATTTTAGAATCATTAATTGTTGGCACTGTATCGTATTTAGACCAACAAAAACCATAACTCAATATATTTTCGTTATTACTTACAATTTGTGCTATCACTTTTGCCGAATTTTTTGTAATATTTGTTGCATCGAAAACTGAAATTTGTGGAATATCCTTTAAAAACATATTTTCAACTATTTCAGGCTCTTTTTCTGTGCAATTTATTAATAAACCGAATAATATTAATATAATAAATTTTATTTTATTTTTCATAAATTTTATATTTAATAATTGTCAATACAATAAGCTTTTAGTGCTTCATATTCTGAATAAAAAGGACCTTTAGATGAAGCTAATATTCCGTCTGAATAATACCATTCTCCTTTACTATTTACTTTAAAAGTTAATAAAGAACCTATAGAACTATCTCCATAAATTGTGCAGGGACAATCCCAATTTATTAAATTTTCATCTTGACTAGCGTCTACTTCTAAATCGTCTTGTAAATCTTCTATACATTCTATTATGTCTGCATTATATTCTTCAGTTTCCTCCTCTACATTTTCTGTATTTGAATCATCATAATCATCTCTATCATAACTACTATAACTGCCTCCACCATCAGATGTAACTAAATCTGTTTTAAATTGTTCCCAACTTTCTTCGTAAGAAACGGGGTCGTATTGTTCGTTATTTAAAACATCATTAACATAAGTTTTGGCGGTAAACCCACCGGTTGTTGAAAGTTCTAACCATTCTTCTTGCTTTGTAGTAATTGCAGATGTAACAGTTGTAGTATTATAATATGAATTTAATGTTGGAGTTCCAATTTGTAATTCCGAAAAACTTGTAACAACAACCATATAACTACCTTCTGCTTTTGTGCCTACTCCAAAATCTAAAATAACAGCAAACGGATATGTTTTACCTGATTCTAATGTTTTTATATAAAAAGATTCTGTTTTGGTACCTAATTCTTTTGAAGTTGTTTCAGAACCAAGAAAACCTCCAAGTATTCTTGTTGTTGTTGATTGATTTAAAGGAGCTGAAATTTCTAATTTAACTGGCAAATCGAATTTACTCGAATTTTTTATAGAACCATAAACCAAATATTTAATTTCACCTTCTGCCTCAATAAATGGTGCATCCCAAATCGAGCCTGAATTTTTCCATTTTTCCCATGTTTCGTCTTGGTTATCTATAATATCAACACTTACCTTTTTTACATTATTTGTAACTTCTTCTGTAAGTTTTGTTTTAATAAATGTATTAACTTGCGAAGTTGTAATTTTAAGTAAAGGATAATCGGTTGGTAAACCGTAAATTTGCCCAACCAATAAATTTCCGTCAGTTAATATAGAATAATTTTTAGTCCAAACATCTTCAAGAATATCTGCATTTCTATCGGGATATTCTATCCAATAATTTTTCTTATAAAATTCAGTAATTTGCAGTGCATTAGAAAAAGTTTCGAGATTTTTTAAAAAATTCAAATAATTTTCTTTTTCTGTATTTGTTTTTGCGGTTAAATCGGTTGCAGATAATTTATAAACACTCGAAAAAGCAGTTTTCATTAGTTTTGAATTATAGGCAGAACACGAACTTTGTAAAGAGTTTAAAAAAACTTTTTTAGCATTAGCACTTGTTGGAAATCGTTTTGCATAAAGAATAGCATCATCGCAATCTGTAACTAAAGTAACTGCAAGTGTTTCAATATCTATTTTTGTTTCCGGAAATTTATCGTAAGCAGCAAATAAATCTGCAACTGAAGTGCTTTTTAAAACATATTGCTTTTTTAAATCCGTTACAAGTGTAGAAGTGGGAAATAAGCCAATAAATTCTAAATATTGTTCACGAGTAATTGCCGAGCATGTTAAAATTTGATTTATAACATCATCTATATAAGTGCTGTTAGGAAAAGCAGTTGCAAAATCTTTTACATCTTGATAATTTTTAACAACATAACTACTTTCGGCAGATTTATGAATTACCTCGAAATCGGAATTTGAGGTTTTTGATAATAAAATAAATTCCTCATTTGTTTTTTTAAGCCATTCATTAGGATTTTGTGGATTAACAGATGTATTTTTTCCTGCAATCACATTTCCTAAATTTGCAAAAGAATAACCAAGAAAAGCACCAACTGCAAAATTTGCCAATTTAGGCATTACCGTCTCACTACCGTTTTGTTGTGCAATAATAGGGCTAGAACTTAAAATTAAACCTGTTGTAATAGTTGAAACTGCAACTATTCCATAACCTGTTAGTGAAACTTTTTTTCTGAAATATGCACCTTCAATTTCAGCCCTCTGATTGTAATCTAAATCAGAAACAGAGTTACTGTCAGGTTTTAAAACTAAACAAGCGGGTAAAAGTAAAATACAAATCAAAATTACAATAATAAATTTATTATTTTTCATATATTAAAATATTAAAATTCATGTATATAATAACCAAAAGTAATATATAACTGATTGAATGATTTTATCGATTTTAGACTAAAAGTTTGGGAATATTCAATTTTCAAGTTAAAAAAATTCATTTCGTTTTCAAAAATAAAAAGTCCAATATTCCAAACAGGCATAAATGTATTAGTAGCACTTTTTTTCATACGATAAGCATCGTCAGCAGTTTGTGATAATATAACTAAATTAGACATTGAATAACCTATTCCAATGTAAGGAACAGGAACAATATAAGTTGTAAAAATTGAAGGCGGTATAGCAAATCTAAAAGTAATTTCTGTACCTCTGTGTTTAATCATCGAACCTTCTTCGATGTAATTCCAATTTGGGATTTCGCTTGGTTTAAATCTTGATGAGAAAAAATTTATATCGGCAATTATCGGATAATAAATAACACTATAAGATAAACAATTTCCATATTTTCTGATTAAGTTTTTATTTTCAAGATAATATCCAAACTGTGAATTCAAGAAGGTAGATGTATGAAAACCATAGTTTATAGCCATTCCATTAAAATATTCATCTCCAAAATAAAGAGTTCTATGACCTTTGTTTACACTGTTTTCTGGTAAATATTTTCCTAAATATTCTGCATTCTTGCTTTTTATAAAATTAGAAAATTTAAAATTTCCAGATGGTTTTTTTGTTTTGTTGTTTTTGTTTTCATATACCGAATATAATATTACATCAATAACAGTTTGTGCTCCAATAGTAACTTCTTTTGTTTGCATCCCTATAAAAGAAAAAATCAAAGCTGTGGCATAATTAGGTATTGTTATAGTGTATTTTCCGCTCAAGTCTGTTATTGCTCCTGAAGTTGTTCCTTTAGCAAGAACTGTAACACCAGGTAAACTTTCACCATTATTGTTTGTAACAGTTCCCGTAATTTTTACCTGACTATAACAATTTAAAATAAAAATAATAGAAATTAATGTCGTAAATATTTTTCTCATGACTTTGTTTTTTAAAGTTAAAAATTTTAATAAAATAAACTTATATTGCAGTGAATTTCTCAGGGCAATAGAATATTCATCATTAATATCGGTAACAGATCCGCTTGCTTTTCCTTTAATCATTACACTACCCCCTGCAATTGGAGCACCTTTTTTTTCTTTAATAACACCACTAATAGTTGTTTGAGAAAAAGTTAAAACAAAACAAAAAACAATAAAACCTGTAAATAATACTTTTTTCGTAATTTCAATTCGTTAAAAAATCTGAATAAGATCCAAATTCAGAAGATTTATAAAATACAAAAGGTGTGAACCTCTGCTTAAATCAACTTACTGAGGTACCACCAAGCACCCGTATGCAATTGAAATAAACAAGAGGAACACACCCAAGAGGTGCGTTCACTCCGTCCATTTCTCTGCATACTTAAAATTGGTGGTTTCCAGTAAGAGAAATGAAATAAGCTACGCCTTTTTAATATTTTTTCGGTTGTAATACTAATAAAAAAAAATGTAAAATAAAAATGTAAATAAAATAATTTTAAACTATTTTTACAATTAGTATATTTCTTTTTGTTTTCTTATTTTAATTAAAATATGGTTTTACAAGCAAAACAAACAATTTTTGTGTAGTAATTTAAAGAATATTTTTTTTGACAATACATTAATTAGTTTGAAAAATATATTTAAATTTATATTTCATGAGTGGTTTTAAATCATGCAAAATAATTTCTTAATAATTTCACTGACTAAAACTAACCTAAACTATTATTTTATCATTAAGTTTCTGTCGTTTTATTCATTCATTTCTTTTAAGTCAGGTCAATTTTGTTGCCACTAAACCCCGCTTCACTATCAGTAAACCCCGCTCCACAGCCACCTTAACCGGAGGTAGGGCGGTGTTAACTGGAAATGGAGCGAAGCCAACTGGAAACAGGGCGGCGTTCACTGGAAATGGAGCGAAGCCAACTGGAAATAGAGCGACGTAAACTGGAAATGGAGCGAAGCCAACCGGAAATAGAGCGACGTAAACTGGAAATGGAGCGGTGGCAACTTCTCGTAAAATTGCTTATAATTATATATAAATTGTGTATGTTTCCATAAAAAATCTGCAAATTTATATGTAATTGATTATATGTTATTAATGCTTTTTATATGTATTTTATGGCATTTTTGTAACAAATTGACTTAAAATATGTTAAAAAATAGCCTTTTTTGCACTTTTTTGAAAAATATTTGCAAAAACATTTGGAGATTAGTTATTTAATGTTTTATCTTTGTACCGCAAACATTTCAAATAGACAAATATGTTTGCAATATAATAAACGTTCTAATAAAATATGAGTAATAATAAAAAACGTCATTGCGAGTGTAACGAAGCAATCTTTAGAAAATGAAACAACCAAAGTTGGAAATAGCAATGGTTCGTAAAATGTAGGGATTGCTTCGGGCAGAAAAAGCCCTCGCAATGACGTGGTAAATACCAACAGATTGCTTCGG
>Ga0316608_1000734_pt1 | contig 14215 bp, 10 predicted proteins | sample MIS2016152B_MG_FD_207673 | JGI IMG/M metagenome (GOLD analysis project Ga0316608, IMG submission 207673) | Microbial mat bacterial communities from Middle Island sinkhole, Lake Huron, Michigan, United States - MIS.2016.152B | ecosystem: Environmental > Aquatic > Freshwater > Lake > Sediment...
CCGCGCTTGTCCGCGATAAACACGCCGACAGCGTGCGGATTGCCGCTCTGAATGACGGCGAGCCACCGCGCCTGTTGATGTCCACGGGCGGATATTGTTTTTCATTAAATGGCGAATTGCTTTGGGGACATGACGAACTCAAACACGGACAAGCCATGCACATTGGCAAAATCCGCGCGGATGTGGCGGGCAAACAAGTCATCATCTATGAAGCCGCCAGCCGTATCGTGGAAGGCGCATTGGATAAGGTGATTGCCTTTGATAAAAACGGCGCGTTCTTATGGGAGTATGCCATTCAACAGCCCGACATGCAGGAAGGCGGCTTTGGCTTCTGGCTAGGCGATTGGGACGGCGACGGGCTGGACGAAGTTTTTATCAACGACCCGCACAAGGTCAATATCTTGAACGGACGCGGCGAAGTGATCGAGACCCTGCCTGGTCATCTCATTTACGTTTTTGATTTATTCGGCGACTCGCGGGTGGAAGCTGTCACGCTGGATGAGATTGCGCCAGGGATGAAGTTGAACATTATCACCAATGACGCCGTCAATTTCAATCCCACAACCAATGCGTTGATTACGCACCGCAAGACAACCCGCGCGATGTTCAACTGCACACGATATTAGGAGAATCAAAATGAAAATTGCATTTATTGGCGGCGGCAGTGTCCAATGGACTGCCAAACTGGTGGCGGATATGGTGCTCACGCCCGCGTTGAATGGCGCAGAATTGGTTCTGCACGATATTGACGCGGACGCGCTGAATTTACTCACTCGCGTTTGCGAAAAAATTATCCAAGAGACTGGCTCACAGATTCAGGTCAAGTCCACGCTGGATCGGCGCGAAGCCTTGCGCGGCGCGAAATTTGTTATCCTGTGCGTGGCGATTGGGCGGCTGGAAGCCATGCGCTACGATTTGGAAATTCCGCTGAAATATGGCATTCATCAAGCCGTTGGGGATACGGTTGGCGCGGGCGGGCTGGCGCGCGGATTGCGGCACATCCCGTTTGCAGTGCAAGTGGCGCACGAAATGGAAAGTCTCTGCCCCGAAGCGTGGCTGCTTAACCTGACCAACCCGATGACGACCATCACCCGCGCCGTCAATCGCGCCAGCAGCATTCCGTGCATTGGGCTGTGTCACGAAGTCAGCGGCGTGCGGCGGCGTTTTTCGGAAATTTTGAATCTGCCGCACACCGAGATTTCTTTTTCCGTGCTGGGAATTAATCACCTGCCGATTCTGCTTAACCCGACGATTGGCGGGCGTGACGGGAAAACGGTTCTGCGCGAATGGATTAATGAAAACGGTCTGTTCTCCCTGACCGATGAACGATTAAACACCATCCGCGATATTTTCCATGACCGACTGGCGGTCAAATTGACGCTACTCGAAAATCTCGATCTTTTGTTCGGCGCAGGCGACCGTCATGTGGCAGAATTTTTTGCAGGCTTTCTGAATGAACCCGCTCAACTCGGCGAAAAATATGGCGTGATTCTGACCACCATTAATCACCGCGCGGAATTGATGGCGCAGCGCCGCGCCGCGCTGGAAGCCTATGTCGCTGGAACTGCTCCGCAGGCATGGACGCTCTCCGATGAACAACTCGCCCCCGTCATGGCGGCACTCAGTGGCGGAGACGCTGGCGAGTTTGTGATCAACATTCCCAATCGTGGACAAATCAACAATTTACCCAACGAGGTTGTCGTGGAATGTTCCGCCAGCGTGGACAGTCGCGGCGTTCATCCGCACGCGCTCGGCGCAATTCCCGCCGCGGCGCGCGCCGTCATCACGGGGCATGTCTCCCGTCAGGAATTGATCGTCGAGTCCGCGCTGACGGGTAAACGCGAACCCGCGCTTGCCGCGCTCGCCACCGATCCGCTGGTGACAGCCCCATCCACTGTTGGGCAAATGCTGGATGAAATGCTCGAAGCCAATACCTGGTTTTTAAAGGAATAGCCATGCCAAAAAATGTACTGGTTGCGCTCGGCGGCGGCACCACGCAGGTGATTAATGCCTCAGTGCATGGGCTGGTGGAGGCGTGCAAATCCCATCCTTTGGCGTTTGACCAAATCTACGCGGGGCGCTTTGGGGTCGAAGGTGTCCTGAACGAGGAATTAATTAATCTTTCGGCGCAGCCTGACGAGGAGATTGCTTTGCTTTCCAGCACTCCCGCTTCGGGCGTCCTGGGCAGTTGCCGCTACCGTCTGGATGAATCCAAGCCCGCTGATTTTGAGCGGCTTTTACAGGTTTTTCGCGCGCATGAGATTGGCTATTTTTTTTACATCGGTGGTAATGATTCAATGGATACCGCCGATAAAATCTCCCGCTTCGCTTCCGCGCGCGGACAGGATGTGGTTGTAACGGGCATTCCCAAAACGGTGGATAATGATTTGGGCGATAGCGATTTCCAGTTGATTGACCACACTCCAGGCTACGGCAGTACCGCGCGCTTTTGGGCGTACACCATCCGTGAAGCCAATCAGGAAAATGCGGGCGCCTGCCGCTTTGAGCCTGTTTTGGTTTTGCAGGCGATGGGGCGCAAAATCGGATTTATCCCCGCGGCTGCCCGTTTGGGCGACCCAGAACGCGAAATGCCGCTCTTGATTTTCATGACAGAAGCGGGTTTTTCGCTGGATGAAATCACCGAAAGTATCCATGACTGCGTCAGAAAACGCGGGCGCGCGTTGGTCGTGGCGGGAGAAGGCTTGGAATTGGGAAGTCTGGGTGAGGTGCGGGATGGCTTCGGTCATCTCGTTTATTCTGCTACGCAAACTTCAGCCGCTCAATTGCTGGTCAATCATCTCAATCAAAAAGGCTTACCCGCGCGCGGCATTGCCCGCTACAACATTCCTGGCACAGGACAACGTAACCAAGCCATCCTGGCGTCTACAGTGGATATTGATGAAGCCTATCAACTCGGTCAGCAGGCAGTTCAAATTGCTTTGAAAAGCGGCGGTGGTTTTATGGCAACCCTTGTGCGCCAACCTGACGAAAATTATCACGTCACCTACGGACAAGTCCCTTTGGAACGAATGGCAAATTCCGAAAGAAGTTTTCCTAAAAGTTGGTTAACGAATGCTCGCACCGATGTCACCGATGAATTTGTCCGCTATGCTCGCCCTTTGATTGGCGATGAATACCCATCCGCGCCTTTGCTGAACGGACTGCCGCGTTTTACGCGTTTGGCGGAAATTTACGCTGAACAAAAATTGGAACCCTATGTGCCGATAAACTATCGGTAGGAGTTTTGAAGGCACATGTTGCCTCGAATTTATTTTTTTCTTGATTTTCAACTTTTGATAGGAACATATCCATGCTAGGCCCACTCCATCTCTATCCCTCTTTCGGTTTCGGCGACCGCCTCGGACTCGCCACACGCGGACATATCGAATCCCTGCGACTTTCGACCTTTGACCTTCGACCTATCTTCGCCCAGCAATCTGTCCGCGAGAATGCCCGCACGGGACGCACGCCTCAACAAGTAATGAATGACGCCAAACGCGCCGTCGAATCTGCAAAATGGGATGAACCCTGGGGTGCAGATGCGGATCATCTGAAATCACTCGACGACCTGCTGCCATTTGTCGAAGCAGGTTACACCTTCTTCACTGTTGACCCTGGCGAATATGTGGATAATTCCGCAGACACCGATACGCTTTCAGTATTGCAGAAAAAAGTCACTGGCATGGACTGGGAAAAACTGTCGGCGTTGTATCTGTCTGTGAACAGTAATCAACCTTGGGCGCAGTTCGATGCGGAGAATCTGCTCAAGGCGCAGGTCAAGTATGGCAGAGCCATCCAGCACGCAACATCCATGTTTAATCGTCTTTCCCAAATGAAAGATGATTTTGATTTTGAAGTCTCGGTAGATGAAACTGATTCGCCCACGACGCCGCTGGAACATTTTTTCATCGCAAATGAATTGACGCGGCTGGGCGTGAAATTTACATCACTCGCGCCGCGCTTCATCGGTGACTTTGAAAAAGGCGTGGATTACATCGGCGACTTGAACGCGCTGGATGTTGAACTTGCAAAGCACGCCGCCGTGACTGCGTATTTCGGGACATACAAACTCAGCCTGCATTCGGGCTCGGATAAGTTCAGTGTATACCCGCTGATCGCAAAGCATTGGGGTTCGCGGATTCATGTCAAGACTGCGGGAACTTCGTATCTTGAGGCGTTGCGTGTGCTGGCAAAATTGGAGCCTGATTTGTTCCAGAGAATTTACTCTCTTGGGCGCGAACGCTACGAAACCGACCGCCGCACTTATCATGTGTCTGCAAAGTTGGAGAGGTTGCCCGTTGAAATTAACCCATCCTTACTATTAGATGATTTTCACGCCCGCGAAATTTTGCATGTCACGTTTGGCTCTGCGCTGAGTATGTTTGGCACAGAAATAAAATCTGCGCTTGTAAAACATGAAGATGCTTATTGTGAAGGATTGAAAATTCATTTTGGAAGACATCTGGAACTGCTGAAGTAGGTATAAAAGGTAAAAATATAAAGCGCTTTACGAACCAAGAATCGCCCCTGACTATTCAATGATTTTTCGAACTCAAGAATAAAGCCGTTTTCATGGGAAGCGGGTGTGTTGTGCGGCGAACACGCCAATCTGTTTTAAATTGGGTCAGATTTGGAATTTTTGGATGAAATGCTATTGACAAGGCTATGATTCAATGATAAATTGGATATGTCCACATATCAACATGTCAAGGTGCCTAATGAAAAATAAAGTTGATCAGAATAACCCGCTCCCGTTATATTATCAAGTCTACCAATCCATTCTTGAACGCATTCAAAACGGGGAGTTTTTAGAAGGAAATCCATTACCGCCAGAGCGCAAACTGGTGGAAGAATACGGTACCAGTCGCATTACCATCGTCAAAGCGCTGGATATGCTGGAAAATGATGGCTTCATTGACCGTCAGCATGGCCGCGGCACATTCGTAGCTTCCACGTCTGATGTTTCCAAAGGCACCTCAGCCATGCGGGCAAATGGAACAATCGGTATGGTGGTTCCATATTTAAGTCATCCATACCTTATCAGCATTATGGCTGGAATTGCGCGTGAAGCCAATCGTGCGGGGTTTGCATTACAGGTTATCAGCTCTTTTGAAAATCCGCTTGAAGAACGAAAACAATTGGAAAGCCTTACAGAAGACCGTGCCTTGGATGGTTTGATTGTTTATCCGCGTCTCAACGAATCCAGTCTAAATTTATATCGCGCTGTGTCTGAAAAGAAGCCAGTGGTAATGGTAGATCGTTATGTGTCTGGGTTGGAAACGGATCGTGTCTTATTTCAGGATGAGCTGGCTGGGTTTGAATTGACGGAGCTGCTCATCGAAAAAGGACATCAACGCATTGCCTGGATTTCACATGAGGCTCCAGCCACCAGTGTTCAAAACCGTCTTGTTGGGCATCGGCGCGCACTCCAGAAACACGGAATTCCGCTAGATGAAGAATTAATGTGGCTGGACTTTTTCCCTCACCAAAAACGGGTCTCAGAGACACCCTTAATGAGCCTTGATTTACGTAAACGCCTCTTTGATCGTGTCTTTTCAACTGAGCCGACGGTCATATTGGCGGCGAATTTTGATATTGCCCAGCGTGTTGCAAATTGTGTTGTCAGTGGAAATCTTGAATATCTGCAAAAAACGAATCGCACAGTCAAAGGTGTTTCAAGAACAATGGAAATCGCTACATTTAGTTATGAAACAACCTTTTCCTTCCCTCCTTATTGTCAAACGTACGCCTATCAATCTGGCGAGGAGTTAGGCGGTAAAGCAGCACAACTATTGTTTGAACGAATTCAAAATCCGTCCATGCCCGTTAAATTCATAGATATTCCCATGCAAATCAATAATTCTGCGTGTGAAGAAAAACATTCATTCATAATTCCCATGCTCAATCAGGGGTAACGTAATTTAAAAAGGAGGCTGCCCAACAAACATTAAAACTTAAAGTTTTTCGTAGTACAACTTAATCCACACAATTTCCCTTGGAGGCAAGAATGAAATCAAAATTTAGTTCCGTCCTCAGCGGTTTGCTTATCGCTGGGTTTGTTCTGGCTGCCTGTGCACCGGCAGCAACACCACAGGTCGTTGTGCAAACTGTGGAAGTGCCTGTAAATAACGAGGTACTGGTTACCCCTATGCCCGCCTTGCCAGATGAACCTGTTGAACTCACTGTGCGCGCCTTTTCTTTCCAACTTAAACCAGACCGTGGTCGCGCTGGGGATCAATTGCGCACTTGGGCTGCCGCTCACCCAAATGTAAAACTCAATGTTCAAAGCGTGGATGATTTTGGCGGTGATATTTTAACCAATGATATTGCAGCTGGCACCGCTCCAGATTTAGTCTTTGCAGAAGCGGGTGTGGTTCAACCTCTGATTGTTGGCGGACAAATAATGGACATAAGCCCCTGGTTTGATTTGGCTGCATTGGAAGAAGATTATCTTCCAGCTTTCTGGCAGAACTTCATGGCCCTTGACGGCAAGTTGTATGGCATTTATCAGGATACTGAGGCGCGTGTTGTTTACTATCGTCCAGATTTTCTGACCGAAGCTGGCTTGGAAGCTCCCAAAAATGGCTGGACCTATGCCCAGATGCGCGAGTATGCGCAAAAATTAACTACTACCGACCATGCGGGTGTCTGTATTGGTAAAGAAGGCTACATTGAACTATCCATGGCAGTTGCCAACGGATTGGAGTTTGGCTCAGATTATACTTATGCCAACGACGCTGTACGCAATTACTATCAGTTCCTTTCTGACTTAATGACTGATGGCAGTACTCCCAAGGAACAGGCTGGGCTGACTCGTGATCAGTGCGCGCAGCTCTTTGCTGCAGGGAAAGTAGGTATGATATTCCTGCACAGCAATGGTATTACATCTTATACCATTGGTTCGCCTGCACTTTTGAAAACGGAACAGATCGGCGTTGTTTCCCTGCCTGTTATGGAAGACGGCTCGGAGTATGGTACCTTTGGCGGCGGATATATGTGGGTCGTCCCTTCCAAGGAATATACGGCAACTCAACTGGCATATATTGAAGACTTGCTCAAATACATGACCTCACAAGATAGTCAGGTCAACTATGCGTTGTATCGCGGATTTTTGCTGGCGCGCAAATCCTACATGGATGAGATTCTTCGGCTTGTCAAAGAAGACCCGGGGGTCAGTGCATCTGTAGTTGGCGTTTTCTATCCTTCATGGGTTGAGATTGCACAGAATAATAATTCACCCATTCCGCGTGAGGCTAACACCGTTGTCTATCGCGCAGGGCTTGTTGCCGGGTTGGAAGCGATTCAGGCGGGGCTGTCGGTAGACGAAGCCGTCAAAGCCGCTGAGGATTACTTCGCAGCCAATAAGAAATAAGTATTCACCGTAATTTATAAGCAGGCGATGAAATATATAGAATATTTCATCGCCTGCCTGTAGGAATTTTTATGGCGCCCATTTCTCAGATCAATACTGCTCGGTGGCAGCGGTATATTAAATTAGACAACCTCTTTTTGTATGGCTTTCTTTTACTACCGATAGCGCTTATCTTTATTTTTTTTCTTTATCCGCTGATCACTATTTTCATCTATAGCTTTAATGATTTAAATAGTCTCATTGACCCACTTAAATTTTATGGATTGGAAAACTTCCAATGGGCGTTTGCCAATCCATATTTTGGGCTGGCAATACGCAATACGATAATATTTACTGCACTTTCAATTGTGGGGCAGACTGTTCTTGGGGTGCTGAGCGCGTTAATTTTGAACCAAGGTGAATTACCCTTACGCACATTCTTTCGGGGAGTTTTACTCTTTGCATGGGTCATGCCTGAACTGCTAGTGGCGACAACTTTTTTGATGATTTTTGGAAACAACATCAGTGTGGTCAATTACTGGTTTGAGCAATTGGGATTGGAACGTATCGGCTGGTTGAACGAACCCTCGATTGCACTCTATACGCTAATTTTGGTCAATATCTGGAAAGGCTTGCCTTATAACATCATCGTCTATCTAACCGCCTTGCAAGGTATTAACCAGGATTATTATGAAGCCGCCAAATTAGATGGCGCCAATGCCTGGCAACAATTTTGGGCGCTAACTTATCCGTTCCTGCTGCCAACTTTATTAAGTACGCTCATCTTAAGCACGATATGGACTTCCAACGTATTCTTCCTGCCATTTGTGATGACTGCTGGCGGACCACTTAATTCAACCATGCTGTGGTCCATCGCAATTTATCGTACCACTTTTGAAAACCTGCAGCTTTCACGCGGCGCAGCCATGTCTGTGGTTGTCTATCTGATCTTGCTATCGGTTGGCATTATTTACTATCGCTTTTTACGTCAAGTTCAACGTGATCAGGAATAAAAATTATGCGCCTTCCACGTTATATTCCCAGCCTGATTTATGCTTTAGTGCTTACAATTACTCTGCTTTTCCCCTTTGCCTGGCTCATTTCCAGTTCATTCAAAGGCACGCAACTTTTGGTTGACCCGTATTCATTTATTCCAAAAGAACCTACACTTAGTGGATATCGGGCTTTGTTCAGCGACCCTTACTTGCAATTTAATGAAGCATTTCGAAATACTTTTTTGAGTGTATCTGCCACCTTGCTGTTTGGTTTACCGATTGGCGTTATGGGCGGATATGCGCTGGGGCGTATCAAAAGCCGCTGGGTGGATGTGGCACTGATCGCCTTGTTCTTTTTACGCATGATGCCCTCATTTGTGACTGCCGCCCCGCAGTTCCGCTTGTTGCTTGCACTCAAATTGGTAGGCAATCCTATTGGGCTTTATCTGCTTTATACTGCTCTAAGTCTGCCGCTCACCATGTTGACAATACGCAACTATATTCTTAATTTACCCATCGAAATCGAGGAATCGGCTGCCATTGATGGTTGTTCCCGTTTTCAGATTTTTCGTTACATCGTAGTTCCACTTTCGCAGCCTGCTATCATGGCCAGTGGATTATTTATTTTTGTCAATTTTTGGTTGGAATATATTTTAGTGGCGCAAATTATGCGTGGAAAATTTCTAACCCTATCCATGCTGTTGGTGGAAATTGCCAATCCAACGACTGGTCGTTTTGATTTGATCTTCAGCCTGGCGGTCTTAATTACCCTGCCAATCGTCTTTGTCTTTCCGTTAATTGCCCGCTATCTGACGGCTGGCGCTTTTGCCGGCTCGGTAAAAGGTTAAACAACATGCTTAATTTTCAGTCCATCAACAACCCAATTTTACAAACTTGCGATAATCTGCGTGACCCGTCTATTTTCAAAACGAAGGATGGGTACAGCGTCTTCTATACTCGCTATTCCAACGGCAATTGGGATTGCGCTGAAAATTGGTCTGTGGCTTGGCGTTTCACCAAAGACTTTGTGACCTTTGAGGGAGACCGTGACATCACCCCAAAAAATTACGCATCACCCGGCGAAGTGATATGGTGGCACGGACGTTACATCCTGCCTTTTCAGTCGTACCCGGTCATGCCACAAAAACTCAACTTCGCCGAATCAGATGACGGGTTGGTGTGGTCGCAGCCGCATGTTTTTCTTCAGCAAGCACTGACGCTTCCTTGGAATCAAGATAAGCGTGCCATAGACCCTTCCTTTGTGCTGATTGGCGATCAATTACATTGTTTTTTTGTAGGTTCCGATGGCTATCTCAAAAATTCCCCAAACCGCGCTAACCTACTTGGACATGCCATCACCACCGACCCGCAATTGCAAGACTGGAAGATCATTAGCCAAAACCAGCCTCTCATGGGTCGTAACCGCGCTGCAGACGGCGTTGAAAATGTTACGATCTATAAAATTGATGGGCTGTGGACTATGATGTTTAGTGAAGGGTTGGTCAATCAACATTTGGCAATTGCCCAATCCACTGACTTATTCACCTGGAATCATCTTGGCCCAGTACAGATAGAGAAACAAAAATGGCTCACCCATAAATACGGCGCACCATTTGTCTGGCAGGAAGCAAACCAATATTTCATGGTTTTGATGGGCGAGGAAAATAACACCAGGAAAACAACTTTGGGTTTATTCCAATCCACTGATGGCTTACATTGGCTCTCCGCGCCAGAATACAAATAAAATCGGGAGAAAAAGTGGCTTTTAATATTCTTTGCTTTGGCGATTCAAATACGTACGGAACAAATCCTGTGGATAAATCCCGCTATGATTTGCACAAACGCTGGCCGGGGATTTTGCGCGACCAACTTGGTGAGAAATTTTGGATCATAGAGGAAGGTCAACCAGGGCGCACTACAGTCTGGAACGATCCCATCGAAGGTATCAAATCTGGCAGGGAGTATCTGATCCCTTGTCTTGAATCTCACTCCCCACTTGATCTGGTCATCCTGTTACTGGGGACGAACGACCTGAAAGAGCGTTTCTCTCTGACAGCCACAGACATTGCCCTTGGCGCGCGCACGCTGATTCAAATCATTCAATCCAGTTCATCTGCGCCGCAAGTCATGCTGATCGCGCCGCCGCCTGTGTTGGATATTCCCAACTTATGGGAACCCATGCGCGGCGCGCCAGAAACATCCAAACGATTGGCGGCTGCATATCAAAAAGTGGCATCAGAAAACAACTGTCACTTTTTAGACGCGGGATCAATTATAGGCTCCAGCGTAGTAGACGGCTTTCATTGGGATATTCCAGAACACGGTACATTTGGCAGGGAAGTTGCCAGCCAGATTTATAAAATTTTTGACACAAAATAGATAGAGACACCCGTTCATGCAAAAACATATTGACCTTACCCGCCAGCGTGCCCAAAACTTTGCCACCCAACTGAGCGGCTTGTTCTACCCTCAGACTGCTCCCGTTCGCTTGGCAGCCTACGCCGCACCGGGACGCATTCCCTACACCGAGGCCTTACGAGGCAAATACCAGATAATAAGCGTCGGCGAAAAGTTTGGGCCATTGTGGAGTACACATTGGGTAAAAGTGCAGGCTCAAATCCCTGACGAATGGCACGGACAGGAAATCCACCTGTTGTGGGATTCAGCCTCCGAAGCATGTATCTGGCAAAATGGAATATCGCTTCAGGGTTTGACAGGTTCTTTTAATGGCTGGCAGGTTGAAGCCATCCGCCGCGAGTTTCAAATCTGCAAAAATGCACAGGGCAGAGAGTCGCTCGAATATTTTATCGAAGTGGCTTGCAATGGTTTGCTTGGGCTGGATAACAAAGCGCACAACCCGCGCATTGGCGAACTAAGTCAGGCTGAAATTGCAGTGTTCGACCGCGAAGCTTGGGATCTTTATTGGGATTTCAAAATCATTGCTGATATGGCGTTGCACCTGCCTGCTAATACGCCGCGCGGCGGACAAGCCCTATATACCGTCAATGAGATGGTCAACACAATTTTATTGGATAATAAATCCACCTGGATTGCCGCCCGCAAAATTGCTGCCCATTTTTTATCGGCGCACAACGGCGATGGACAGCACAATCTTTCAGCCATCGGACATGCTCACATTGATACCGCCTGGCTCTGGCCAATGGCTGAAACCAAACGTAAAAGCGCACGCTCATTTGCCACCGCCACGCGCATGATGGATGAATACCCCGAATACAAATTCGCGTGCTCGCAAGCCCAGCAGTTTGATTGGATGAAGGAAAATTATCCAGCGCTCTACACTCGCATTTGCGAAAAAGTGAGTGCGGGGCAGTTTGTTCCAGTTGGTGGAACATGGGTCGAACCAGATTGCAACATCCCGAGCGGCGAATCACTCGTGCGCCAATTTTTATACGGACAACGTTTTTTTGAAAGCGAGTTTGGCGCGCGTTGTACAGAATTTTGGAATCCCGATGTTTTTGGGTACAGCGGCGCACTGCCCCAAATCATGAAACTGGCGGGTATCCGTTATTTTCTCACTCAAAAACTTTCCTGGAATCAATTCAACAAGCCCGCCAGTCATACCTTCGAATGGGAAGGAATTGACGGCTCACAAATCTTGACGCATTTCCCACCTGCCGATACCTACAATTCGCTTGCCAATGTTAAAGAATCGCTGTATAGCGTCAGTAATTTCAAAGATCACGAACGCGCCAATGAAAGTTATCTGCTTTTTGGATTTGGTGATGGCGGCGGCGGCCCAACAACCGCAATGCTCGAACAACTGCACCGCATGAGCGATGTGGACGGACTGCCGCGCACACAGATCCGTGCTCCAAAAGAATTCTTTGCTCGTTGTGAAACTGATCTAAAAGACCCGCTGGTTATCGTTGGTGAATTATATTTTGAACTACATCGCGGCACATATACCTCTCAAGCGCGAAATAAGAAGTTTAATCGTCAATCCGAATTATTACTGCGAGATGTGGAGATTCTCTCCACTCTGGCTTTTATCTCACACGCTTCAAACTACCCGACAACTGTTTTGCAAAAACTATGGAAATTAGTTCTCACCAATCAGTTCCACGACATCATCCCAGGCTCATCCATTGGCGAAGTTTATGCTGACTCAGCCGAAGAATATCAATTTGTGCTGGAACAAGCAGCAACTCTGCGTGATTCCGCTTTGCAAACCATGACTCCTGAAATTGAAACCTCTGAAACATGTAAAGTCTTGGCCTTCAACACACTTGGTTTCCCACGCGTAGAAGTGGTTGAACTTCCCGACAGTGTTTCGGGCGAGCAAAATATAACGAACGGAAAAAGTCTGGGCGTGGTCAATGCCCCCGCGTTGGGCTATGCCATTCAGACACCAGCGATTGCTATTGAAACCGTATCTGTTTCAGAAACAGAAAACGGATACAGTTTGGAAAATCAGCACCTGAAAGCCGAATTCAACCGTCAGGGCGGATTGATGCGCCTGGTTCATAAATCCACACAGCGCGAGAGCATCCAATTTGGCGAGTTGGGCAACACCTTTGTCTTATATGAAGACATCCCTAATAAATGGGATGCGTGGGATGTGGATGTTTTTCATTTGGAGAAAAGGCTGCCATTGAGCGGTGCGACATCGGTAGAGATCGTTGAAACAGGACCGTTGCGAGTTACGCTGGCATTTGAGTTTTCCATTTCATCTGAGAGCAGGTTGCGCCAAATCGTTTCGCTGGACGCGCTTTCAGCGCGGCTCGAATTTTCCTGCGAGGTGGATTGGCACGAGTGTCACAAATTTTTGAAGGTGGAGTTCCCACTCAATGTCCGCACCGCGTTTGCAACTTTCGAGATTCAATTTGGACATGTTCAACGCCCAACTCATTTCAATACATCGTATGACATGGCGCGTTTTGAAGTGCCCGCGCAAAAATGGGCGGATCTATCCGAGCCTGATTTTGGCGTGGCGCTGCTCAACGATTGTAAATATGGGTACGCGGCACATGGCAACGTGCTGCGGCTTTCGCTTTTGCGCGCGCCAACTTATCCCGACCCGCAGGCAGATCAGGGCACGCACCAATTCCGATTTGCGCTGTACCCGCACGCGGGCAGCCCGCAGTCGGCTGGGGTAACGGAAGAAGCCTACAGATTTAATATCCCCATTTTGACGGGTAAAACCAGCGGGCTGGACATTCAACAAAGTTTTTTCTTGATCGATAATCCCGCGCTTATTTTGGATACGGTCAAAAAAGCCGAAGACAGTGATGCGCTCATTTTGCGCTTGTACGAATCACGCGGTACACGCGGCACAGCGCAGCTAACAAGTTTGCTGCCGGTCACATCTGCCGCATTGGCAAACCTGCTGGAAGATGAATTGCAAACTCTTGTCTGGCATGACGGTAATATAAAAATTGATTTTAAACCATTTGAGATCATCACCATTCGCTTGGACCATTAACACATTAAAGCTTATTTTTTATTGAAATCAAGTTTTAGAAAGATGAGTTGACACGACATGCTTAACCCGAATCGATTTTTTTCACCCGACCCAACTACCCGAAACCTGACGCGGGAACTCTACGAACCCGTTGCCGGCCTCCCCATTATCTCCCCGCACGGACACGTTGACCCTCGCCTCTTTGCAGACCCCATCGCAACCTTTGGCTCCCCTGCCGACCTCTTCATCATTCCCGATCATTATGTCACTCGCATGTTGTATTCGCAAGGTATTCCGCTCGAATCTTTGGGTGTCCCCAATCCCCAATCTCCAAATTTGCCACTCCCCAATCACCGTGAGATCTGGCATACCTTCTGCACCAACTTCCATCTCTTTCGCGGCACCCCCAGCGGAATTTGGCTGATGCATGAACTGAGCGAAGTCTTT
>Ga0316608_1000735_pt1 | contig 14210 bp, 14 predicted proteins | sample MIS2016152B_MG_FD_207673 | JGI IMG/M metagenome (GOLD analysis project Ga0316608, IMG submission 207673) | Microbial mat bacterial communities from Middle Island sinkhole, Lake Huron, Michigan, United States - MIS.2016.152B | ecosystem: Environmental > Aquatic > Freshwater > Lake > Sediment...
CCTACATCCACAAGTTCTTTTCAAGATGACAATTTTTTTTGAATTATGTTGGGGTGAAAATATTTTCTTAATATTTGTTAATTTTATACACCCCACCCGTCAGGTTTAAATATCGACATTTTTTAAATAAATGACTTTTTTTAATCGTTAAATAATTCTTTTTCTTTAACGGTTATAATTTTACCATATTTTTCTAGTTCTTTCATATCAATACGTTTTTTGTCGCCAACAATTGCAAAAGTTATAGGTTTTCCTTTAATATTATCTTCGTAGAATTTCTGAATTTGTTCAAAAGTCATGTTTTGATAATCAGACATTTTATATTCAACAGGGTCATTATTAAAACCTTTGTTTTCCATTTTTACAATATATTCCGAAATATTTCTGAAATCAGGTTTAGCTGTAATAGACGATAATGTAAGATATTTTTTAATCATATCAATTCTATCAGGCTTCTGAGGCATATCAGTAAGAAGTCCATTAAAAACTTCCAGAGCAGTTAAAGTTTTGTCAGCCTGAGTTCCTACATATCCAATAAAGTAATTTTCTTTACCTAAAATATTAGGAGTTTTGTAACCAGCACCAGCTGTATAAGCAAGCGAACGGTATTCTCTTATTTCCTGTAATACCAAACCCGAAAAATCTCCACCAAAGTATAAATTAAAAGCATCAATTGTAGCCTGTTGCGAAATATCATAAGAAACACCATTAATTAAAATATATATTTTACTTTGAGTGGCATCTTTCTTATTTACAAAGAAAACTGTATTTTGAGTGTAATTGTTAATGTCTTGAAATTCTGGAGAAGTTGATTTCTCAAGTTTTTCATTAAATTTGATTTCATTTGTAATTGAATTTTTCACATCTTCAAATTCAATTATTTCAGGATTTCCAATATAATGTATTTCAACTTCGTAAATTAAAGCTTTTTTAAATTCATCAACTAATTCACTTGCTTTAAGTTTATTAATTTCATCTAGGGAAAGTCTGTCTAAATAATCAGATCTATCGGAATACAAAACATAATTGAAAAGAGCCTCAGCAATATTGTCTGGCTCACTTTTTTCCATTTTACGTGAAGTCTGCTCACCTTCAATAATTGTTTTTATTTTATCTTCTTCACATACAGGTTCATTAATAAGCTTATTAATTAATATCAAAGCTTGTTTCATATTTGTTTCTATACCTTCTAAAGTTATATATAAATAATCGTCATCGCTAGTTATACTGTAAGTTGTACCTATTTTACTAAATTCAAACTTCAATTCATTTACGTTATACTCTTTACAACCTGAAACATTCATTAATGAAGCTGCATATTTCAACTTTGGAATTTTAATATTTCCTGCACCAAATTTAATAGTAAGCGAATAAATATCGTTATTTGTATTTTCAGTATAAAAAATATTACAGTTTTCGGAAATTTCAGCAGTTCTTATATCATTTTTAAAATCAATATAATCAATATTATAATCTTCGGTTTTTATTGCATCAATTTTTTGTGCATAAGTAGATTTAACTTCAGTATTTGAAATAATAGGTTCGTAATTAGGTTTTTCAATTTTTTCTTTTTTTACCGACCCCATTTTAGAATAGTAAGCAAGATAATTATCACCAAAATAAGCATTTGCGATTCTTTTAACATCGTCAATTGTAACATTTTTTATTTTTTCAGAATTGTTAATGTAAATTTCAACATCTTTACCTAAAGCAAAAGCATTTGCTATTGAGTATGTTCTTTGTTCTAGATTTTCTAATGATAACTGGTTTTGAATATATAATTGGTTTTTAACAGCATCAAGTTCATCTTGTGTAATTTCTCCATTCTTAAGCTTTTTTATTTCAGTCATAACTAATTCTTCTGCTTCTTCTAAAGTCTGTCCTACTATTTTAGGAATTGCAAGAATTATTGTTGCTCCATGATCAAAATAAGGCATTGGCAAAACTTGTGCAGCCATAATTTTACTATCAATAACAAGTTTATCAAGTAATCCGGTTGAATTTGTATTTGAAAGCAAAGCATTAAAAACATTCATAATTTCTTCATCATCATGTCCTTGAGGAACAGTTCTAAAACCTAAAAATTCTAATTTTATTGGTGATAAATTAACTTCAATAAATTCTCTACCATTAAATTCTTTCTCTTCATAAACAATAGGTTCAGGAACTTCACTATACACCCAGTCTCCAAATTTTGCGTTGATAATATCTTTTACTTTTTCGGTTTCAAAATCACCAGAAAGTATTAATGCCATATTATTAGGCACATAATACGTTTTAAAAAACTCATACATTTTTGTAAGAGATGGATTTTTTAAATTATCAACTGAACCTACTAATGTACGTTGTCCGTAAGGATGATTTTTAAAAAAGTTTTTGTTAAACTGTTCTAAAAGAGGGAAAATAAAAATATCAGAATATAAATTTTTTTCTTCATAAACAACTTCAAGTTCTTGTTGAAAACCTCTAAATACTGGATTTTCAAAACGGTGGCTATACAATTCGAGCCATGCTTCAATTTCGTTAGGCGGAAAAGCATTATAATAAACCGTCATATCCCATCCGGTACCCGCATTTAAATTAGTACCTCCTATACTCTTTACGAGATTGCTGAACTCATTTTGAATAGCATATTTATTTGCAGCTAATGATTCCGAGTTAATTTGCTGTTGAATTTCTGCTCTTTGTAGTTCATCAGTAGTATTTCCAAGTTGGTCATAAAGTTCAAAAATTTTATCAATGTGCAATTTTTCTTCAGTCCAATCTAAAGTTCCAATTTCCTGAGTTCCTTTAAAAAGCATGTGCTCCTGATAATGAGCCATTCCGGTAGCATCAGATGGGTCATTCTTTCCACCAGCTTTACAAGTAACAGAACCAAAGACTTTACTTTGAGAATGATCTTCGTTTAAAATTACTGTAAGTCCATTTTCAAGTTTATATGTTTCAATTTTAAAACTTTGCGAATATGAAAAATTGAAAAAAAGCAAGAACGAAAATGAAAGAATTAATGTTTTATTCATAATATCATTTTTTAAGTTTACAAAAAAATTTATTTAGTTAAATTGAATTTGTAAATTTGCAAAAAATATTTACACAAATAAATGATAAAATTTATATCAATTATATTTTTGTTATTATTAACAATAAATTCTACTTTTTCACAAAATTTTAAACAAGAAAAGAAGAAGGATTATAGTTCATATTACTATTACATAACTACTGAAGCGAATAAAGATATATTTATTCTAAATAATTTTGATAACCTAAAAGATTATTCAAGTTTTTATTATACTAATTATGAAAATAATCAAAACTCACTTATTGAATTATGGGATTCTAATAATATTTATATAGATAAACTTGGAGGTATAAAAAATAACATAAAAATACCAGAGCAAGCAGAAATTGACAAAATAATAGAAGTAACGGATTCACAATTTCCTCAATGGATTTTTATAATCTATATAATAAGTATTTCTATACTGGCATGGACTAATTATTTTTACTCAAAATATATACTAGCACTATTTAAATCTTTTGTTAATTATAGGGCTTCCATAAAATTGTTTGACGAAAGTAACATTTTAACAGGACGTTCTGCTTTTGCATTATCCATTAATTTTTTTTTAATAATAACCTTAAATGGTTTTATTTTGATAAATTATTATTTGATTTTAGAAATAAATAAAATTTTAATGATTCTTTTAATATTGATTTCGTCAATTATAATATACTTTTTGAAAAATTTGATAGTTAATTTTATAGGAAACTTATTAAACTCAAAAAAAGTAGCAAATATATATAATTTTAACATAGGTATATATAATCAAGTTCTTGGTATAATATTGCTTCCAATTTTGTTATTAATTTCATATTTTGCATTAGAAGATAAAAGTTTATTTATTAAATTAAATCTTTTAGTAATTGTAATTATTTATATTTCAAGAATAATACGAAGTATTAAAATATTTATACAAGAACATTTTTCAATATTCTATTTGTTTTTATACCTTTGTATAATTGAATTTTTACCAATTTATATCTTTATAAGATTGTACAACAACGTTTTAATGTGATTATTTAATAATTTATTAACGAATAATATTAAAGAAAATTGGAAATAAAACGCATTCTGATTACTCAGCCAAATCCTGAAAACGGAAAATCTCCATATCACGATATGGCTGAAAAATATGGTTTAACAATAGATTTTAGACCTTTTATTACAGTTGAAGGTGTTAGTTTAAAAGAGTTTAGGAAAGCTAAAATTAATTTACTCGAACAAACAGCAGTTATTTTTACAAGTAAAACAGCTGTAGATAATTATTTTAGATTAGCTGATGAACAAAAGTTAACTATACCTAACACAATGAAGTATTTTTGCTTATCAGAATCTATAGCATTCTACTTGCAAAAATACATTGTATATAGAAAAAGAAAGATTTTCTTTTCTACAGGAAATTTCGATGACTTGTTGGAAGTACTTAACAAACATCAACAAGAGAAATACTTATTACCGGTTTCAGATATACATAAACCTGATATACCGAAAAAACTCGAAAAAAATAAGTTCATTTTTACAAAAGCAATTTTGTACAAAACGGTTAGTTCAAATCTATCTGATTTAAAAGATGTTAATTATGACGTTTTGGTTTTTTTTACACCAGCAGGAATTCAATCATTACTCGAAAATTTTCCGACTTTTCAGCAAAACAAAACAAAAATTGCTGCATTTGGTCCATTGACAACTAAGGCTGTAAAAAAAGCAGGTTTAAGATTAGATATAAAAGCACCAACAGACGAATCCCCTTCAATGACAATGGCTTTAGAACAATACATAAAAGATAACTTAAAAAAAGCAAATTCTAAATAATGCCAAAAACTTTACAATTTTGTAAAAAATATATTTTAAGAAGTAAAATTGAATTCAACAATCTGATAAATAACGGAAAAGCAGTAAATGTTTTTCCGTTTTATATAAAATACATTGTAAGTTCTTCAACCGAACAAACCTATCGGTTGAAAATTGCTTTTAGCGTCAGAAAAAAATCTTTCAAAAAAGCTGTTATCCGAAATCGTATAAGGAGAATGGTTCGAGAAGCTGTTCGATTAAACAAGCAAATTATTGAATCTAAAGCTATTCAAACAAACAAATCAATACATTTACTTATAGTTTATAATTCTTCAACAATTACTAATTATCAAGAAATTGAAAAACAACTGATTATTTCATTTGAAAAATTAGCTGATAAAATTAACATGTAATATGTTGTAATTATTTACATTTGGAAAAATTCTGTTTAAAAATCAAAAAAATATAATATGAAAAAGTTTAATTATTTTAAATTAGCTATTTTAATAGCTTTTACTTCTATTGTTTCTTTAGCATTTATAACAATTGATGATGATGATGATTTTGAGTTAATCAAAAATCTGGAAATATATCATACTATAATGAAAGAACTTAGATTAAATTATGTTGACGAAATAAAAACATCAGAACTTATATCGTTCAGTATAAAAGAGATGCTTTTGCAACTTGACAGATTTACAATTTATTATCCCGAAAATGTTGTAGAAGATTATACATTTATGAATAAAGGTGAATTTGGAGGGATAGGTTTAACAGTTAATGAAATAAAAGATAAATTTATAATTACTGATATTTTATTAAATAAACCTGCAAGTGAAGCTGGTTTGAAAATTGGAGACGAAATATTAAAAATTGATAATGTTGTATTAAACGGAAAATCAATAGATGATATAAGTACATTACTTAAAGGCGAGACTGGTTCAACAGTTAAAATACAAATATCAAATTCGGAGAATGTTAAAAGTGAATATACAATTTCAAGAGTGGCTATTGAATCAAAAAATGTTACATTTTACACAACTCTCGAAGATAATATTGGATATATAAAACTCGAAAATTTTTTACCAAATGCTGGAGCAGAAGTGCAAAATGCTTTTGAAGAATTGCAAAAAGAAAACAAACTAAACGGACTTATTTTAGACTTAAGAGCAAATCCGGGTGGATTACTTATAGAAGCAGTAAATATTGTAAATATTTTTGTAGAAAAAGATGTTGAAATAGTACAAATGAGAGGAAAGTCAATACAGTCAAATAACATTTTTAATACAACCAATAATCCTGTTGATACCGAAATACCACTTATTGTATTGGTAAATGGTCATTCAGCATCAGCATCAGAAATTGTTTCAGGTGCATTGCAAGACCTCGACAGAGCTGTTGTAATTGGTCAAAGGTCGTATGGTAAAGGATTAGTTCAAATAACAAAAGATTTAATATATAATACTAAACTGAAAATTACAACAGCAAAGTATTATATTCCAAGCGGAAGATGTATTCAGGCACACCCTTCTGTTACTAGAGATATTACTATGAAAATTAAGAATGTGCCAGATAGTGTTTTAATAGCTTTTAAAACAAAAGGCGGACGAACAGTTTATGATGGAGCAGGAATTTATCCAGATATTTATATTCCAGAACTTGATGAAATAGAATACATAGATAGTTTGAGTACAAATTTCATGTTTTTTCAGTTTGCTAATAAATATCATCAGAAAAACTCTGTAATACCTTCTGCTAAAGACTTTAAAATAGACGAAAATATATATTCAGAATTTTGTGAATTTGTAAAATCTAATTATAGTTATATTTCAAGTGCAAACAAAAAAATATTAGAATTACTTGAAAATGAAGAAATATCCAAAAATCAAGTGTTAAAAACAAAAACACTTGAATTGAATGCTGAAATAGAAAAATTACAAAACGAATATTTAATTGAATATAAAAGTGAAATTGAATTAATGCTAGGTTACGAAATTATTAAACAATATTATTACAAAGAAGGAAATATTGAATATGACTTATATAAGAGTAATGAGATTAAAAAATCTAAAGAAATATTCAGTAATTTAGAACTATACAATACAATATTTAAACCATAGTTTTATTAAATCAATTATTTATAATAATATGAAAACTTTAATTTAAAATAATAAAATAAATTCATAATTTAAGTACATTTTAAGTCATATCGGCATAGTTATTGTTATTTTTATCTTTAAATAAAGTAATACGTTTTATTCAACATCAAATTAATATTATACTGAAATTGATAAAAACTTTACGTTACTTAATAGTTCTATTACTTTTTTTTTATTTTTTTTGCTTAAAGTAATACTTTATTAAAAAAGATTTTCTATATTTGTAAAAGATTTTAAAATACGATGTATTCATGTTGTCTTTATGAAGCTAAATATACTAATTATATCATTGTTTTTTATTATATTAAGTGCTTTTACTTTCCAAAATAGCTTTAATATAAACGCTCCATCAATAAAGATTGAGACAAATAACAATGTTTATAAATCCGGCGAGATAGTTTATTTTACAATTAATATCTGTTCGTCAGAATATCTAGAATATTTTGAAGTAACACCGGAAATAATAGGTTCAAATAACGACTCGAAAGTAAATTTTAATTTTAATCAGGAAACAAAAGCCGCTACAATAAATTATTTTTATGTTATTCCTGAAAATTTAAGGGATATAGAAAAAATTAATATTTCTTTTATTATTAGAGATAAAAATAAAGAAAGAACTGTTGAGAAAGAGATTTTTATAAAATAATGAGAAAAAGATTTTATATTTTTGTAAAAAAGTGCATACTTTTTGTCAATGTGTAGTAAGAAATATTAATTTTGTAAAAATGTAGTTTTATATTGTAATGGAAAAAGAACTTAAAAGACTCGAAATAGACCCAACCTTAGATACACCTAAGGTAAGTTTTGATGCAAAAGAAGGAGTTTTAACGATTGAAGGTAAATCGTTTCCTCCAGATGTAGCAACTTTTTATGAAAGTGTGATAGAATGGCTTAACAATTATGTTTTAAATCCGTCACAAAGTACATTATTAAGTTTAAAGTTAGATTATTTTAATACAGCTTCATCTAAAATAATTCTTGATGTTCTTTATAAATTTGAGGCAATGCACCATAAAGGGCATAAAGTTAAAGTAAATTGGCACTATCCTGATGATGATGAAGATATGCAGGAAACCGGACAGGAATATTCGGAAATAGTTGATTTACCTTTTGAACAAATTGGTTATACGGTATTATTTAAATAAATAGAAAAATTTGTTTTTGTTTTTTTCATTGTTTTTATTGTTTTTCCTTGTACGTTTGATTTTTGAGTAATGGAACCTGTCAGAAATGACAGGTTTTTTTTATTCTCCCCACGTAAAAGAATCATCTTCAAAAAATACCTTTTTCCAAATTGGAACATTAAGTTTAATCAAATCAACTATTTCCGAAATAGCTGTAAAAGCCTGTTTTCTATGACCAGACGAAATAATTACAAGTAGTGAATTCTCACCTGCTTTTACATTTCCGATACTATGTTTGATAATAATTTTTTTAACATCATCGTATTTTGTAAGAACCAGAGTTTTAATTTTCAATAATTCACTTTCTGCCATTTCTGAATACGCCGAATATTCTATTTGTTTAACTGTTTTTCCCTGTATGTTATCCGCACGTACTGTACCTAGAAATAGAACCTGTCCTCCACAATTGTTTTTTTCATTTATCAAATTCAAATTTTCGGTTACGATATCTGAATTTATTGGTATATTAATCATAAATTGTTCCATAATTTTTAGCCTCCTGCAAAAGGTGGTAACAAAGCAATTTCGTCGTTTTCATTTAATGTTATATTGCTTTTTACCAATGATTTATTAACTGAGATTAATAATTTTATATTTCTAATATTTGGATATTCGCTAAATATTTTTTCCTGCAAATCGGTTATATTATTCACATTTTCATATATTAGGTAAGGTTTACCTACTATTTCGCTTAATATTCCAAAAAATAAGACTTTAACTTTCATCTGTTAACTGTTTAATATTATTATAATCATTCAAATTATTTATGTTTAAGAACATATTTTTATTATAAAAATTTAACTTTTCATTTATTTCAAGTAATTTATAATTAGACTTTTTTATTATTTTGAATATAGAAAAATTATTTTTTCCAATTTCGTTTTCAATAATATTTATAATATTTTTTGAATAAATTCCGGCTAAAGGCTCAACAAAATCGTTACAAATTGGTATCGTTGAATCGTAATCTTCAGAACTTTCAATTATATATTTTATTAAATCTGCGTTAATAAATGGAGTATCGCAACTTAAAATAATATTTTTAACTGTTTTTGAATTTTTTAAGCAAGTATAAATTCCACCGGCAGGACCAATATTTTCAATTTCATCATGTAATATTTGACAACGCAAAAAATTGTATTCATCAGAATTACTGCTAATTATTATATTTTGAGTTAAAGACGATATCACTTTAAAGATATGTTCAATAATAGTAATTCCATTTATTTTAAGTAGTGCCTTATTTGTTCCCATTCTTGAACTTTTACCTCCAGCTAAAATAATTCCGGTAATATTTTGATACATTTTTAAATTCAATTAATGAGCTTCAAACCAATTAGTACCAGTATGCATATCAATTTCCAGCGGTACAGAAAGTAGAATTGCATTTTTCATCTCATCAGACAGAACATTTTTAACAGCTTCAATTTCTGTTTTGTAAGTGTCAATCAAAAGTTCGTCGTGAACCTGAAGAATCATTTTTGATTTTAGATTTTCTTTTTTCAATCGGTTGTAAATATTAATCATCGCAATCTTAATTATATCTGCAGCTGAACCTTGAATAGGTGCATTAATTGCATTTCTTTCGGCATTTCCTCTAACCAATGAATTTCTGGAATTTATATCCGGTAATTGTCGTTTTCGTCCTTTCAAAGTAACAACAAATTCTTTTTCTCTGGCGAGACTAATTGAATTATCCATAAATTCTTTTACTTTAGGATAAGTTTCAAAATATCCATCAATTAAAAATTTAGCATCGGAACGCGAAATATTCAAATTTGTTGATAATCCGAAAGATGAAGCTCCATAAATAATTGCAAAATTTGCTGATTTAGCTTTATAACGCATTTCACTTGTTACTTCTTTTAAATCGACTTTAAATATTTTTGCAGCTGTTGCTGTGTGAATATCTTCACCGTTTGCAAAGGCTTCAATCATATTTTTATCCTGACTTAAATGTGCCATCAACCTCAACTCTATTTGCGAATAATCAGCATCTAGCAATATATGTTCATCTGAAGTTGCAATAAATGCTCGTCTGATTTCTTTGCCTTCTTTTGTTCTTATAGGGATATTTTGCAAATTCGGATTATTTGATGTCAACCTTCCTGTTGAAGCAATTGCTTGATTATATGATGTATGGATTTTGTTCGTTTTATTATCTACTAAAGTTGGTAAAACTTCTGCATAGGTATTTAATAATTTTTTCAAAGTTCTGAAATCAAGAATTTTTTGAATAATAGGATGTTTATCAATTAATTTTGTTAATTCTTCTTCTCCTGTTGCATATTGTTGAGATTTAGTCTTTTTTGCATTTGGGATAATTTTCATTCTGTCAAATAAAATCTCGCCTAGTTGTTTAGGTGAAGAAACATTAAAATCGTAACCGGCAAGAGTAATAATTTCTTTTTCAATTTCCTGTATTCTCAGAATAAGAGTTTCTTTATAGATATTCAAAAAGTTGCTGTCTAATCTTACGCCTGTATATTCCATATCTGCAAGAACATAAATTAAAGGCATCTCAATTTCATTTGCTAAATCAATTAAATTATTCTGAATTAAAAGTGGCTCCAGAATTTGTTTTAACTGAAATGTTACGTCAGCATCTTCTGCTGCATAAACAGAAATTTTTTCGAGTGGTACATTTTGCATATTACCTTGATTTTTACCTTTTTCGCCAATAAGATTTTCAATAGGTATAGGTTTATAATTGAGATACACCTCCGAAAGGTAATCCATGTTATGTTTAAGTTCAGGTTCTATAAGATAATGTGCTATCATTGTGTCGAATAAACGACCTTTTATTTCAATTTCATATTGTTTAAGTACTATAATGTCAAATTTAATGTTTTGTCCAATTTTAAGGATATTATCGTTTGCAAAAACTGATTTAAATTCGTTAAGTATTTTTTTGGTTTCTATATGGTCTTTTGTAAAAGGAATATAAAATGCCTCATGCAGCTTATAAGAAATAGACAATCCTACAATATCGCAAGAATAAGGATTTAAACCTGTTGTCTCTGTATCAAAGCAAAATTCTTTTTGCTGAAGTAATTCAGTTATTAACTTTTGTCTTTTTTCTAAATTGTCTGCTATAAAATAGTTATGTTCTGTATTTTCAATTGAATAGTATTCTTTAGTTTCAATATTTTCTTGTTTATGTTCGCTTTCGCCAAATAAATTAGTTTGAAATTTGTTATTTTCTTCTTTATTTGCAATTTCAGATTGATTATTTTGTAAAATTCTGGTTGCTGCAGCTTTAAATTCTAATTCATCAAATATTTCGATTAGTTTGCTGTTGTTATAGTTACCAAGTTTAAAATCGTTCTCATTAAATTCAATATCGATATCTGTTTTTATTGTAACAAGTTCTTTTGATAGTTTAAGTTGTTCTTTTCCTTCTATTAAATTATCTCTTTGCTTTCCTTTTAATTTACTAATATTTTTATAAATATTTTCTATTGAACCAAAATCGTTGATTAGTTTTTGAGCTGTTTTTTCTCCAATATTTTTGACTCCGGGAACATTATCAGATGTATCGCCCCAAAGAGCTAGCATATCAATAAATTGCAATGGAGAATTTAATCCATATAAGTTTTTTATATATTGCAGGTCAACAATTTCAACATCTTTTCCTGAATGTTTTGGACGATAAATAAAAATATTTTCAGAAACAAGTTGAATATAATCCTTATCAGAAGTCATCATATAAACCTTGAAATCATGTTTTTCTGCAATTTTAGCCAAAGTTCCAACTACGTCATCAGCTTCAAAACCTTCTATTTCAAGAATTGGAATATTAAATGCTTTTATAATATCCTTAATGTAAGGAACTGATTTCTTAATATCTTCGGGTGTTGGCGGACGATTAGCTTTATAGTTCGGATATAGTTTATGTCTAAAATTTGCTGCAGGATAATCAAAAGCCACGCACATGTGTGTTGGTTTTTCTTTTTTTATTATTTCATCTAGTGTATTTGTAAAACCAAGTATTGCTGAAGTATTTAAACCTTTTGAGTTAAATCTAGGGTTCTTTATAAATGCATAATAAGCTCTAAAAATTAGAGCATAAGCGTCAAGTATAAATATTTTCTTTTTACTTTCGTTCATATTAATTTCTTATTATTTATTTTTCAGAAGATTAAAAAACTGATTCAAAATATTTAAAAATCAAAAAGCTATAAATTATCTTCACCGTACCATTCAACAAAAGAATTTGCAGTTTCGTATAATTTAAGAGAATGAAGATTTACATTTTCAGGTAACTCATTTTTAATTATTTCTGAAAATTCAATAATCATATTTTCTGCAGTTGGCTGATAATTTTTAAATTGTTTTAAATCTATATTTAACTCATTTCTGAAAATTTCTTTATGCGGTGAATTTTTATTAACAGCCAGATAATGATCGTGAGTATCAATTATTTTTGAATTTACAATTTTTTTTAAATCTCCAAAATCTATCACCATTCCATCTTTAGATTCATTTGGTTTATTAATTGGAATACCAATTACTGTTACAAAAAGTTTATACGAATGTCCATGAATATTTTTGCATTTACCATCGTAATTCCAAAGTAAATGAGCCATTTCAAAATTAAATTCTTTAGTAATTCTTATTTTTTGTTCTTTCATTTTTAATATTTTAGAATAATATTTTCTATTATTTTTGGAAAAAACTCATGCTCGAGTTTGTGTATTTTGTTTGCTAAACTTTCGGTTGTCTCATTATTTACAATTTCACACTTTGCTTGAAATATTATCTGACCTTCGTCGTATTTGTTATTTACAAAATGAATTGTTATACCGCTATCTTTCTCATTTTGTTCGAGAACTTTTTTATGAACATTATCGCCATACATTCCTTTACCGCCAAATTTTGGAAGTAGTGCAGGATGAATATTTATAATTCTATTTGGATATTGATTTATTAATTTTTCTGGAATCATAAGCAAAAAGCCTGCTAGAATAATATAATCTATGCTGTATGAAAGTAACAAATTTGATATAAAATTGTTGTTTAAATCTTTCTTATCAAAAACATAGGATTTAATTTTAAATTTGTTTGCCCTTTTAAGTACAAAAGCATCATTATTGTTAGATAGAACTAATAAAATTTCGGCAATATTTTTATCCGAAAAATAATTTATAATATTTTCGGCATTTGAACCAGAACCTGAGGCAAATATTACTATATTTTTTTTCATTTAAATAGAGATTTCACCTTTAATATGTGGATAAGCTTCATAGTTTATAAGCTGAAAATCATCAAATTTGAAGTTGTTAATATCTGTAACACTTTTATTGATTAGCATTTCCGGCAACTTTTTGGGAGTTCGTGTTAATTGTAGTTTAACCTGGTTAATATGATTGTTATAAATATGAGCATCTCCAATAGTATGAATAAATTCTCCGGGCTTGTAGCCTGTTATTTGAGCTATCATCATGGTAAATAAAGCATAAGATGCTATATTAAAAGGTACTCCCAGAAAAATATCTGCACTACGTTGATATAATTGGCACGAAAGTTTGTTATTTGCCACATAAAATTGAAAAAGTATATGACAGGGAGGCAGTGCCATTTCGTCAATTTGACCAACATTCCAAGCACTTATGATATGCCGACGTGAATCCGGATTATTTTTTAGTCCGTCAATAAGTTCAGAAAGTTGGTCTATTTGTTTTATGTTTCCATGATTCCACGAACGCCATTGATGTCCATAAATTGGTCCTAAATTACCATCTTTGTCAGCCCACTCGTTCCAGATATTGACACCGTTTTCTTTCAGGTAATTAATATTTGTTTCGCCTTTTATAAACCAAAGGAGTTCGTATATAATTGATTTTAAATGAAGTTTTTTAGTCGTAAGAAGTGGAAAACTCTGTGATAAGTCAAACCTCATTTGGTATCCAAAAATACTAATTGTTCCAGTACCTGTTCTATCTTTTTTTTCTACGCCATTATCTAAAACATTCTGAAGTAAAGTTAAATATTGCTGCATCTCAATTAGTATTT
>Ga0316608_1000737_pt1 | contig 14203 bp, 11 predicted proteins | sample MIS2016152B_MG_FD_207673 | JGI IMG/M metagenome (GOLD analysis project Ga0316608, IMG submission 207673) | Microbial mat bacterial communities from Middle Island sinkhole, Lake Huron, Michigan, United States - MIS.2016.152B | ecosystem: Environmental > Aquatic > Freshwater > Lake > Sediment...
TTCATGGTGACCATAATGCGATGCAGTCTTATACTCTTCGATCAGAGTCAGATTTTTTTTTGGGCTCAACGGTGGACACAAGATAAAAGGGTTCAAGATAAAAGGGTTCAAGATAAAAGGGTTATGTTTTATAAAAATTGAATGATGATTAATAAGTTGATAATAATAGTATTTTTATTTTTTGTATTTAGTTGCAAAAATTCAACTGATAGTTCTAATAATCAACTTGATAGTTTGATTATACAAACGAAAAATGAAATCATTATTCCAATAATTACAAATAGAGATAGCATAATTGCAAAATTAAAAACCAAGATTGAGAATAAGGAACCAATTGTAATTCATGTTTTTGTTGCTTTATACGGATACGATAGTATAAAAATTGAAGGAGTTTCGGATTGGGCTGACGGAACAAATCAAAACACAAATTTATATTGGGGAGCAGGTTACGGAATAAAAACATATTTCAAAAAATATGATAATTGGAAATTAATTTCTGAACAAAATAATATTTCAAAAAGTATCCTTGAAAGAATTGTATTTACAAAAACATTTTCAAACGGAGCAGAAGTATATTTAATTGCAGACGCTTATATAGGATACGAAATGCAAACTTGCCTAAAAGATTATTTTGGGGCAATATCCGAGAAAAATATAGATAGTGTTAAAATTGATAATAAAAATTTGCCTGCAAATGGAAACGCTGATTTGATAGTTTTTAATGGACACAACGGATTAATGGATTATGAAATAAAACCAGAAATTCAAAAATGTAGCAGATTGAAAGAAACGATTGTTATTGCTTGTAATTCAGCAGGATTTTTTAAAGACCACATTGAAAAATGTTATTGTTTTCCTTTAATAACAACAAGGGGATTAATTCCTGCCGAAGCATATGTTTTAGGTTCGATAATTGAACCTTGGATTTTATTAAAAAATGAAAACGAGATAAGAGAAAGTTTACTAACAAAATATGTAAAAATTCAAAGATGTAGTAAAGACCAAGCGGATTTTTTATTTACTACAAATTGATAAATGATTGATAATGAATAAAAAAAACATAACATATAATATGCGATAATTGCCTGCCTCGGTGGGTAATTGAAACGAAAGTGCATTCTCTTACGAAAGTGCAAAACTTGAAACAAAAATGCTATTAATCAGGCAACTACGCATATTATTTCTCGGCAGGTGCAGCAACAAAAATAAGAGTCCCTCTAAAATGATAGGACTATAAACCGGAAACAGAAATAAAAAATATAATCTATATGTCTAAATAAAAGGTTAGACGAGTTTCGAAAATCGTTAAGAGTAGATAAAATTAAACTTGAATATTATGGCTAATTAGATAGCAAAATACGTCTTCCCAACGAGGGATGCAGCCGAAACCGCTTATTCCAAATGCATAGATAAGGTAGGAAGTTCAGGCTTTTATCATTCAGGCGATACCGTTGAAATAAGTGATGAATGTAAAGACATGGCTCTTGCCGCTCAAATATGTCTTGCACATGGAGGAGTTCCAAAATAAACGAATCCTTTGTTTGATAGCTTTACAAGAAGATTTAGTTTAAACTTATAAAAAAATGAAATATGGCTGATACAGTTAAATGCCCCAGTTGTGGCAAAACAGTCGAGAAGAGTGAAATTATTGAATGCAAAAAATGTGGTGGTGTATGTTGTTTTCATTGCTACCCTAAGCATTTAGGACATTGCGAAAGAGGAGCAAGAGAATTGGAACGTTAATAACATGAATTTTTCCCTAAAAGGCAATGCCCTTTTAGGGGATTACAAATACATTAAGCTATGAGAAAATTTAACACATCGGGACCAAATATTCCAGAAAAGCATTACACAATTCAAAGAACTGATTTAGTAAAAAAAGGGATTGAATTGGTAAAAGATGACAGATATTTTACAATTTGGGCACCACGACAAACGGGGAAAAGCACATATTTTAGGCAATTAGCAACAGAATTAAATAATCAAGGATATACACCGGTGTATTTTTCGGTCGAAGGCTTCAATGATTTTTCTGCGGCTGATACTTTTGATACATTTTGCACTGATTTAAAAAACCAGCAAGGAATAGATTGGAAAATTGAAACATTTAAAGATTTCGAAAGACAAATAAAAGCCTGCAAAGACAAAAAAATAATCATTATTGTAGATGAAATTGAAAGTTTAAATCCTGAGATATTCGGACAATTTTTACACACAATCAGAAATCTATACCACACCCGACAAACCCATTGTTTAAAAAGTGTAATACTTGTAGGGGTTTCAAACATTGTAGGTATTGTAAACGATAATGGTAGAGACGGGGCATGCCCCGTCTTTACTATTACAGATAACTTAAATGTTCCTTACTTTACCGATACGGAAGTATTTGAATTATTAGGGCAACATGAAACTGAAACAGGACAGATATTTGAAGAAAAAGTAAAACAAAAAATTAGTCAGATAACCGCCAATCAACCCGGATTAGTTAATGGATTTGCTAAAAAATTAGTAGATGATTATCCTGAAAATAAGGTTTTAACTTACGAAAACTATTTAAAAGTTGAAGATTGGTACTTAACAGAATCTATTGACAAAAATTTTTCAAATATTTTAAATAAAGCCCAAGAAGAACGAAATTTTGTAGAACGATTACTTTTTACCGAAGATAAGATAACATTTGAGATTGACCGACCCAGTATTAAACTTCTACACACCAACGGACTGATAAAAAAAGATGAAGACGGTTTTGTAACTTTTTGGGTTCCATTTTATAAAAAACGCTTATATAAAGCATTTTATCCATATACAAACGGCGAACAAAGTCAAATAAGCCGAACTATTTATGCTCCTGAATATTTCAATGAAAAAGGAGATTTGAAATTTGAAAAACTAATTGAAACCTATAAAGCTTATGTAAAAAGACGTGGTTTTAATGTTTACAGAGAAAAAGATGACAAGGGAAATTACCAATCAGTAAAAGAAGCAGCACTTATTTATAGTTTTGAAACATATATTCATGCTTTTATTAACGAAACAAATGGAAAAATATACAGGGAAGCAAATACCGGATTAGGGAAAACGGATATGATTATTAACATCAACAATCGAGAGTATTTGATTGAAACTAAAATATTTTACAGTATGTCGAAATTTACTGAAGGAAAAAATCAATTGGCATACTATTGTCAAAGTTTAGGATTAAACAAAGGTATTTATCTTGTTTTCTGTCCGAACGATATAACATACCAAGAAACAGTTAAAGAACAAATAGAAAATATAAATAACATAAATATTTCAACTTATTTAATATCATACGATGAAACAAAATGGTAGATATAAAACAATGAAAGATAGCCACCTAACTTATTATAGAGCGTTCATTGCTTTTTTTGTGGGCATTTGTGCATACCTGAAACTTTGTGCAAATAAGAAACATTTGTGCGTAATCGAACATTTGTGCCTTGAAATCCCACAAAATAATGCAACGCCGCCTAACATTTTTCGGCGAACAAAACCTTCGGTAAATAATGAAAAGAATAAAATATCGAGATCAATTTTTCTATAAATATTCAATAATGAGCATTGTAAGGCATAAAAAGTGTCTATACAATACCCTATATATAAGGTATGCCGGCATCGTTCAACGCTTTGTATTCACCATTGAGTTATTTCATGGTGACCATTTTGCTATGCAGTCTTATACTCTTGGATCAGAGTAAGATTTTTTTGGGGCTCAACGGTGGACACTAGATAAAAAGGGTTATGCCTTATACATATAAAATTGGTAAAATACTAATAATTAATTGATTAATAATAGTGAACATAAAGGGTAAAATGCAAAAAATATACTATCTACTGATTTTGTTCTTATTCATTCCAAATTTTGTTCTATCGCAACAGAATGTTGATAATAATACAGACAGACAAATTGAAAACATTGTTTCTTTGGCGAAAATTATCGGCGTGACAAAGTATTTTCATCCAAGCGAACAAGCCGTTAAAAACGATTGGGATAAATTTACACTATTCGCAATTGATAATATAAAAGAAGTAAAAACTCAAAAAGAATTAGCAACAAACATTGCCAATCTGTTTTCTTTAATAGCTCCAACCATGCAGATTTATTATCAGGACAGTTTGATAAATAATACAAATATTACGCAGAATATATTCAAAACCAACAAAATAACATATTGGCAACACAGAAGTTTGGGATTAGACCATAAGAATTTGTCCTTATTACTGAAAATTATTACTTCTGGTTGGAAAAGCAAACTGATAACAACTGATACAAGTAAGACCGACAAATACACGCCCAATCCACAGTTGCCAGATGAAGCCAAAATATCTGAAAACATTCTATGTAAAATACCAATTGCATTTTATTTAAACAAAAATACAAAGCAACCCAAAACCAAAACACTTAAATTTTCAAAGATAAAATATTCAATTAAAACAGAACAAATAGCGGCAGTAATTACAGCATGGAATATTTATCAACACTTCTTTCTCTACTTTAACAGTAAGAACTCTAACTGGGAAAGTTGTTTGAAAAGTACTTTAAAAAAGTGCCTGACTACTGACACGATTATCCCAGTAAAGGTTTTACTTCAAGAAATGATTTCTAATGTCAACGACCGACATTTTCTTATTTTTACTAAAAAAGAGTTTGGCTTTTTTTGGCAAAAATACAACGAAAAACCTTCTTTCGAACTTTCATTTGCAGAGAATAAGGTTGTAGTTGCCAATGTTTATGATAGTTGCTGCGGATTAAGGAAAGGTGATGTGATAAAAAAAATCAATGGTAAGTTTACTGATTCTATTATATTGTCAGAAATAAAGTATTCAAATGGTTCTAATTTATTGAATAAGTGCAAATCAGTGTCAGAGAATTTAATTTTTAAATACAAAGGTAAAAATGAATTTGAAATACAGCGTAACGATTCTATTAAACGGTTTAATATCAATTTGAAAGACAAAATTATAATTAAAGAACCAGCTAAATTCAGAGAATTAGAAAAAGGTTACTATTATATTGATATAACATTGATTAGCAGAAAAGATGTGAAGAAGTTGATTCCATTGTTGAAATATGCGAAAGGAATTGTTTGTGATATACGTTACCGTTGTGGTTCCGGTTCGGAAGAATTTTTATCACATATCATTTCTGATACCATTCTTACTGGAAGGTGGTTTATACCTCATTACCAATTTCCGAATCGGGATAATATTAAATTTGAATTGGTTAAACCTTGGAATATAACGCCTCAATTGCCCAAAATAAATGTACCAGTTGTTTTTATCACCGGATTCAATTGTTTAAGTTATGGTGAAACCATCTTAGAAATGATAAAGCATTATAAATTAGGAACATTAATCGGTGAATATTCAGCCGGAACTAATGGAGATATAAACAGTTCAGCATTATTTAATAATATTTGTTTTACATGGACAGGTTTGTATGTGGTCAACCGCGATGATAGCCCACTTCATGGTATTGGAATAAAGCCAGATATCAACATTGAACCAACAGTAGAGGCTATAAAAAACAATGACGATTATCTTGTAAATTATGCAATTTACTATTTAAAAAACAAAGAATTGATTGACAAAAAATAAAGGCATAACATACTATACCCCGTCCACTGCGCCTGCCGACGCACTGGCTGACGCACACGGCACAGTGTCGGATATAGTTTCCCGTTTCGGCTAGATGCTGAATATTTGCATGTTACAATAACAACATAACCTGTAATTCTGTTTAGGGCTTGTGTATAGTGCAGCTATTGCAGGTTTAAAACTCCGGGACAATGTATCTGAAGCTGAGGTTCGCATAACCCTTATCGTGAGATTTGTCAAGATACAATCGGAGGCTAATCCTTATATTCTGGCTGATGAAAAATATTTTGCCAAGCAACTCATAGGAAAGAAGAAAACGGCATTGGTATCCCGGCAGAAATGCATATTTTTGCCTTTGAAATAAGAAGAGTATTGATATACAAAAACTTTGCAACCGGGCTTTCTGGGCACAGATTTGCCTTTCAGATGCCCGAGCCGTATCTGGGGAAACTTGCATTTCCTGTTCTTAAGGGGCGTAAGCTACCCGGTTAGCTTATAGAAAAATTAAATGATTGAAGAGAATTTATGATAATTAATAGAATATTTCAGATATTAATAATACTAATATTTTCAATAGAAACTTTTGCAAACAGTTCACCTGTAAACGTTTCGTTTTTGAGAACAACGGGGAATGTTTTATTACTAAAAAAAGCCAGTGTAGAACTACTTTCTGAAAATTTAAACATTACAATAATAGATGATTACACGATAGTAGAAGTAGAATATGAATATAAAAACTTAGGTAATAAAGATGAAATATGGTATGGTTTTCCAATTGATTTTTTTTCTTATGAAAAAGCCCGACCGATTTTTGGAACCAGAAATTCTAAAACAACACAAACTGGAATTGATGATTCCAAACGATATATTAAGATTGATTATTTCCATTTATTCGAAAATAATCAAGAAAAACATGCTACATATTGGGATACAGATAGCTTGTATTCAATAAAAACAAATTTTAATTTATGTCCGGTGTATAGACGTTGGTATGTGGGAAAAATTGTTTTTGACAAAGGTCAAAATAAAACAATAAAAATTAAATACAAAATAAAGAATAGTTTGAAAGATGAATTTTTTCCAATCGATTATATATTTTCCAAACGAGAATTTTCGTATCATTTATTTCCTTCAAGCAATTGGGGAAAGGGAATCGTGGAAAATTTTAAAGTAACTGTTGATTTTACGTATTGCAATAGATATCAAATAAATAAAAAACTTGAAGGCTTGCCATTTCAAACATCTGATAGCATAATATATACATTTCAACAAAAAAACTTTGACCTGAAAAAATCGGATAGAATAAATATTCAATACGATAATTCTTTTATTAGAAATGCTGAATTTATAAATGAATCAATTAAAAATTATCCAATAAAAATTTCAAAAATAGTTACGTCGTCAAATAATTCAATATCAATGAATTTATGTGATAGCAATCCAAACACTTGTTGGATTGGCAAAGTTGGGGACTGGATTGATATTTATTTTTATCAAAAAGTTAGTTTTAATTGGTTAAATATTTTAAACGGAGATTATTCTTCTCAAACAGGTTTTGAACAATATTCAAAAGTAAAAATGTATATGTTACAAAGAAATGGAGATGAAATAGTAAAATACATTGATAAAAATTCAGTAAAAATTAATACCCCTGAATATCGAAATGTGAATGATAGTTTAAAAGTAGGTCTTGCTCAAAAATTACTATTTTGGAATTGTGATTCCGATGCAAAGAAAGATATTTGGCATTATAGAATTTATATACAAGATTTTTACAAAGGAAAATGCGATAGTGTCGCAATTTCGGAGATTTATTTTTTATGATAACAGGATTAAAGAAAAATGAAAAAAGCTATAACATCAAACAGACCAACAATGCGCTGGTTTGGTGTGGTTTACCTGCGATTGATGATAAATTTTGAAAGATAGAATATTTCACAGACAGTTGTAAGCCAGCATACTAAAGTTGTTTGTTTTCGTTCTACATTGCCTTCTCTACTTTATATTCTTTTACATAGTATCCTTCCTTGCTGAAACTGATGAAATAACTATGAAATTGATCATTTTTATCAATTTCCCTGTTTCCATTCTTATCTTCCACACTTCGGAAATAATATCGATTTTCATTTTCCAATAAAACACCTTCCAAAAACAGATGATTTTGAGCAGTAAGTTCTTTCAATGAGGTACCATCCAGAGCGCTAATATAAAGTGATTTTGTTTTGAATCTATCCTCCTTATCTTTTTCCTGAACCGGTGTATCGTTAATTTCATATAGAAGAAAACCCAAACCAAAGGTTTTATGAATGGTTCGTAAAAAATCAATTCGTTGAATAATCATGGTGCGGTCTGTCAATTTTTGAAAATTTCCATTGGCTGGATTCTCAAAATATAGATTTGTAATTTGACCTGTGTAAGTATCCTGACTGGCTTTGTTAAGGAAAGTATAGAATTGATCATCTGAAGAACGTACTGATTTGAGTAGATAATCATCGGACTTGAAATAATAAATTCCAAGCGGATGAATTATTATGTGCGTGCTATCAAACACAAAGGGCAGAATATTCAATACTTTGAAATCTTTTTGCTCTGTTTCTTTTTTCACATCGGTATGGCCTTGCAATTGATCTACTGATCCAGAACAATGTGGCAAAATCGTCAAACCTAATAAAATTCCCCAAAGGACAGCAAGCTTTTTAATTTTCGAGCTAATTCCATGATTTTGAAAAATCGATTTTGCTTTCAAAGCACCAAGAAATAGAATCTTGTTTATGTATCTGTTCATTTTTTTAATACTGCGCATTTTATAAGGATTTATTACTTTAATGGAAAAAGAATCTGTTCATAACTTTTTATATAAAAATAACGGATATTTTCCTAATAGCTTGTATTGTCTTAGAAATAATCTTTAAATAATTATTTACGACCCTTCTTTATTCCAATTTTTGCCCAGACATAAATGACAGGTATATTGACACTGCACATTGATTATCGTTTTTACCATGTTACCGATGACCGTTTTCGAGATGCATTTTCTACCACATCATTGGCTTTCATTTGGTATATTTCTCCATAGAGTTGAGAATTCAACTGTAAATCTGAATTAAAGTTCATGCCTTTCATCTGAATTTACATTATTTGTCATAATTTTTGTGATGCCTGCTCATGCAATATTTTACTTTTACTCAACATATATATTTGTGGTATGTTAAGAAAATCTGGCATCGATTTAAGTTTTAATTAATTTTCCATTTGCATGAACCTGATTTCGCTGCAAACATAAAACACTATTTTATAAAAACAAAATAATTTGGCATTTATTTTTATACAATTTACATTATAACACGTAGTTAATTACAATACGTCTGCCGCTAAATTTAAATTAATACTTTATCACATATTACTTATATTGTTGATATATAGTTATGTGTGTTTGTATATATTTTAAGCAATAAGCCACATGTTTTTTTCCATTTTTAAAACAATTTTTATGAATTTTGCATTTAAAAAGATGGGGTTAAGATAAAAAGTAGGAAAATTTGCTCCATTTTTGATGCAATATGAGGCGTTTGTATATGCAATATGAGGCGTTTGTATATACAATATGGGACGTTTGTACATACAATATGGGGCGTTTTGGATACAATATGGGGCGTTTGTACATACAATATGAGGCGTTTGTATATGCAATAAAGGACGTTTTTGATACAATATGGGGCGTTTGTATATGCAATAAAGGACGTTTTTGATACAATATGGGGCGTTTGTACACACAATATGGGGCGTATGTACACAAAATTTGGGCGTATGTACATACAATATGGGGCGTATGTACATACAATATGGGGCGTTTGTACACAAAATTTGGGGCGTTTGTACATACAATATGGGGCGTTTGTACACAAAATTTGGGCGTATGTACATACAATATGGGGCGTATGTACACACAATTTGGGCGTATGTACATACAATATAAGGCGTATGCACATACAATATGGAGCATACAGGCATGCAATTTTTCCCTTGCATAAATACATGGTTTATTGATTTGTACCATGATGAAAACCATAATCAAGGTGATAGATCATTAGCCTTGCCATTTATGGCAGGGTTTTCATGGCCGAGTATTTATGGGATATTTATGGCGATGCAAACAAGATATTGTCCAAACAAAAAACCATGCATTCATGCATGGTTTTTGATTTGCACAATGATGAATACTACAATTAAAAATTTTGAAATTCTTCTTCGCCATCGAATTGGTTCATATCGAACTTGGAGCTCTTCGCGAAAGATTTATTAGGATTTACTTTTGCTTTTTGTTTATGTAAGTTCTTTGTTACATTTACTTTTTTTCCTATATTGAAAAAGCAGATCACCTCCTTGAGGTATTCTGCCAATCCCGCAAGCTCTTCGCTACCAGAACTCATTTCTTCGGCAGCAGAACTATTTTGTTGAGTAACCCTGTTTAATTGCTCAATTGCCTTATTGATCTGAATTGCTCCACTATTTTGTTCTGTACTTGCGGCTGAAATTTCCTGAACCAGTTGTGCAGTTTTTCTAATATTGGGAATAATTTCCGACAGCATAAGACTGCTTTCCTCTGTTACAATTAAGCTTTTCTTTGACAACTCGTTGATTTCCTTAGCTGCTTTTTGACTTACTTCTGCCAGTTTACGCACTTCTGCAGCCACAACTGCAAAGCCTTTACCATGTTCACCAGCACGGGCAGCTTCAATGGCTGCATTTATGGCAAGTATATCTGTTTTTACAGCAATATCGTTAATCACAGTTATTTTATCGGTAATTGCACGAATCGCAACCACACTTTTTTCCGATGACTGGTTTACTTTCATAATTCCTTCAGCGGCATCTTTTGCAATAATTTCTGTTTGTATAGAATTATCTGTATTTTGTTGAATTGTTGCGGACATTTCTTCAATGGATGCTGATACTTCTTCGGCAGAGGCAGCTTGTTCATTGGCTCCCTGAGCTATTTGGGTCGAAGAGGCACTTAACTGCTGACTTCCAGAAGCAACGTTTTCTGCTGATTCCATTACCTGACCAACGATTTCATTCAGGCGTCTAACCATTTCAGAAAGATTCACCATTAGAGCATCTTTGTCTGATCGCTTTTCTAATTGAATTGTGAGATCCCCATTTGCCACCATTCTGGATTTAGCTATGATTTCATTCAAAGCCTTTATTAGTGAATTCAAATTTTCTTTAATTTTATTAAACTCTCCAGAATACTCCTTTGTTATCAATTCAGGCATATCGCCTTTAGAAATTTTGTCAACATATTCAGCAGCCATATTCAAAGGACCAATGACAGAATCAAGCGTACCGTTTACTCCTTCAATTATTTTACGAAAATCACCACTATGCTTTGATTCATCTGCGCGAATGGTCAGTTTTCCTGAAACTGCAGCATTAGAAAGCAAGCCAGCATCAGCAACCAATAAGTTAACGGCTTCGATGCATACATTCAGATTATTTTTTATTTCATTAAAATCCCCTTGGTAATTATCTGTTATTTTGGGAGGAATATTTCCTTTGGAAATTCTATCAACATATTCTGCTGCTAAATTCAAGGGACCGATTACTGCATCAAGCGTTTGATTTATCCCTACAATGATGCCCCGAAATTCTTCATTAGTATCCTCCGGCCTTGCACGCATGGCAAGTTTACCTGAAATTGCAGCTTCAACAAGGTCATTGGTTTGTTTAACAACTGATTTTATGATATTTTGGATATTAGATGCAATAACAAATCCTAAAATGATAGCCATAATTATGCAAATTATACAGAATATTAACATTATATTTGAAGAACTATGGGCCAATTTGGTATTAGAAGCAGAGATTTCCTTCCCTAAAACTACGTTGTACATTGAAAAAGCTAAAATGGCTTCTTCAAAGTTTATTGCACTTAGTAACCAATCTCCTCGAATCAATTTTTGAGAAGCTGAATCGTTATTGGATTCAGCATACTTAGTTAGTTTTGGGATATAACCCAGATATTCCTTTTTAGCTTTAACAACATTGTTATAATTCATTTGATCCTTATCGTCAACGATGGTAGTTTCATACTTGCGCAGAAAATCATCCATATTTTTACTTATATCCCTGATCGCTTGAAAATATGTTTCACTTTCCTCCTTGGTATCGGCTAAAATAACATCTCTAACCTTGATCCTCATACGCTGCATATCATTGCTTATTTCTACACAATAACCCAAAGGAACGACAACGTTATCATACATACCGGTATCGGCATCATGCAATTTCTGTATGTTTAAAATGCCTATATAACCAATCATTCCACCAAGTATAGCTACAATTATAAACCCCACAAGAAGTTTGGTTCTGATTCTTAAATTATTCATATTAAATTTCCCCTTTAATAATTTATATTCATTTATTAGTACACAGAATTCGTATTTGACGTGTATTATCGTAAACAGTTTTCATTTCATCGGTATCAATGAGTGACAATATTGTATTTTAACCTGATGTTATTTTTTTCTTCAGATGAAAAAAGGGATATGCGTTATCAATTTCCATTGAAGCGATTTCAAAATCGCTAGTAAAATTACAAAATTGGAAGGATAAACAACTAATCAAAATGATGAATTTTATATGTCGAAACGTTTAAATTGGCTGGTCTTTAAGGTGAATTCAATAGTCGAAACGGTGATAAATCAAGATCATGCATAAACGAATATTCTAATGATTTGTACCATAATGAAAACCATAATCAAGGTGAAAGATCTTTAGCCTTGCCATTTATGGCAGGGTGTTCATGGCCGTGTATTTATGGGATATTTATGGCGATGCAAACAAGATATTGTCCAAACAAAAAACCATGCATGAATGCATGGTTTTTTGATTTGCACAATGATGAATACTACAATTAGAAATTTTGAAATTCTTCTTCGCCATCGAATTGATTCATATCGAACTTGGAGCTCTTCGCTGCATTCTTATTCGGATTTACTTTTGCTTTATGTTTGTGCAAATCTTTTGAGACAGTAATCTTTTTTCCGATGTTGAAAAAACTAATCACTTCCTTCATGAATTCGGCCAAACCTGCAAGTTCTTCGCTTCCCGAACTCATTTCTTCGGCGGCAGCGCTGTTTTGTTGCGTTACCCGATTGAGCTGTTCTATGGCAGTATTGATCTGATTGGCACCACTACTTTGTTCTGTACTTGCCGCTGAGATTTCTTGGACTAATTGTGCAGTCTTCCTGATATTGGGAATCATTTCCACCAGAAGTTTACTACTTTCTTCTGTAACATGCAAACTTTGCTTGCTTAATTCGTTGATCTCTTTGGCTGCTCTTTGACTAACTTCGGCCAGTTTCCGCACTTCGGCAGCTACCACAGCAAAGCCTTTACCATGTTCGCCAGCTCGGGCAGCTTCAATGGCTGCGTTTATGGCGAGAATGTCGGTTTTTTCTGCAATATCGTTGATAACGGTTATTTTATCAGTTATCGCACGAATGGCCACAACACTTTTTTCCGATGAAAGGTTCACTTTCACAATACCTTCTGCAGCTTCTTTCGCTATTTTTTCCGTTTGTATTGAGTTATCGGTGTTTTGTTGTATGGTGGCAGTCATTTCTTCAATAGAAGCCGATACTTCTTCGGCTGAGGCTGCTTGCTCATTGGCTCCCTGTGCTATTTCTGTTGATGAGGTGCTGAGCTGTTGACTTCCCGCTGCTACATTTTCTGCCGATTCCATTACCTGACCTACAATTTCATTCAGGCGCTTCACCATTTCCGAAAGGTTCATCATCAATGCGTCTTTTTCCGAACGCTTTTCCAATTGTATGGTTAAATCGCCATTGGCCACCATTCTTGATTTTGCAATGATTTCGTTTAGGGCTTTGATCAATACATTCAGATTATCCTTGATTTGATTGAACTCTCCATAATATTCCTTGGTTATCAATTCGGGCATATCCCCTTTGGATATACGATCCACGTAGTTGGCTGCAACATTCAAAGGTACGATTACCGCATCGAGGGTTTTGTTTACCCCATCCACAATCCTTCCAAAATCACCACCGTGTTTTGAAGCATCGGCACGGGTTGCTAATTTTCCAGCAACTGTCGCATCAGCTAACATTTTGGCATCAGAAACCATCAGATTAACTGCATCAATACACACATTCAGGTTATTCTTTATTTCATTGAAATCACCATTGTAGCTATCTGTAATCTTAGGAGGAATATTTCCTTTTGAAATCCTATCCACGTATTCAGCAGCTACATTCAATGGTCCAATAACGGCATCGAGAGTTTTGTTTACCCCATCCACAATCCTTCCAAAATCACCACCGTGTTTTGAAGCATCGGCACGAGTTGCTAATTTTCCAGCAACTGCCGCATCAGCTAACATTTTGGCATCAGAAACCATAAGATTAACTGCATCAATACACACATTCAGGTTATTCTTTATTTCATTGAAATCACCATTGTAGCTATCTGTAATCTTAGGAGGAATATTTCCTTTTGAAATTCTGTCCACATACTCTGCAGCTACATTCAATGGACCAATGACAGCATCGAGGGTTTT
>Ga0316608_1000738_pt1 | contig 14203 bp, 15 predicted proteins | sample MIS2016152B_MG_FD_207673 | JGI IMG/M metagenome (GOLD analysis project Ga0316608, IMG submission 207673) | Microbial mat bacterial communities from Middle Island sinkhole, Lake Huron, Michigan, United States - MIS.2016.152B | ecosystem: Environmental > Aquatic > Freshwater > Lake > Sediment...
CCTGAAACTGAGAAGACCCCTGAACCTGAAAAGGAGCCACCTAAGAAACCTGAGGGTAAAAAAATAGTACCAAAATCCAAATAAGTTTCGAATAGACGGGGGCCTTAATTGGCCCTTTTACTTTTTAAAAGGGGTATTAGGATGAGTAAAGAGATAACGGACTATTTATCAGAGCTTCCTACAAGCACAATCATAGAGCACTTAACGGATAGATTTGATAACCCAGGAGAAGGTTTTGTTTATGGGTACTACACATTCACCGACGCAGACTTCAAGAGCCGTCAGGCAGGACACGCAATAGGCGGGGTAGGTAATCACGCACTCCAATTAGGGCTAGCGCAACTTATGAGTACTTGGATAAGCTCTCAGAACGAAGCAGAGTTTGAATATGAGTGCGATGAAGACGGAGAGGATTTCGAAGGTTCAGCATCGGATGTAGATGATGAAAAATAAAGATATATACCCCATACTCGCATACTCTGACACACACTTCCCTTTCCACCACCCTAAAACATTCGACTTTTTAAGGCACTTGAAAGATATTTATAAGCCTAAGACTGTTGTTTGTTGTGGGGACATCATTGATAATCATCAGATATCATTCTTTAAACCGGAGCCAACAGCGTATTCATCTGTAGTTGAGAGGAAGAAAGCCCTAAAAAGTATACACTTATTATTAGAGATGTTCCCAGAACAGTATATAACTCTTGGTAACCACTCAAGATTGCCTGAAAGAAAACTCAAGGAAATAGGTATAGGCCCTGAATACCTCAAGTCTTATAATGAGATATTTGAGGTGCCTGAGTCATGGAAGTTTGTAATGAGTGTAGAGCTTGATGGTATATTCTTCAACCACAAGCTTCCATCAGGACCTTCAGGAGCTTTGAACGCAGCTATACGTAAGAGACAGAGTTTTGTTGGGGGGCATACACACTCTTCAGGCGGTGTGCACTACCACTCAAATTCATCATCTCAGATATTTGGTCTGAATCTAGGATGCTTAATAGATGAAAAGAAGTATGCTTTTAATTATGCTAGAGAAGCTTTAAATAGACCCACAATAGGTGCGGGTCTAATATTAGGGGCAAATGAGGCTTACTTCATACCAATGGACGCTAAGAAATGTTATTAAGTTTGATACCATCTTTCGGTAGAGTAAAGTGGCTGGTAAACGAGTGGATGCCGGCCTACTCTACTCGAGTACTCGAGCCAATGAGAGGCAAGGTAGAAGCCTTAGTGCTTGTCCAGAACCCTTCCTATGCTGAAATAATGGCCTTAGAACTTAGTGCATGTAGATACCAGTACCTAACTGTTGATTATGTGTGGCACCAGAAGGGGACTCCTATAGGTAAGATACGATCTACAGCCTTGGTAAGAGGTATGGAGCTGTACTCTGACTTAGAGTACATTTGGATGCAGGATGATGACACTTATCCAATACCATCAGCTAGAAGGATACAAGATCACTTAGGAGCTATCTTAGGTAGTCTTGATCAGAGTGAAGTGAAGGTACTATACCCGGGAGTAGAGTACAAAGAACAACCTATAAGCATGGACTTAACCAAGTTTGAGACTGTACCTTCGTTCATAAGGGGTCAGATATACCCTACAGCACGTTTAAATGGTATAGACTGGTCCAGATTCAATGATATCACTAATGGAGAGGATTATGTGCTCCCAAGGCTTCTTAATCTACCTATCAAGGCTGTGCACTGCTTAGATGAGATCCTGCACCTTTGTTCGAATAGTTGGAAGACTCATGATATGGGATCAAGGCACTTTGCTTCTAACAAGGAAGTAGATCATGAGTTCTGTGAGAGGTCATTTGACTTCCTGACCGCTAAGTATAACTTCAAAGGTACAGGATTCTTGGACTCAGACGCTAAGGTAGAAAAATACTCCGAGTACTTTAAACTGTATCCGGAGTATTTTGAAAAAGATGGAACCTATAAAGCGCTAGATATAACTCAAAACAACTAAATTTGCTGGCTATTGACTTCATACTTGATCGTTAGGTCAAAACCCATATCTATGAAGTTATCCATATACGAACCCTCGTCCTCATATATACCTGAGCAGTCTATCTCATCAGTATTGATAGATGAACCATATACTGCGTTAGTGTTTTTCGTATAAGAAGTATCGAAGTCTATACTCCTTGATACCATCATGTTGATGACTCCAGTAGAATATGTATCTAATCCTTGGAAGTTGTACTCAAGGCGTGTTTTCTTCTCGCCTAATAAGTATCTTGATACTGCGCTTACTGCAGCGTAATAAAGGAAACTCTTGAATGTAGCACCGTTCTTACCTTTGAAGGAATGAATACTTTCTAAGCATCTAATACGGTAGATCTGAAGTATCTCGTCTTTAGCTAGAGTATCAAAGTTTGTAATCTTTGAGAGTACGTAAGGTTCCCAAATAGCTATGAGCTTCTTCATAACCCAGTTTCTTTTGATTGGACAGGAAGTAGTTAGGAACTCTTCCCTAAGCCAATCTGCCTCATGACTTTTCTTCTTCTTTTTGTTTTCATACATGCCTCTTCTCCTGGTTAAGTATTATTACTTTGCTTTTTATAGATTATGACACAAAGTAACATATACGTAAATATACCACATTTACGTAAAAATTTAAACAAATAATTTATAAAATTGTATAATAATATAGAAGACATAGTAAGACATGGTCACACGCACACATTGTAATTACACAGGAATCCGTCCACATATGGAAGGATTTTGATAGGCACTTGTTCATAATCCGTCGACATATGTGGACGGATTATGTTATTTTATAGAATCATAAAATAATACCTACAGGGTGATGCAGTTAATAGGAATCCTCCCACATATGAAGAGATTTAATGGTACATGTATAGTAAAGTGCCTAATAATTACATGCCGTGAGCATATTAAATACCCGTGGAGGTACTTATGGAAGATGTTGAAAAACCTACTAAGGCCCCTGTAAAAAAGAGGAAAGCACGTAGGAAAGGTAAGAGTTTCGACTATACACCGCACATAACTAAGACTAAGAAGATAGTAAAGCTATTTAAGAACGATCCAACAGCGTTATACTTTGGCACATTCATGCAGATACATGGCGGCATGGGTAAACAGATGAGGTATCATTATACGCATACAACACCTGTGCCTGAACTGATAGCCTTGTTCAAGGAAGCTGCGGGCATCCAGGAAGAACGCATCACAGCATCTGCACTTGATTCTGTACCTGGTAAGCTACTATGGCTTAGGTGCAAGGCTAAATGGGTGCCTGAAGAAGTAAGATTAAGACTCGCTATGGAGAAAGAGTTCCTTTCTAAAGATGCTAAGATAACTATCAAGATAGGTTCATAGTGGAGATAGAGCTAGACATAAACCCAGGCATATTCAATGACGTATATCTACCGGCACTTAATAGTGAGATCCGTACTCAAATAAGATTTGGCGGGTCAAGTTCAGGTAAATCCTATTCAGAATTTACAATGGCACCTATATGGGCCATGCAGGGACACTCCATACTGATAGTCCGTAGGAATGCTTCATCGATATCTAAATCAGTTTGGCTGCAGCTTAAGAAGTCTATCAAGAAGATGGGCTTATCTGAATTCTTTAAGATCGATCAATCAGCTAAGACTATCGAGTGCCTTGTGAGCACGGGTTGTATAGTAACGGCAGGTATCTATCCGGATACTGAACGTCTGAAGTCTATCACACCTTTAGAGGACGATGCATTCAGTAAGATCATCATAGAAGAAGCTACAGAGATCACAGAGGATGAGTACAATGATATCCTACTTAGACAGCGCGGTACTTGTAGGTTCAAGAAGACTGTCACCTTGCTTTTCAACCCTATATTCAAGAAACATTGGATATATAAGAAGTTCTTCGCACCTATTGAGGATGAGTACGACTTCAATGCGGATGCTAAACAGTACATATCCGAGGATCTTTGGATACTTAAGACCACGCACCTGGATAATAAGTTCCTTGAGGATGAAGAGAGGAAGACTCTTGAAGGTATGAAAAGTACCAGCCCTTACCACTATCAAGTGTATTGTAAGGGTAATTTCGGTATACTAGGCACATTATGCCTACCTAATGTCATAGAGCGCGAGTTTGATCCTGTAGCACTAAGACTAGAGTCGTTAGGCATCAATATAGGTATAGACTTTGGTTTCACTAATGACCCTACAGCTATAGTATTCACGGCATATGATGAACGGAATAGGACAGTCTATGTGTTTGATGAGTGTGGTGGTAAGGGTATGAGTGAAGAGGCTATGGTCGTGGGCATCAAGGAACGGCTTAATTTTTATGGGATAAGATACTACGAAGCCTACGCGGATAATTCATCACCTAGGATCATAGATAGACTCAGGAGCCTTGGTTTGAACGTAAATGGGGCTAAGGGAAGCATCATGGATGGTATCTTTTGGTTGAATCAGAATAACATAGTTGTTAGGCCTAAGTGCACCAATGTACTCGAAGAGAGTAAGCTTTATACGTACAAGAAGGGTACTGATGGTGAGGTCACTAATGAACCTATAGATAAGTACAATCATTATGTCGGGGATGGACTTCGTTACGCTTGTGTTAACAAAATATCTGACCAAAAGTACATAGGTTCTAACAAGAAGTTCTAATTGTCTAATACAATAAAGTGGTAGAGACACCTTAAAAGGGGATAAACATGTCCGAAGAAAATGAAGTCAATCAGTTGAGAGCAAGTTATAAGTTAGTCCAGGACTCCTACTTAGGTGATGGCGGGTACTTAACAGGGGAGTATCTACACAGATACCGGAGAGAGGGTCATTCTGACTATAGTGAACGTAAGGAACAGGCTTATTATATAAATCTGATGGGTCCTATTGTAGATTCTATCGTAAAACCTGTGTTCAATCAGAAGATCACGCGAGATCATATATCAGACCTTTACCGAGTCTTTGAGGAAGATGCTGATAATAAGGGATGCACACTAACAAAGTTCATGGAGAAGGCTATAACCACAGCTAACTACATGGGCCAGTGTTATGTGGTCATGGATTCTTTCAAGGAAGATGATATACCTCCAACACTAAAAGAACAGATAAACAACAGGAAGTTACCTTTTGTTAGCCTTAAAACACCGTTGGATGTTATAACGTATGAGACAGACGATTTTGATAAGCTGACATCTATCACATTCTTCCATAAGAGATTACCGGATGGTACTATCAAGTATAGGAAGTACGACTCAGAGACGGTACTCGAGTTCAAGATAGATGGTGAAGAGATCATAGTGATATCAAAAGTTGCTCATATGATGGGCATACTACCTGTGATACCGGTCATGTATGGGGATGTACTACCTACTCCTTCAGCCATCAATATGGCTCAAATGAGTAAGGCTTTATACAATCAAGTTTCAGAACTTAGGGAATTGGGTAGAGACTCAGCATTCAGTTTGTTGGTGATCCCCGGGGCTGACCCTAAGGTTACTATCGAAGTAGGTTCTAAATCCACGTTATTTGTGCCGCGCGACGTCACTAACATGCCTACCTACATATCTCCGGATACATCCATCAATGCAAACTCTTTGGATGAGATCAAGTTCCTTGTAGAGACTATCATATCCCAAGGTGCTTTAGCTGGTGCTGTAGTACAGAGTGGTTCTATATCAGTTAAGTCTGGTGTAGCTCTTGCATTTGAATTCCAAGGCACATCGGAAGCGCTTAATAGCAATGCTGACATATCTGAGGGCCTTGAGTATAAGGTAGCAAGTTTATTTGGTACGTATACTGAACCTTTTATCATCGAAGTAGAGTATGATAGAGAGTATACACCATTCAATACAGCTGAGGTAGGTACCCAACTTACGTTCCTTAAGGAACTTCTATCCTTATCTATCTCAGAAGACGTGGATAATGAGATCAAGGCACAGTTGTTAGATCTTCTTAGATATAACTCAGATATGGACACAGATAGATACCTAGAGTTGAAATCTAAGATCATGAGTGCTCGGACTGGGGATGTAGTCTCTGAAGTGGTGCCTAAAGAGGGTTATATGGGTCAATTTGATACTATCGAGGATGTTGGAAGTGACGATTCAGGCTCCTTTGAAGCGCTTGAACAATAACCTTATCTATGATGTGTGCCTAATATTATACAAGGAACGAGATTCCTCTATTTAAAACAACAACCCGTGAGGTTAAAATGACTTTTGAAGAATTAAAGGCGCTTCTTTCTGGCGCTGACGGACAAGTGGACCAAGCAAAAGTACTCGAAGCAGTACAAGGTTTAGTGGAGATTGAAAAACAGAAGGGTATTTCACTGTATCAGAAAAAAGACGGTGAGCTACTGAAGTTGAAGAGTTCTTTGAAAGAATCAGGGTACGACCCTGAAGGTGGTAAGAACTTTAAGGAGTACCTAAGTGAACTTAGCAGCAAAGCTAAAGCATCTTCTGATGCAGAGATCACGATAAATTCCCTTAACAGTAAGCTCTCGGAGCTTAATGAAAAGTTCATTGAATCACAGGCAGCTCAGCGTAGAGCCTCAGAAGATTCTATAAGAGAGTCTCTAAGATCTAAGTTGACTCAAACCCTTGGTGAGAAAGTATATGGATCGAAGTTCGTGATCGATACTCTAATCGCTAAAGGTGATGTTAGGAAGGTAGATGATAAGGAAGTATGGAACATAGATGGTGCAGATGTTGATTTCAGCACTGGCTTAGAGAAGTTCCTTAAGAACAATGCTGATATCGTGAAGAGTTCCCAAGTAACCGGCACAGGCGAGCCTGGTAGAGGTAACAGGACGGTGCAAGATAACAGTAAGTTGACGGTAGATGAGGCTTTGTTAGACGTTAAATCGTTAGCAAAGCAATACAATATAAAATTGTAAGGCGTATTTAAAACAATATTTTAAACATAGGAGTTTAAAAATGGCGAATTTTCTTGATTATTTCATCCCAAAGAATGTAGTTACTGCATTCGTAAATGCAACCCTTAAGAAGGACCTTGTTTTCGGAAATCTTATCCTTATGCCTAGAGCAGGAGCAGATATCGAAAGAGGAGAGTCTTATAAAGTACCTTCAGTTGGTACTATCACTACTGATGACTATGATGGAACAGACATGCTTATGCAGGATGTTCTTGATACTGGTGCAGTGATCACTATTGATCAGGCTAAGTATTTCAACATCGCTGTTGACCAGGTAGATTCTGAACAACAGGCTAAAGACCTTCTTCCGCTTTTCGTAGAACAGGCAGCTTATTCACTGTCAAACGTACAGGACGCGTATATCGCAAGTATCCTTGATAGTGAAGCTACAATCGATAACACTTCTATCTACGGTGCTTCTACTGCTATCGGTATCGATGAGTCTACTGTACTTGACTGGATCTCCAACGTAAAGACTTCTTTCGACGACGCAAACGTACCGCAAGAAGGACGTTTCCTTGTTCTTCCTTCATTTGCTCAGAATGCTATTGCAGCATCTAACATCGTTACTGCGTCTACTACTCTTGAAGAAGCGCGTTCAAAAGGTTTCGTAACCAACTTTTTCGGTTTTAACATCTACATGAGTAACAACCTTGTTTCTTCTGTTGTTCCTTCAGTAGGTACTGTAGTCAAAGCAATCGCGGGTATCCAGAGATCTGCTGCTTGCGTACAGTCTGTAAGCGCTCTTGAGTTCTACAAACCAGAGAAGAGATTCGGTTCTGCAGCTAAAGGACTCTCTGTATACGGAGCTAAGGTTCTTAGGGCAGATGCTACTGCTTCTTTAGCAATAGTAAAAGCTTAATTGATACAGAGCGGGTACTTTAACCGGTACCTGTTCCTTTAAGTGATGATATGGCACTAGAATTAGATACAGACTTAGATGTTAGTACTACTGGTGCCATATCTTTATTACCCGAAGGATCTAGTGAAGACTTTGAATCTGTATTAGATAGACATTTGAGTAGAGAGTTGGCCGCACCGGCCCTAGCAATGGAGACTACCGCTAAAAGGGTGCACAGGTACAAGAGTAAGACAGGTAAGATGACTGGTGGTACACATGTTGATGTGGGCAGTTCTGTAGGTTCTGAATCCATATCAACAAACATACAAGGGTATGTTGATGACTCAGTCGAATATTCTAGGTACGTGATAGATGGACATGGTAGTTGGTCAGGTGATAATTTCTTTGAGAATGCACTTGAGAGTAATACTTCCTCAATAGAGGATGCGGTAAGTAGGGCGATAATAGCAGCGGTAAATGAAACCTTTGGAGGCGTATAGTGGCTGATTACATTTCAATCTCTGATATCACGAATAGTTTGTTCTCGCGGATAACTTCGTCCGATACCAAACAGATATATGTAGACTTAGCCAATGCTGAGGCAGAGAGCTTCGCGCAATCTCTTGGTGTCATGGATGCTACTTTCCTTGTTGATCCTATCTGCTCAGTGTTCAAGGCTTATTTAGTGCAGTACGCACTCTATAACTTTGCAGGAGATTACATCGGAGTGAACGTAACAGATGTTGGAGAGGGTGATGTGTACAGACAATTGTTTGACAGATCATTGTTCCTTATCAATAGATACAAACCTGAGATTACTTATGCGATGCTGACAGGAACGGTGATGAACCGATCCGATAGAGCTGTTTCATTTGGAAAACAGGTACGGAGCTAATCTTGGATAGAATAACAGCAATAGAAACACAACTAGGTGCCGTCCTTCTAACGATAGATGGTGAAACTCATGGTGCATACAAGTACTTGAATGAGCTAAAGAGTGTGTATTTCGAACAAGATGATGAGGCTGTTACTATAAGTGATGGAGGATACCCTTCGATTGTGCTACGGATGAGTCCTAATGAGACTATACTCTCAGGAGAATCTAAGGCGTATAGGAATATGCTCAGATACACACTTGAGTGTAAGGTTGAGAACCTGGACCCTTCTGTGAACCCTAGACAAGCTTTAAAGGTGTTAATGAATGAGCTAGAACAGGATATAAAGTTCTGCCTATCTAATAATTATCACTTGAATGATACGTGCGATATCGTAAGTATAAATAGTTTCAGCCGTAACTACAATAAAGTAGGGAATGTTTTAAGGGCTGGAGAGTTGAAAGTAGATATAACCATACAGTATTCACAGTCAAGACTTAATCCGGCTATCAATATTTGTATTTAATCTGTAGAAACAATAAAGGAGAATAAAATCATGGGAATTTTTAATGGAGAGAATAGGCTGTTTGTTGCTAAAAAAGAAGGTACTCCTGGTACCGCTGAAACTTTTTCTGCGGCAGACTATAACATCAGGGTAAGAAACCTTGCTCTAGGTGCATTAACGGTTGAGATGGATAATGAGAACAGTAAATTTGCTACCGGTGACCACACTCAAGATGAAGCAATCCCGGGTATCAAAAAGGGTGAGATTTCTTTTGATGTTAAGATTGCACCTGGAGTGTACAGCTACACTGGAGCTATTAGTTCTTTCCCTGAAGGAAAACTGTTTGCATGTTCTGGTCTTACTGAAGCATATGTCGGAGCTACTGGGATTGCTGGTGAATGGAAGTATACACCAACAAGAGCGTCAGATGCTACTACGCTTACTGCTGCTATCATAGATATTGAGACAGGTTCAAGCCCTAAGGCTATCGAGTATAAAGTAGCTGGAGCTATGGGTACTCTCAGTATTGGTTGTGAAGGAACTGGTAAGCCTTTCATGGCTAACTTTAAGTTCTCTGGTAAAGTAGATGGCGTAACAGAACTTGTTTCTATCCCTGAGTATAGTGATACAGACGGTATCGGTACTTTGGCTGATAAGTTCTTGGACACTACTGTTCAGATCACTCCGCTTGATGTAAATGGTAATGAAGATGGTGCTGCAATCGAATTCTGCACTAACTCGTTCTCTCTTGAACTTGGTTCAGAGATCTCTTCTATCAACTGTCAGGCTGATTTATCTGGTATCTTGTATGATAGTATCACTGCAAGAAAACCTATGGTAAAGATCAACCCTCTGTTGACTAACCTTACCACTTGGGATTTCTTCGACTCTCTTAATACTGTAACACTGTATAAAGTAGAGATCATAAACGCATCGGTATCTTTAGAAGTACCTCGCGCTCAGTTGATGAATAACTCAATAGGTGATGACTCAGGAAGGTTCAGAAATGAACTTAACTTCAGACCTTTGAGGAATATCCTCGGAGCCACACAGGCTGAAAAAGAAGCTGTTTTCACTCTATCTATAAGTGAAATAGAAAAGGTTTACTAACCTAACACAACCTCCTGGTTGTTTTTTATAGAGGGCACAAGGGCAAGGGTAAAACCGAGCCCTTGTTTCTTTTGCACAACATATGTGCCTAATATTAGTATCTATAATTAATAAACCTTTCCAGGAGTGCTTAAATGTCTAAGACAAAGCTTGTAATCGATGCGGCTACCCGTAAGAAGCTTATGGGATTCTCTATCATATCAGGTACAACTGATTTCACCCCAGAGATCAAAGATATCGATCCCCAATTCCTTCCAACCTTCAAGATCAAGGCTCTTAGTGTAGAAGATCAACGTACACTTAAGTTCTTGTTCATTGACTCTCTTGAAGCCAAAGCCCTTCCTACTAAAGAAAAGGTACGAAGAGATGATGTACTCAGCAAACTTACTCAGGAAAGTATTGTGGGTTATGATAACCTTATCGATATCTCTACTGACTCATGTGTTGCATGGGAGAGCGAAGATGGTAAGGATTATATATCCAAAAAAATGTATGACTCCCTTCCTACTATGTTGAAGGTGCATGTCATGAACCACATAATGAGCGCTAACGGGCTTGTTTAATAGTGGATCTTCTACTCGCTGGAGCTAGGATACTTGCGGGTATCCACCATGGAGCCATAGAGGGACTTAGTTGTAGTACTTGTCCGGATAGAGTCAGGGAGGAGTTGAACTGTGATCTTCGCGACAATGACTCCTCCTTGTATATCAATGAGTACTTAGAACTGGACCTGGCAACATGCCCACTTAAGTGTGTTTGTGGTGAAGCGCTAGAGTATTATGACATGTACAAGTACTACCTTATCTTTAACGCACCTCCCTTAGCTTATAAGGATATGTCCTATAGGTTCTGGGAATTCATCAAGGAGTATGATTACTGGTCAAACACTATCAAGATAGATAGTATGAAAAAAGAGAACCCAAGTTCGAAGTCTACCACAGACAAGAACTTATCTGCTCTTAAGAACCAGTTCATGGCTAAGTCAAAGAAGTAAAATTGTCCTGTCTTATAGTTATAATGGGGTTTGTCCCATTTTTGATTAATTAAGGGGTAGCATATGGCTAATAAAGCAGGCAATACAATAAACTCTACACTGGCTATAACCGGTATATATCAGGATTTGATGACTCCTGGTCTAACTGAGACCAATAAGATGCTGAAAGAGTTCGGTAAAATCATAGGTGAAGCCAATAAAAAGATCCAAGAGAACACCGAAACTTCTAAAACTAATGCAAAAACTACTGCTGATACTACTAAAACAGTAACTGAGGCCACTAAGGCGGCCTCTAACTTCGGTATTGTGATGGGTGCATCAGGTAAAATAGCTGCGCAGGCTTATAGCACCTTTGAAAAAGGTGCTAAGACAGCATTTGGTGACGTATTAGGTACTCTGTACGCTGTCAGTAAGGTCGTGGCAATAACAACTTTTGCTTTTAGGATGCTTGGCGATGCTCTTAGCCCGAAGAGTGTGATGAAGGCGTATGTATCTACGTTAGGAAATATTTTGGGCGGCCTTAAAAGCATAGGTATAGAAAGTAAAGCACTCAATAGAGCCTATTTAGGATCAGCCTTTGCTTTAAATGAACTTACTAAGAAGGGTAACAAAGGTGCCGCCAGTTTTGGGCAGCTCGCTAGAACTATTTTTGGATACTATACAGGTATAGGTGTATCCACAAAGAAAACTAAAGAAGCCACCACTACTTTAGGTAAGTTAAATGAGCAGGTGGCAAATTCTACTAGGCAGTATGGTACAGTAGCTGGAGCGATGGCGGGCTTAGTTGGCAAGGGCCATGGTTTGATATCATTCTTTGGTTCTATGAGTCTTGCTATACCCATCATAGGAGCAGTCACAGGCGCCATAGCACTGGTGTTTAATACTATATCAGGATTTGCACAGAAGTCCATAGATGCCGGAAGCGCCATAGAGGACAATGCTGCTAAAGTAGGACTCAGCACCCAAGCTTATCAGACCTGGGATATAGTGCTTAAACAAGCAGGTACTACCATATCAGATATCACTCCTTCTATGAATGAGTTAAGAAATAGTATGATGCTTGCCGGCAAAGAGACATCCTTAGAATCTTCTATCTTCAAACAACTTGGTATATCCGTGATGGATTCTACAGGTAAGTTCAAGGATACTGATACAGTGTTCAAGGAAACTATCATATCTTTATCCAAGATAGGTGATGCAACAGCTAGGAATATAGCAGCTAATAAATTATTTGGTAAGAGTAGCAAAGAACTTGCACCTTTACTGGCTATGAATACAGATGAGATAGAGAGTATGTTAGGTGAGTACTCTAAGTACACTGCTATGAGCCCCGAACTAATCAATGTAACAGCTAAAATAGGCGATCAACAAGATTTAATGGGTGCTAAGTTCACTCACTTCAAGAATATCATACTCACACCTTTCATAAAGATGTTCGGTATAATGACAGAGTCTTTTGCTAATGTGAACTACATAAAAGCGTTCGCAGGAGTGTGGGGCTCAGTACAAGCAGCACTTTTTGGTGTCACCTACTTAGTGACTAACCTTATCACTTTAGTCGGAGTCTTGACCCAGAGCATCGTAGTTGCCGCTGAAACAATCAATACAGCATTTGGTGTGATGGCTAAGGGCCTGTCTATGGTACCAGGGCTTCCTACCGAGTGGAAAGCCTTCTTAGAAGGTTATTACACAGAGTCTGTGTCTGACCTAAAGAAAGAGGTACTTGGCTTAGGTGGAGCCCTCCAGGTTAGCGCTGCTTCGTTATCAGGGGGTGCATACACTGGAGATATCTTCGCACAAGGCGCGGATAAATCTAAGAAGGGTGCTATGGACCTTAGCCAGGGTGGAGGTGATGGTGGTGCTGCTAAGAAGAGGATGGACGATCTTAACAAGGCACTTGCTATAAGCGATGCTGCTCGAGATGCTACCCTTCAGAAGACTTATGAGGGTAGGCTAAAGATGTTAGCTAACCAGCACTATAAAGAGAAGACTGAACTTATAAAGAATAACGTATCTACTGTATCTATAGATATAAAGTATGCCGCTGATAAAGCCGCGATCCTTAAGGAACAGTTCGATGCTGAGAAAGCACTCATCGATGAGGCTAATAGACAGAAAAAAGAGGCTATGGATGCTGCTATGGCTGTATCTGAGATGTCTAGGACTGCTATCCTTCAGAAAAGTATGGCTGGTAGAGTAAGGCTACTTACAGAAGAGTATGATAAGAACTTTGTGATACTTATGAAGCAGGGTCTTAGCACTAAGAACCTTGATCAAAAGTATGCAGATGATAGAGCAGCTCTTAAGAAAGCGGAACAGGACGAGATCCTTCGCATACAAGAAGAAACTATGGCTAAAGAAAGGGACATGGCAGCAACTAAATTGATGCTTGCTGAGTCTTCTATCAATAGAGGAAGAGATGTAAGAGTGAAAGCCATTTCCTTATTGGATATAGAGCAGCAGAAAGAGGCTGACTCATTCAAACTGATGTTAGACCAGAAGAAGATCTCTTTCGAAGAATATCAGAATCAGATCACTGAGATAGAACTTGATTTTGCACTAAGAAGAAGTGAGATGACCGCTCAGTACGATGCTGAGGATAAGCAAGCCAGATTCGATAATTTTCAGTCATGGTCTTCCAGTATATCACAGGTAACGCAGGAAGCTCTTTCATTAAATGAGCAAGTTTATCAGTATATGAAGGCTAAAAACGATGCTTCTTATGAAAACTGGCACGATACGGAAAAGGCTAAGATAGACACCCTAAACGTGACTTCTAAGCGTAAAAGCCAGTTGGAGGCTAAACTTGAGAAGGAAGCAGAACAGAAACGTAAGGAAGCCGGTGAGAAACAGAAGAAGTGGGCAATAGTCTCTGCACTTATAAATGGTGCGCTCGGAGTCACTGCAGCGTTAGCAACCACACCTACTGTGCCTTTAGGTATCATCATGGCTGCTTTTGTA
>Ga0316608_1000739_pt1 | contig 14201 bp, 10 predicted proteins | sample MIS2016152B_MG_FD_207673 | JGI IMG/M metagenome (GOLD analysis project Ga0316608, IMG submission 207673) | Microbial mat bacterial communities from Middle Island sinkhole, Lake Huron, Michigan, United States - MIS.2016.152B | ecosystem: Environmental > Aquatic > Freshwater > Lake > Sediment...
GCTATTCAAAGCTCACAAATGCCCACTCTCAACTCTCCGTGGACAGTATCTGAACCGCTGAGTCTCGACGAGCTCGCAGACCAAGACTTTCTGGATGTGGTCGAAGGACTCGAAGCAGAGTTTGAAGGCGAGTTTGTCGCCAGACAAGTTGATGCAGATCAAGACAAAGTGCTCCTAGTAGGGGTAATGACTCAGGAGATGACTCTGCTGGATTTTGAGGACGGACTCGCAGAAATCACGCGGCTGGTTGACAGCGCTGGGGGTCAGGTACTGCAAACAGTGCGCCAAAAGCGATCGCGCCCGCACCCCCAAACAGTCGTAGGCGAAGGCAAAGTTCAGGAAATTGCCCTGACGGCTCAGACGATTAGCGCTAACCTCGTGGTATTCGATCGCGACCTCTCCTCCGCACAAATACGGAACTTGGAAACTCTGCTCGGTATTCGCGTAGTCGATCGCACAGAAGTAATTCTCGACATCTTCGCCCAAAGAGCTCGATCGAGCGAGGGTAAATTGCAAGTCGAACTCGCTCAACTACAGTACACCCTGCCCAGGCTCAGAGGTCGCGGTCAGGCCATGTCGAGACAAGGTGGCGGCATCGGTACCAGAGGGCCTGGGGAAACTAAACTGGAAACAGAACGGCGGACGATCGCCAAACGGATTGCTCGCTTGCAGCAAGAGGTAAATCAACTGCTAGCCCACCGCTTCCGGCTGCGCCAAAACCGCCACCAGCACGAAGTACCCTCGATCGCGATCGTCGGCTACACCAACGCCGGCAAATCCACTCTGCTCAACCTGCTCACCAATTCCGAGGTCTACGCCGCCGACCAGTTATTTGCGACCCTCGACCCCACCACCCGACGGCTAACGATTCCGGGCCCCGTCGCCGAGGAACCACTGTCCATCGTCCTCACAGACACAGTGGGCTTTATTCGCGAACTACCCCCCTCTTTGATCGACGCTTTTCGCGCTACCCTCGAAGAAGTTACTGACGCCGATGCTTTGCTGCACGTTGTCGATCTCTCCCATCCCGCGTGGCAAAGTCAAATTCGATCGGTCATGAATATTTTGACAGATATGCCCGTAACCCCTGGACCAGCCATTGTAGCCTTTAACAAAATCGACGCAGTAGATGAAGATACTCTCGCCCTCGCCCGAGAAGAGTTTCCTCAAGCCGTATTTATATCGGCGGCAAAAGGTCTCGGCATGGAAACACTCCGCGACAGACTAGGGATGCTCATTCAATATGTTAATCAACAACACTTCGACTAAGCTCAGTCACCAGCCATCTGCCCTCGGTAAATACTTAAATATTGCTTTTAAGTAGTTGACAAGCTGAAAAATAAGTATCTATACTGAGGACAGATATCATTGAAGTATGAGATGATAAAATAGTAGTCAGTATGTGATCAAAGAGGTGTCTGCGCCAACTATATACGGCAGATCTAGTTTGCGTTCTGCGAAATATAGTATTTTATCAAAGAGGCAGGAGGCGATAGTCAAGGTAAAAATACTCTTTTTTAATCGCTGTAACGGCTGTTGGTTAAGAGGTTGCAAGAAGATGTTGCGGTATGTGATCGGGGAGGGTACTCTGGCGGTATGTTCTCAAACAGACGGCGCCAATGTGAAATAGAATAAAGTTATTAAAGCGTTTGGGCGATCGCCTCAAGCGCAGGATCATCTTTTACAGACCCGATCCAAAGCCAACATCAACTTGTAAGAACTCGAAAATCCTTGCCCGTGCAGCCCTAATCTGTAGGACTATTTCGGATTTTACCACTGTTTAACTAAATAGTTATGTGTACGCCACTGGCAAAACTAGCAATTGGAATCTGGGCCGCAATGGCAACAGGGTTCTACTATCTAGCTGCCGCCCCTCCGGCTTCAGCTCAAATAGATGTGTGCGGGCCCGGAAATTTTTCTAGTGCCTGCGCCCCTAACAATACCCCCAGTCCACAATCACCAGCATCCCGATCGGCAACATCCCGATCAGCTCCGCAACCGGCACCAGCAGTCATAGCAGACCCGGTCCCGCCGCCGGTCGTCCAATCACCAGCAGTCATAGCAGACCCGGTACCGTCGCCGGTAGTCCAATCACCAGCAGTCATAACAGACCCGATACCACCATTGCCTGTCGTCCAATCACCAGCAGTCATAGCAGACCCGATACCACCATTGCCTGTCGTCCAATCACCAGCAGTCATAGCAGACCCGGTAGTGCCGCCGGTAGTCCAATCACCAGCAGTCATAGCAGACCCGATACCGCCATTGCCGGTAGTCCAATCACCAGCAGTCATAGCAGACCCGATACCGCCATTGCCGGTAGTCCAACCGACGGCATCGCCGAGCTTTGCCAATATATATATAAACGCACCTTCGGTAAGGTCAACAGCTATCCCAGAACCGGGTACTGCGATCGCACTCCTGCTGACAGGTGCAGGAATGATCTGTTCCGGCAGAAAGCGAAATAAGCAGGTTGGTCAGCAGCGCTAGCCAGGCTGATGAATCTGCTGTTTGCCTTCAAAATGTCTCCGTTTATTTAAGGGCGGGTAGTTATTTATTGGTTTATAATAATAAATAACTTGTATGAAAAATAACTTGACAGCTAGCTTGTTGGCTGCGACTAGATAAAAATTTAAATAAGATTGGTTAAGATTAAAATAAAAGAATATTGTTACTGTTTGAGTATCCGATGGCCCCTAAAGTAGAAATTTACACTTGGAGAACCTGCCCGTTTTGCATTCGTGCCAAAGCACTGCTCAAGCAAAAAGGGGTGAAATTTACAGAGTACGCGATCGACGGAGATGAAGCTGCTCGTGCTAAAATGAGCGATCGAGCCAAGGGAGGGCGATCGCTGCCTCAGATCTTCATTAACGACCAACACGTAGGCGGCTGCGACGACATCCACGAACTGGATGCTCTCGGCCAGCTAGACCCACTGCTAGCAAAATAAAAATTACTTTTAGCTTGCGGAATTTTCCTGCGACCAATTCATAATTGCCAACTAACAATAGACATCTCCAAAAAAGCCTGTCTCGAACAGGCAGGATGCCTGTTCCACAATAATTATTGGACAAGTCTAATGAAATTTGCATTCATCATCGATCCCCTCGCGAGGCTAATTCCAGGACACGATACCAGTGTAGCGCTGATGGAGGCAGCTCAAGAGTTGGGTCACGAAGTCTGGGCGACTCAAGCCAACGAGTTAAGCGTCATCGGCGGCAAAACCTGGGGAATCCTCAGTCGGGTGACACTAACCCCAGTAAAATTGGTAAAAGGACGCTGGGCGGCGACAGAGGTTTGGTACGAGGTGGAACCACCTACTTTGCAGCCTCTCGAAGCAATGGACGCAGTATTTATGCGTAGCGATCCCCCAGTCAATATTCCGTACCTTTACGCTACTTACCTGCTTGACTACATCGATCCCGCTAAAACTTTGGTAGTTAATAGTCCAAAAGGATTGCGGGATGCGAATGAAAAAATGTACGCTTTGCAATTTGAGGGAGCGATCCCAGAAACAATTGTCTCTCAAAACAAGCAGGTGATTCGGCAATTTGTCGAGAAAAAAGGAGCGGCTGTTCTTAAACCTTTGGGCGGCAAAGCTGGGGAAGGGATTTTATTTTTGGAAGATGGCGATCGCAATCTCAATTCCCTAGTCGAAATTAGCACTCAACAAGGTACTGTTCCAGTCATGGTTCAGACTTATCTGCCGGAAGCAAAAGACGGAGATAAACGGATTATATTGTTGAATGGGAAGCCGATCGGTGCTGTCAACCGCATTCCCACCGGCAATGAATTTCGCGGCAACATGGCTGTGGGTGGCCGAGTGGCAAAAACCGAAATTACCGATCGAGAACTGCAAATTTGTGCTCAGTTAGCGCCGGTGCTACAACGGGACGGACTGTACTTTGTTGGCATTGATATCATTGGCGGTTATCTCACCGAAGTTAATGTCACCAGCCCTACAGGTATCAGAGAAATTGACTTGTTTGACGGCGTTTGTTTGGGCAAACAAGTAATTGAATGGGTTGTTAGTCATTAGTCAGTTGTCAGTTGTCAGTTGTCAGTTGTCAGTTGTCAGTAGTTAACGGTTAACGGTTAACGGTTAACGGTTAACGGTTAACAGTCAACAGTCAACAGCTAACAGCTAACAGCTAACAGCTAACAATGCCCGATGCCCCATGCCCAATTCCCCATTCCCAATTCCCAACTATTAAATTATGTCTAAAATTGGCGTTGCAGTAGTCGGTACAGGTTTCGGTCAAAAAGTTCACATTCCCGGATTCCAGGCACACCACCAAACTGAGGTTGTGGCAGTTTACCACCGGAATTTGGACAAAGCACAGGCGATCGCCTCCGCCCACAATATTCCCTATGCTTGCAACTCGATCGCAGATCTAGTCGCCATCCCGGAAGTAGCGGGCGTCAGCATTTCCACACCGCCATTTTTGCATTTTGAAATGGCAAAAACAGTGTTACAAGCAGGCAAGCATTTATTGCTAGAAAAACCGACAACCCTAACAGTAAAAGAAGCTAAGGAACTTTACCAATTGGCGAACGGCGAATCTCAAACCCATTTAAAAAATGGGGAATCGAGAGTAATAACCACAATGGATTTTGAATATCGATTCATTCCTGCTTGGCAAATGCTAGCCGAATTATTAGCAGCAGGATATGTGGGAGAAAAGCGTTTAATTAAAATTGACTGGCTGGTGTCTAGTCGCGCTGATGCTAATCGCCCTTGGAATTGGTACGCACAAAAAGATCAAGGGGGCGGAGTTTTGGGCGCTACAGGTTCCCATGTCTTTGATTATATTAACTGGCTGTTCGGCCCAGTAAAGAGACTTTCTGGACAATTAATCACAGGAATTTCGGCGCGCCCCGATCCGAATGAGTCGGGAAAATTAAAACCAGTAGATGCGGATGATTCTTGTATGTTGATGTTGGAATTAGCAGGCGGAACGCCTTGTCAAGTTTGCTTGAGTTCTGTTACTTATCAAGGGCGGGGACACTGGATGGAAATTTACGGGAGTAATGGCACATTAGTTTTGGGAAGTGACAATCAGCAAGATTATGTACATGGATTTCGCCTGTGGGGTTCCCAAGGAGGAGAACCTTTAGCTGAAATCAAAATTCCTCAAAGATTGGAGTTTCCTCGCGTTTATCCAGATGGGAGAATTGCAGCGTTTATTCGAGTAGTAGATAGGTGGGTAGAAGCAATTTTAGCGGGGGAATCTTTGATACCGTCGCTGAGGGAAGGGGTTTACTCCCAGTTGTTGATGGATTTGACTCAGGAGTCAAATGCTACGGGAACTTGGGTAGATATACCGAATTTCGAGAAATTTTTGAGTAGCAGGTAAGTAAGGGATTTGCTGTTGGGTGGGGGCGGGTTTACGAGATTATGGGTTTTAGGCAATTATTGTTGGTAAAACCCGCCCCTACAATTCCCGAAATAACTTCCCCTTCCCCAACCCAAAACTCAAAACTCTATCAGCCGCAAAACAGATAAACTACTAATAGAGAAACTCGATCGACCTTATATCCAGAGTTGGTAGTTGTGAATGGCGCGCCCTGAAAGTCCTTGCCTCAGTATAGCGATCGCTCGCCTGAGAACCGCTGGGGCAAACCATTTTGCCACCTGGGTTCTACAAGCCCCCTATCCCAGCGGCTACGTTCACCATGATTGTATGTGGCCGGACACCCTATCCCAAGCGTGGCAAGCTTGGCAGGAAATGTTCTCTCCCTCCGGGATAATTCACGAATTGCCCCTAAATCCTGACGGCTGTTTCTCAACTCTGGAAAACAGCCAGAAGATACGGTCAGAAACGGAAAAACCCACCCATAACTCGCTACAGCTACCTCCATCGGCGCCCCCAGTGCCCCTCCACCTCGATGAAGGGGGGCTGGGTGACAGGGGGGAGCAAAATCCGCCGTCGCCACCCCCCAGCTACAGCAGTCGCCTCATGCAGCATTTGGGGATTAATCTTTGGCAGTGGCTGTTTGAAGGGCCGATTCAAGGTAGTCTCCAAGAAAGTAAGGGGATCGCGATCGGGCAAAATCAACCCCTGCGAGTGCGACTAGACTTGCGGGAACCCTATTTAATTGCTTTACCTTGGGAAATTATGCAGCCTCAAGCTGGTCAACCTGCCATTTCTTTGTCGCAGCAACTGCTGTTTAGCCGCACTACCAGCAATGTTGAGCCTTTGGGGCCGCTGCATCCAGCCGAATCGCTAAATATTTTGCTGGTTTTGGGAGAAGGAGAATCAAGCTTAGTGGCGAATTCTCAATTTTCCAAGGTGAATAATCGTCAGTTGCAGTTGGAAGCAGAAGCACTGGCTTTGGCTAGTGTTCTGGAAAATGCCAATAAAACCGACGATTCGGGGAAATACTTCGACATCAGTGTTCCGACTCACGTCGATACTCTGATCGAACCCACCCCAGCCGAACTAATTTCTCGTCTGGAAACCCAAGCCTATAACATCTTGTTTTACGCGGGCCACGGGATACCAGGCCCCGACGGCGGTTTGTTGTTTTTGGGGCCGGACACCACGATTAACGGTACTGAACTGGCTCAAGTGCTAGTCCGCTGTCGGGTGACTCTGGCGGTGTTTAATGCCTGTTGGGGCGCTCAGCCGGCGGTGGAGATGGTTGATTCTAGCGGTGGCCAGAAACACGCGATCGCCCGCAGCAGTTTGGCAGAGGTGTTGATCCATCACGGGGTGCCGGCGGTTTTGGGGATGCGGGACTCGATCGCCGATCGCGAGGCCTTGAGTTTTATCCAAACTTTCGCCCAAGCTTTGGCCGGACGGATGTCGATCGATCGAGCTGTGGCCGTCGCTAGACAGCAGCTACTGACGCTTTACAAGTTCAATCAACCGGCTTGGACGCTACCGGTGTTGTATATGCACCCGGAGTTCGACGGGCAACTGACTCAGCCTGTAGATGATATTAAAACTGAATTGCCTGTAAATTCTTCTACTTGGCTGGGACGTTTGCCCTCCTGTGCTTATTTGCGGGGGTGCGATCGCAATCATGGCAATTCCCGCAGTTCAACGACAAATCAGGTTTGGCCAATTCGCGCTGGTATGGTTCGAGTCGGACGCTGGGAAGAAAATGATGTAGTGATTCGAGAACAGTGGGTTTCTCAAAAACACGCAGAAATTTTCTGCCGTAACAGTATCAGGGATAACGAAAGTGAACCTAGCTACTTCCTGCGCGATTTTTCTCGTTATGGGACTCTAGTTTTAGGCCCTGACGGATGGCAGAGAGTTCACCATCAAGAACTGCTGCTGCGATCGGGCACTCAGCTCAAATTTGGCAGTTCTCAAGGTCAGATTTTTGAGTTTACCATTGAGGCTGCCAAAACTTAGGGCGGAGCGTGCAACTGATTGCGGAACGAATTAAGGTGCTGGTGTAGCTAATTTTTGGCCACTTCGACTCCGCTCCACTTCGACTCCGCTCCACTTCGACTCCGCTCCACTTCGACTCCGCGAGCGTGACCATAGAGTGACAGAAAAGTTTTGGGCGTTGAGCCTTAAGTCGGGAGTTAACAGAGTGATTCACCACTCGCAACTCGCAACTCGCAACTCGCTCTGATCGAAGTCCCCGTTCTGTATTTTCCTTTCTCATTTAGGTATGACATCATGGCTACCCAATCTACTGATTCTCAATATTTTCGCGACTCTCAAACTCAGGCTGAGATGGAACTTCTCGCCACAATTGTTCAGACTGATATTGCTTACCCCTGGAATCCTGCACAGCTTGAATCAGAATCTTATTTGACAGCGAAGGAGCAAGAATTTGCCCTGTTTGATGCCTTCAGCGACAGCGATATTGCTCAGAAGTCACAAATATTGTTCGCGCAATTAGAACAAGTTTGGCTAGCTACTACTCTGCAAAAGTCTTTGCGCGATAAATTTGCTCTGGTTCCTCAAGATTTTCTGGCTAGCATCGCTCAAAGCGTCCAAAAAGCAACTGTTAAGTGTCAATCTTTAGCTGACCAAATGGTAGAGTGTGTATTAAATATTTTGCCTCAGTGGGCTGAGGAAGATTTGCAGGTGTTGGCGCGTCCTTTGGCTTACGCCATGCGAGAGGCTGATTCCTTCGGGGTGGAAGTGGTGATGGCTACTAGAAGACCTTGGACTGAATTGTCGGAAATAGAACAAGCTAGAGTTAGTTTGGCCGTGGCCCGCTATGCTATATCGCAATTAGAACTTTCTGATTAGTTTTTTGACTGGTTGGGTTTTTGTGCACTTCGACTACGCTCTGTTACCGGGTATTCAGCAATTACCGATCGCCATCGCCGTCATCCTTGGGTGATTCGTCAGAATTTCTTGATCGATCAATTGAGGGGAGCGATCGAGTTTTTTTGAGATTTTTTTACGTGTTATCGAAGAGTCCCCTACTTTTTCAAACTTATTTAAAATTTATCTACCTTTAGTTAGATGTCAAAGTCGTCTAATTTGTCTGCGATACGGATTGCTATAGTTTGATATAGCAATCCTCTTTGATTTTTCAACAAACTACCGTGATCATGAAATTGTGAAAATATTAAATAATCTAAACACGATCGGTGAGGTCTATCTACTAAATTTTTTACTCAGCTTAAGCCGCGGGCGATTTTTGAGCGGAATCGACAAGTTAGGGCGATCGTAGTTTCGCAAGTTTAGCGACATCTCGCTGTTAGATCCTGATTAGATCTCACGCTATGAGTCTTGCAGTAACATAAAGTTATTCTTCTCGAAATTTCCGAACCATGAAACTCAACTCATCTTTTTTTTATAAAGCTGCTGTGGTAGCAAATTTGCTCCTAGCATCTCTCACCGCGTTCAGTATCGGTGTTCAAGCCGAGACGAAAAGCTCTAGTGAAAATTATCGAGCTAGATGCAGTTTCTACGGACAGAATCAGCGACAGGCACAAACAATAGGCTGTTCAATTAAGCAGAATCCAAACCAAATTACAATTAGCTGGGATGATGGATTCACCACTAATCTGGAGTTGTCAAAAGATGGTATTTGGCAATCAATGCCATCTCAATCGAAAGCAGAAGTAATATTTTATGCCGGTAGTGGACAAGTATCTAGGGTTGAAATTTACGAAGGCCCTGGTAAAGGGATTCTTGTTGTAAATCCCTCTTTGAACTAAGGTTAAAAAACCAAATTTTTCTGAACACTTCGACTCCCCTTCGGCTACGCTCAGGGGGGCAGCTTTCGTGACCGGGTGGATATATCCGAGAGATATTGATGCAGGGTTTCGACTCCGCTCAACCACCAGGGTTTTTGACCCTGCGTGCATCCACGACTGTTACTATCTAACATCTTTCATTCTTCATAAAAGGCAAATAGTTTACAAACCAGATATCGGCACAAAATCCTAACCGAAACTTGTGCGATTTCCCGGTTTAACAGTTACTAACTGAACGGCTAGATCGCCCAAAATCATTCCTGCTGTTCGTTATACGATCGCATCTTCAATTCCTCCCGAAAAGCCATCACCGCATCAAACTGTTCCTCTGGTTTCACATAATTGGCTAACAACTCAATGTCACATTCTGGCAACAACTCACTCCTAGCAAGGCACTCATAGCCATCCGCCCGCAGATGACGAATCGTAAATCGCCCAGCCTCCCACACCCACACTTCCGTCACTCCCAGCCCCCGGTAAATCTCCAACTTATCCACCATGCCACTACTCAGCACTACCTCGATCGCCAAATCTGGAAACTCCTTTTTCTGCCCTAAGCAATAGCACTCATCAGGCTCCAATCCGCGCTGCTTAGCAACCTTGCGAAACGTCGCCGAACCGATCGCATGAAAGCGGGTACGTGTATCCTGAAAATACGCTTCCATCAGCATCCCAATCGTTGTTTTGAGTTCTTCATGCAGGGGGGAATTGCTCATAATTTCTAACATTCCTTCCAAATAGCTCAACCGCAAAGCTGGAAAATCATCGCCCAAAGTGGCTAACAATAATTCATACTGTTGCCAACTTACCCCCTCCAGCACCACGCGCTGTTCTGGTAAAGAGTCAACAATCACCGGAGACAAAACTTGAGAAGTCATAGGATTCACCATCCAAACTTGTTCTTCTATCTTATTTGATATTACACCATTCTCAAGAACAGGCAAGATGCCTGTTCCACAAGAGATGAATTTTATTGTGGAACAGGCATCTTGCCTGTTCATAAAAGGCAAATAGCTCACAAACCAGATATCGGTACAAATTCATAACCATAACTTGTGCGATTTCCCGGTTTAACAGTTACTAACTGAACGGCTCGATTGCGATCGCCCGAAGGTAAAAATCGAATCTCACCAGAAGCCCCAGTTGCCGAAAAATTTGACGCTGAGAGAGCTTGTTGAATCCCGGTACGAGTCGGATTAAGCCGTAAACCGGCAATTAAAGCTATCGCCGCATCGTAGGTTAAAGCTGTGCGCCAACTTACTTCAGCATTCCAAAGTTGTTTGGATGTTTGGGGAAAGTTTGACTGCGGATCTGCCAGAATGTGCCAAGGAATTGCTAGCACCATATTTGTTGCTCCCGCTCCACCAATTTGCAGTATTTTAGCCGTATAAGCGCCGTCTCCTGCTAATAAGGGCAGCCGTTTCGCGTTTACTTGCACTACTTGCAAAGCTTGGTCTATGGTGGCTGAATTGGATGCTAACATGATGACTTCGGCTCCTTGGGCGATCGCATCTTTAACACTGTCAGCAGCATTAAAATTAGGATTGGCCAAGTCAAATTCCGATCCTATTTGTCCTCCATCTGCGTAGACAGCCGTGGTAAACTCATTTTTTAATGACTTGCTATAACTGCTGGCAGAATTGAAAAAAACAACAGCTTTTTTCTTTTGCAATTTTGTCAGCATATAGCGGGAGAGAGCATTAGCCGCAAACCGATCGCTCGGCACTGTCCGAAATATATTACTGCCAACTCCTGAGAGTTGGACAGACGTACTGGTAGGAGAAATTGCTACTAATTGATTTTGTTGATAAACCTTGCTTGCTGCTAGCGTTGTGTCTGATCCAAAATGTCCGATTACTCCTAAAACTTCCGAGTTTTTTGCTAAAGCATTGGCAATTTGCGAAGCTATCTCTGGGTTGTTGTCGTCATTAGCAATTAGCACTTTTAAGGGAATACCGCTAAGGCCGCCACTTTGATTTAGTTCATTTTGAGCTTGAGCAACACCGCGCAGAATTTCGAGAGCCGCATTGATATCGCTACCAATAGGAACAGCTACAGCAATCATGTAGGATTTTTGGTTGCCAATCCGGGCGTTGTTGAGGTAAATTAAGGCTTCGGGATCGTTGCGATTGGCTTGCAGGGAAGTTTCTAGGTTGGTAATAGCTGTGTTATAATTGCCAGATGCGATCGCCTGTACAGCTTCTTGTTTTTTGGCTGTTGCTCCGCCTGGAATTAACAGTTTTTTCCCCGCGCTCAAACGCTGCTCCATAGACTGTTCAGACTGCGGGGATTTATTGGAAAACGTCTGTTCGGGAGAGACACCTCCGGGATTTATGACGCTACGGTTTGTCAGCCACCAAATACCTGTACCGGCTAGCCCGATCGTAATTAGGAGTGATAAGATGAGAACAGCAGTTTCGTTTTTTTGGGACATAACTTTACAATTTGAGATTTTATAAATAACGAAGTCATTAGTCAGTAGGAGCGATTAAAAAACATTAATCCGTGTATCTGTGTTTATCCGTGTCGGGCTGTCATTGCAGAAGTCCTATCTAATTATATTTTGACATTTTTCTGAATTTATTTTAGACTAACCGCGAGGCACTCCGCAGTATAATCGGCTCACATCAGATGCCGGATGTCTATCTTGCAGGTAACTATGTATATGTTAACTCTCGAATGGATGGAAGGGAATTAAGGGCGATCGCAAACCTTCACCTCCACACAAGCCACAGAAACCACCGAGGTACAATTCCCATCGGCCGAGCTAGAGAGCAGTGCGATTTGGTACTAAGTGAGACGGAAAGGAGTTTGTCTCCCTTGCACGTTGAAATATTTTTTAACACCAGCGCTAATAACTTCTGGGTTAGGTTTTTTTATCAAGAAAATGGGTCGAAAACCCCGTCCTTCTAGGACGGCTTTAAGCTAAAATTGAGAAAAGTCGGGATGGGGCATCGCCACGACTCTAAATGGACATTTCAGGAGAGTCAGACTACTTTCGGTAGCTTCGCCTTTCGGAAGTGTCAAGAATCATACTTCGACTACGCTCAGCAACCACCGCAGTTTTTAGGGCGGTGAGTATGTCAAGGTCTTAAGTATTATAAAACTTTATTAAGTTTGTAAGCAGTAGTAAGCAATGGTAGTATCATATAGTCAGAAGGCTCAACTGAGAGAATTATTGCGATTGTTAAAAAATGGAGAGTCTGAATGCAACTAGCAGAAAGACATATCATTAAATCCACCGAGAATCGTTTTGTTGAAATTGACGGATTAGCCTTTAAATCAAAAAATCTCTACAACGTCGCTAACTACGTTATTCGTCAGAGTTTTGTCTATGGATGGGGTTATATTAATTACAACGAAATGAACCGTTTGATGAAGTCTCATCAAGCATATAAGGCGTTACCAGCCAAGGTAAGTCAACAAATCTTGATGATACTGGACAAGAATTGGAAATCATTTTTTGAAGCTGTTAAAGCTTACAATATTGAGTCAGCGAGATTCACGGGTCGCCCGAAGTTACCGAAGTACAAAGATAAAATTAAGGGTCGGAATATTCTCGTTTATACGATTCAGGCGATTAGTAGCAAGCAATTGAAGAAAGGAATTATCAAGCTGTCCGGGACTAATATTTTAATTAAAACCAAAATAAAACCAGAGCAAATTTGTCAAGTTAGACTGGTTCCCAAATGTGATTCTTATGTAATCGAGGTAATTTATGATGAGCCGGAGTCCACCATTGATGAAAATCAGAAAGAATTAGTAGCTAGTATTGATTTAGGATTGAATAATTTAGTGGCGCTAACTTCAAATCAGCCGGGATTTGTCCCTTTACTGATTAACGGGCGACCATTAAAATCAATTAATCAGTTTTACAACAAGCGTAAGGCGCAGCTACAATCTCAATTGAAAGGGAGTCGCAAAACATCGTGTAGAATTCAGCGCTTGACTCGTTGTAGAAACCAAAAAGTCGATAATTACTTGCACTCCTCTAGTCGTTCTATCATCAATCTTTTAAGAGCAGGAAAGATTGGGACTCTGGTAATAGGGAAAAATGTGCAATGGAAAAACGAGATTAACTTAGGGAAACAAACTAATCAGAACTTCGTAACAGTTCCTCATGCTCGATTGATTGAGATGTTGGAATATAAGGCTGTATTGGTTGGAATAAGAGTGATGGTGCAGGAAGAATCATATACTTCTCAATCCAGTTTCCTAAATTTAGATCCAATTCCTGTATACGGGAGTATTGGTGCCCTGGATGTCACATTTAGTGGCCAACGAATTAAGAGAGGATTGTACAAAACATCGAGCGGTAGATTGATTAATGCTGATGTTAACGGGTCTTACAATATTATGCGAAAAGCAATCCCAAATGCCTTGTGCAATGGGATAGGGAGCTGCGTAGTTCAGCCCGTGGTCAATCCGCTCGAAGTAAAAAAGAAAGGGGAGGGACTTCATGCCTCCCACGGCACTGTAATAGATGACTATACTTTTACCAGCTATTTGTTTACACATCTTTAGATTTTCTGAAATTCCCATACCATAAAGATGGAAAAACCCTCTTTTCTTAATGATATCTTTAGGTTTTGCTCAAGGTTCAACAGCGAGGGAGCCTGTAACAGCAAAGGGTTCGGTAAATAATTAAAGTTTCTTGAAATTTATAAAAATAGCTGCAATACTTTGTAATGTAAAGAGGAAAGTTGAAAAATATCTAAAGAGAAACTAATTGGATTGCGATGTCGCTAAAGTAGTAAAAATGACTGTTTGTCACTGAAAAAGAGTGATAAGCTCGACTAAGCTCAGCAAAAGTAAAAGCTCGCTATTTAATTAAGTAAGTTCGATCGATAACAAAGGCTAAGGTAAAGTTCATGGCAAACTCAGTTTTAAATCAGCAAAACGCCACAGCAGAAGTGCAGTGGCAGCCAAAAGATCTTGTCCGCGGCTTAGTGTGGAAAATTGCGATCGCAACCTGGCTGTTAATGGCTGTAGGTAGTGCCACGCGGGTGATGAATGCGGG
>Ga0316608_1000741_pt1 | contig 14187 bp, 13 predicted proteins | sample MIS2016152B_MG_FD_207673 | JGI IMG/M metagenome (GOLD analysis project Ga0316608, IMG submission 207673) | Microbial mat bacterial communities from Middle Island sinkhole, Lake Huron, Michigan, United States - MIS.2016.152B | ecosystem: Environmental > Aquatic > Freshwater > Lake > Sediment...
TTTTCATTGCTGCTTAATTTCCCCTTAAAATACGTAACTTATCTGAGAACCTATAATATATGTTATTAACAATCAAATAAATATATTAACATAGGTTTTTAGAGATACCCTTAATTAATACCGGGCTCGAAATTATTCGCGACCCCTTCCTGTTAATTCTTGATCTGCCATTAGAAAATTTAAATTCATCTTATGCTGAGGAATTTCTTAATATTTTGAAATCCGAAAGTGCGAGAGGTAAATTAATTTTTATTACAACAACTAATCCAGGTCATAATTTTTTAAAAAAGATTGATAGAATCTGGATTTTTGATTCGGGAGGTTACATAATTTACAATGGATTGGTCAATAATGTTATATCATACTTTAAAAGTGTTAAAAGCAATATTGCAGCGGAGGCAGAGTTTTGTCCATTTTGTGGAAACATTAACCCAGATCAGTTAAATCGTTTAATTCATTCCAAAATTATAGACAAACAAGGGAAAGCCACGCTTGAAAGAAAAACCTCGCCTCAGGAATGGTATAAGATTTACAAAGAGAAAAATGATAGTAAAGACGTTGTAATAAGCAATCAAAAAGTACTTCCTTCTTCTGCAGCTTCGATTCCAAATATTGATCTTCAATTTTTTTCTTATCTGCATAAGCTTGCCCTTTCAAGGTTTTCATTACCATTAAAACAATGTTTTTTTATTAGCCTGGGACCAATATTAGCGTTTTTAATTTCCGGATTGTTAAGAAACGATTGGTCTAATGCTTATCAGTATAATCAACATGAGAATCTTCCTTTGCTCTTCTTTTTAAATGTGATCGCTTGTCTTTGTATTGGAATTTTTATAGGTTTCGAAGGCTCATGCAAAGAGAAAATTCAGATTTCCCATGATTATTTTAAGAATTATAGTTTTTTCAGCTTTCTTAATGCCAAGATCATCATACTAACGTTCCTGACTATTATTACCAGTTTATTGTTTACTTATACAACTAATTTAATAAGTAACATTCAAGGAGTATTCCTTTCAAATTGGTTAATTTATTTTAGCCTATTAAGCTTGGGTAATTTAATTGGGTTACTGTTTGGTTATATAAAAATTTCCAATTCAATTTTAGTTTTATTGTTAGCAATGTTTTTTTCGGCTAATGCTTTTTTTGCCGGCTATCTAATCTCATATTCCACCTTCCCTAAACAATTATTATCTAAAAAATATACGCCGGCATTTGTCGAAATTATCCCAACCAGGTGGGCATTCGAAGCACTAATTGTTTCGCAAATAACAGGAAATGAATTTAGAAAAATATTTTATGACACAGAACAAACCCTTTCTGATCTAAAATTTAAAGTGAATTATTTAATCCCAATACTTCAGGAAAAAACGAATAGAATAAAAAAGGACAATAATGTTCTATCCAAAAACAATGGCATGAATCTGGTATATAACGAATTAACTAAAATTAACAAGCAATATCCTGATATTTTTCCATTTGAATATATTAACGAACTTACAAAACCCAATCTTAAAAATGAAATAATCAACGAATTAGAAGGTTATTTAACATACTTGCAAATACAGTTTTTTGAAAAAAATAACGAGACTCTCAAAACACTCGAAAGCTTGAAAGCCAGAATGCAGGATTCTATTGGAAAAGTAAAATATTTGAAACTCCTGGAAAACAATTATAATCCATCACTAATAAGCTATTTATCAGACGATAAATTGACAAACAGGTATCTAAATTCTAACGATCAAATTATTCAGATTGATGATAAAATATACAGATTGCCTGATAATAATTTTGGCCGGGCCCATTTATTTGCCCCTAAAAAATTAATGAATGGATATTATTATGACACTTTGGTTTTTAATGCTTTTATAATTGGGTTACATGCTTTTCTTATTTATATTTTTATACTTATTTTTCGGGTAAAAAAGTGCAAAGCCATAAATATAAAATATTAACGTAACCTTCACAAAGAATGTGAAGGGGTTTGAATTCTTTTAAACTTGATATTAAAAGCAGAGCACGCTGAAAAATCCGAATTATCCTAATTCACTCAGGGTTTTTATAATTTTCAAACTTTTTATTTCAACATTCGAACCATCAAGTTCAATAATTTTATCATTTTTAAATTCGGTAAGCGTTCGTATAAAACTTTCTTTGGTAGTTCCTGCTAATTCAGCTAATTCGCGCCTGGTTAAAGGAAGCGTGTAAATATTATTGTGGTAAATTTTCTCGGCAAAATATAATAAAACATCGGCAATTCGTCCAGGCAATTGTTTATGAGATTGACTCATTAGTCTCTCAAATAAAAACAGTCCTTCCAAACTGATAGAGCTTATAAGTTTTTGAGCAAATAGTCCGTTTTCTTTAATAATTGTTTTGAAAATATTAATATCTGTAAAACAAATTTCAGTTAATTCTATTGCCGCTGCAGAATATTGGTGAAGATCATGTCCAAATACAGAAGAAAGCCCTAAAAAAGAGTTAGGTGTATCAATTTTCAGAATCAAAATTTTGCCATTCCTTCCCTCTTTATAAATTTTAACCAAACCCGATTTAACATACATGATATGTGATGTACGAGTATTCTGAAGAAAAATTACATCCCTTTCCTTATATCTTACTATATTGCTATTTTTGATAATCGCATCCCGCTGCTCCTCTGAAAGAACATTCATGAATGGGATATTGATTTCAGTAATGTCGGCAGCTTGTTCTTGAGGAATATGATGGATCATGCGTTATATGTCTTTAATGTTTAAATATACAAAAAAAACAGAATTTTAAAATACTTTATTTCAATTATGTTTATCCCTCGTGCCAAGAATAATTAAGAGGTAATACGAATAAAAATGATGGATATCATCGTATTAAGGTAATAAATCTCAATCTTAGCCAAACCAAATAGTGCAAATACAGGGATATATTTACACATTATTTAACTCCAACCGGTTTGATTTAATAAATCGATTTATTATCTTTAAAAAACATTTCGAATTGTCATGAAAAAAAAGATTAATACGCGTATACTTGTTGTTGACGATTCATCAACCAATATAGTACTATTGGAAGCAATTCTTAACGGTCAGGGATACCAGATTGAAACTGCCCAATCCGTAAAAGAAGCATATCTAATCATTAAAAAAGAGCCTATTAATTTAATATTACTAGACCTTCTAATGCCTAGAATTAGCGGATACGATTTTCTTAAAGAAATAAAGAGTAACGACGCTACTAAAGATATCCCTGTTATTATCGTATCGGCTGTTGCTGATCCCGAAAACAGAAAAAAATCAATAGAACTAGGGGCTGTTGATTTTGTTAATAAACCTATTGATATACAAGACTTCATAGCAAAGGTAGATTCTGTTCTAAAGAATAATTAGTAAATACAGTAATAATTTACGTGAAACTGTATAACCTGAGAGATAATAACCACGTAATAGGATTTATTCCATTTTACTTATGAAACAAAACAACGACAATTCACAAATTAATTCTCTATTAGATGCATATTCGATACAAGAAATCACTTCTCTGTTCGCTTTAATAGATAAGAAAATTTTAGCACTACATAATTGCTCCTCCGAAGATTTCCTTACGTTGAATGCTTATTTTAAAAAGTATTACAAGGACTCTAAAATTATTTCGCAAAATGCTACTGATATTCTATACATAATCACCAGCCAGGAAAAAAAAGATGAAATATTTAACGGTTTATCTTTATTTCACGATCAATTATCAAATCACCTAAATAAATTTGAGAATGTAACCAATGCAATTTTATCGAGCTTCGAAAAAATCGTCCAGGAAATAGAACATATGTTTGTTCCATCGAGCAACCTTAAACAAGATCTGATGACTCTTAAGCTCCTTGTTGCAAACTTAAAGATTAACATAACTGTTTCATCAGCCCCCTTTGGGAAAATGTTAAAAAAAACAAACGATTTTAACGAAATAATCTCCCAAACCAAATCTTTTTTTACCGAATTTTATACCAATGTAAACCAACTAAAAGATCATTTAAAACATAATATCAGCATTATTTCAGATAATCGAGAGAAAAACTCAAAAAATATAAGTGAAATACTTGCTGAATTGCATAATGGCTCTAATCTGTTTACTCAAAAATATCTGGAAGCTCAGCAATTAATACCTAAATTGCAGGAAAGCACAGAATCTACAGCATCAAATGTTGGAAAGATTATAACCAACCTTCAATACCACGATATAATCCGACAAAAAATTGAGCATATTCAACAATCGCACGAAGAAATTTTGAAAGAATTGAATACAGTTTCGATTGATTCAAATGATGAAATGAGCAAACAAATCCAGGTAAAATGCTTTGTTCAAATAAGGGATATTGCCGGGCTTCAAGCTGCTCAATTAATTCATGCCAATAAGGAATATCAAAAAGCTATTGAAGCTATATCTGATAAATTTTTACAGGTCGGTAACGAAATGACGAGAATTTCTGAATTATGCCATAAATTTATCACCCCAAGTAATAATTCTCACCAATCGCATTTTCAAGATGTAATTGAAAAAGTAGAACGATCTTCTTTTTTTATAGAAGCATACTCCAAGTCAATAAAATTAATGAACGAAAGGTATCTTGGTTCAAAAACTAAATTAAATGAAATTCAAAATAATTATTTTGAATTAGCTGATTTCCTGACTACACTTGAGAAAATAATTCTAAAATCAATAGATACTCAAAAACCATCACAAGACGAAAACGATACAATCAATCAAATTCATCAAATTTTAGCCGGTTTGAGGTCTATTCTCCTGCAGCATCAATTAATGTTTGATAAAATTAAGGAGCAATTCATTATTGCAGAGCAAGAAGTGAACACTTTTTTTATGGAGGAAAAGACAGAAAAAACCTTTAACGAATTTAATTCATTAAACCATAAAATTATTACGTTTTTAAATGATAGCAACGAAAAAGTTTACAAAACAATTGAAGAAAACCAAATTTTAAGCCGTCAAGTCTCCAACGACATAAAATCGTCGCTAGAGCAAATAAAGTATTATGAGTTTTTCGATAAAACAATTGAAGAAATAATTGGAGAATTAAATGAGATCAATTTTAAATTGCAAAATATAGAGTCTGAAGATGAGGAACATAAAAAAGCCAACTTGGAACATTTAAAATCCAGGTATACAATGCAAAGCGAACATATTATTCATGAAAGCCTCTCTAATGATGGTGATCAGCGATCACCTGATTTTACCACAATCGACAGCACTGGAATTGACGAAGATGATGATAATTTGGAACTGTTCTGAAATTTTTGTAACTTAAACTATTAATCTGGAACTAAAACCAATGAAAAAAAACACCATTGAAATATTAAAGGAGAAGAAAGGGGAACCCCGCAAAGGAATTCTTACTCTTGAGAATGAACAAACATTTGCCAATGCTAAAGAACTCCTCGAAAACTACCGCTCAAACCTAAATAAATTTGACAATCTGGTTATTCAGGGAAATATCGACTATTTTGATCTTACAGGAATTCAAGCCCTATACTCTATTAGGAAAAGTTTATTGGCAAACAACAAAACTTTAGCTCTTGGAATTAAGGTTAACGAAGAAACTAAAAATATTATTTCAAGAGCAGGTTTTAAAGAAATATTCGAAATTATATAATTATAAATAACAAAAAACTGATCAGCAATATGGCAAAAACTATATTAATTGTAGACGATTCTGAAAGCATCAGGGAAGTTGTGAGCTTTACACTTGAACATGAAGGATACAATGTTTTGGTGGCTGTTGATGGAAAAGACGCGTTAAAGTTCCTTGATGGTCAAAAAATTGATTTAATTATAACTGACCTTCATATGCCAGTTCTTGACGGTATTGGTCTAATTAAAGAAGTTAGAGCATTACCCGATTATCTTCGTATTCCAATCCTATTCTTAACTACCGAATCTCAAGCTGCTAAAAAAATGGAAGCGAAAGAAGCCGGTGCTACTGGGTGGATTATTAAGCCTTTTGTTCCCGCTAAACTTATTGAAGCTATAAACAAAGTACTCAGGTAATGGATAATTTCAGGAAAAAATTCATCGAAGAAGCTACTGAGCACATTCAAGACTTGGAACAAGCCTTGTTGGAATTAGAACACTCTCCAACAAATAAACCATTGATTGAACGAGTATTTAGGGCGATGCATTCGCTTAAAGGTAGCGGAGCAATGTTTGGTTTTGAAAAAGTGAGCGAATTTACTCACCACTTGGAAACTATTTATGATTTAGTGCGAAACGATGAAATGGCTATCAATGCTGAATTACTTAATTTAACATTGAAATCTGTAGACCACCTTTCGTTATTGTTAAATGAAGAGAATGAGCCACCAGAAACCTTACTGGAAAAGCACACCTCACTTTTAAGTCAAATTGAAGAATATATTTCCGCTAATAAGGAATCTTCTGTAATTCAGTTTGAAGCGAAAGACAAAAAGAAAAGTGAGAAACAACTTCAAACATATTTTATCTTATTCCAGCCTTATGAAGATATTATGAAAAATGGAACGAATCCATTATTCTTAATTGATGAACTTCATACGCTCGGAACTTGCATTGCCACTCCAATCTATTATAAAATTCCACAACCGGAAGAATTTGATCCGGATAAATGCTATACAAGCTGGCAAATATATCTTGCTACTGATGTTGATATTAATTCAATTACCGATGTATTCATTTTTGTAGAAGATGAATGTGTTTTGGAGGTAAACCAAATACACGAATCCAATCTGCTAGAAAATCAAGAGTTTATTAATTCAATTAATGAAATACAAAAAAACCAAAAAGAATTAACAGTAACTGAGATAAAAGATATAGTAACAGGACTTAGCCAGCCCGAAGAAAAGGAACAAATAAAAACCAACGGTGAAGAGAAGGTTGTTACTGTTGCTGTGAAAGAGCAAACAATTTCGAGTATTAGGGTATCGTCTGATAAACTAGACCAACTAATGAATCTAGTTAGTGAAATGGTTACTACCCAAGCCCGATTAAGCCTTTATGCTGAGCAAGATGGCAGACCTGAACTCCTTAATATTGCTGAAAATGTTCAAAAATTATCCCGTCAATTACGAGACAACGCTTTTAGTATTGTTTTAATTCCGATTGAAAACATGTTAACTCGTTTTCAAAGACTTGTAAGAGATTTATCCAAAGATTTGAAAAAAGACGTTGTATTTGAAGCAGAAGGAACCGATACTGAATTAGATAAAACCATTATTGAAAACCTTACTGACCCTTTGATGCATATTTTGCGAAATAGCCTCGATCATGGAATAGAACTTCCTGATATTCGATCAAAAATGGGAAAACCCCGGCAAGGAAAAATTTTACTCAAAGCATTTTATTCCGGCGCAAATGTTATCATTCAGGTTTTTGATGATGGAGCAGGAATTGACACCTCATTTATTAGAACAAAAGCTATTACAAAAGGATTAATTAGTCCTGACGCCCAACTCTCAAAAAGGGAAATTTTAGATTTAGTTTTTATACCTGGATTCTCAACTGCATCTAAAGTTACTGATGTATCAGGCAGAGGAGTTGGAATGGATGTTGTAAAACGTAAAATTGCTGATATCAGAGGAGAGGTAGAGTTAGAATCTGAAGTAGGAATCGGCACTACCCTGACCATAAAACTTCCATTAACCCTTTCAATTATAGATGGACTATTAGTAAAAATTGATGAGATTCATTATGTAATTCCATTATCTGTAATCGATAAGATATATGCTGTTGAGCATCGAAAACTAATGAAGTCTTTCAACAATATGACTATTTTAGATGGTGAACAAGTACCATTCTTTTATCTTCGATCAGAATTTTCTCTTCCTGAAAGTACAGCTGAATACGAAGAAATAATTGTTGTCCGATATGAAGATAAAAGTGTAGGTATTGCTGTCGATACGGTAGTGGGTGAATACCAGGCTGTTCTAAAACCACTTGGAAAACACTATAAAAAACAGGAAATAATTTCAGGAGCAACCATTCTTGGAGATGGAACAATTGCTCTTGTATTAGATACCAACAAGGCGATTAAACAATTTGCAAATCAAACCTTAATTAAGGAGGAAGTTCAATGAAAGATACAGTAGTAAATATCAACTCCTATTTGACATTTAAATTAGGTGAAGAAATATTTGGAGCAAACGTTTCTAAAGTATTAAATATACTTGAAATGACAAAAATTACAAAAGTTCCAAAAGCTCCGGCATTTATGAAAGGAGTTATTAACTTGCGCGGAGCAGTATTGCCTTTAATTGATACCCGGATTAAGTTTGATATGGGAGAAACCGATTATACGACAAATACTTGTATTTTGGTTTTGGATATTGATATGGCTGGCGAATCGGTGCATGTTGGTGCCTTAGTTGATTCAGTTCAAGAAGTACTTGAAATTGATGATGCAGCAATTCTTCCCCCTCCAAGTATTGGAAGCAAATATAAATCCGAATTTATTGAGGGAATGGCGAAAACGAATGATGAATTTATTATGTTGTTAAATATGGATCTTATATTCTCCACTGATGAAATTTCCTTACTTCGCGATTCTTCAGGTGAAGTTCATGTCGATTTGGAGGAAGATAGTTTGGAATCTAAAAAAAATAATAAGAAAAAATAGTATTATTCATTTAATAGTAAGCTGTTCTTATAGTTTTACTATAGAGCAGCTTTTTTTTTAATTTATAAATAACTTCTTTTCAAAATGAATAATGGTTAGGGAATAATAATATTTGATAGGAAAGTTTAAGTAGTTTAAATTAGTTAATTTTCAATTATATACTTAATGCACAATAAATAAGGTCTAAACAAACTTTTGTATAAGTTACATCAACTAAAACCCAATTATTTACTACTTGCAAATCAATTGCTTAAAATATTACTAAATCATATTAAATTTTAAAAACAACATTATGAAAAAGCTATGGATGGTATGTGGGGTGCTTTTTTTAATTAGTGTTCTTTCTTTAAAATCTCAAAACCAAACTATTACTGTAAAACCGATTGGATATGCCAGTTATGAATTAATTTTAGATACATATAAATCTACCGATAGCAGAGATGGGGAGCTTTATCTTTATCCTGTTAGAAGAGTCCTTGACAATGAAGGTAAAGACATAAATTCCAGGACTTATTTACAAATGCTGGCGGTTCAAGCTCGTATTGGTTTTGCAATAACCGGTCCTGATTTGGGATCGGCCAAATCTACAGCCCTTATTGAAGCCGATTTTTATGGAACAGCAGATAGTTATGTTAATTTACTGCGCTTAAGGCATGCCTGGTTTAAATTAGCATGGGAAAAAACTGAATTAGTTTTGGGTCAGGCATCACACCCTACCATTATTGCTGAATGCACGCCAAGTCCTCTATCATTTGGTTCAGGCGTTCCTTACCATACATTGAACAGAAGTGTTCAAGCTCGTTTAAATTACAAAATATTACCTAATGTTAAATTTAGTCTTGCAGCTGTTATGGCCAGTACACATTTTAGCTCAGGTCCTGCTAATCAAAGAGATATTCAGAGAAAATCTGGATTACCGGAAATTCAGGTACAAATGCAATTAGGATCTACTGAGAAATTTCTAGCCGGTTTTACCGCAGGGTATAAATTTCTTTCGTTGCTGGACACTACAAAACTTGGTTATAAAACCACTCAAAGAATTGGAAGTTATAACCTTCAAGGATTTGCTAGGCTTACCCTAACAAAAATGCTGGTAAAGGCTCAATTTAACTATGGAACCAACCTGACAAACTTAACTTTTATTGGAGGTTATGGAATGAAAGCCGGTTCAGCTGATCCTGTTACTGGAGAATATGAATACACTAACTTAAAATCGCTAACCAGTTGGGTTGATTTGGAAACAAAATTCCCGAAATATAATATTGGCGCATTTTGCGGGTATAGCGAAAATTTAGGAGCAGAAGATGATATAGATGTGTCAGTATTTTATAATCGTAATGCCGACATTAGCAGCATATTCCGAATAGCTCCTCGCTTTTTTATTAAAAATAATAATCTGGTATATGGATTAGAATGGGGATTAAACGGAGCTGTATATGCAACTGCATACGATTCGAAACGAAAAGCTACCAAAACCGATGATCTGGTTTTCAATAATAGAATCTTAATAATGGTAAAATATAACTTTTAGAACAGCTATATGACTAAAAACAATGTTCCACTAGGAGATATATATAAAGCAACTCTTTCCCTCGAAGACTTTAAGCGTTTAAGTTCCTTTATTTTTCAAGAATATGGAATAAAAATGCCCGAAGTAAAAAGAACAATGCTTCAAAGTCGATTACATAAGCGACTTCGGGAATTAAACATGACTAATTATAAAGAATACGTGGATTTTGTATTTAGTAAAGAAGGGCAGGATAATGAAGTAATCCACATGATTGATGTGGTAAGTACAAATAAAACTGATTTTTTCAGAGAACCCGTTCATTTCGATTTTCTTCATAATACGGCCTTAAATGATCTCCTTAATGGTGACAAGCCTACCAGAAATCTAAAAATTTGGAGTGCGGGTTGCAGCAGTGGAGAGGAGCCATATACTTTGGCCATGTCTATAAACGAATATCTTTTACAGCATCCAGGATTTGACTTCTCAATTCTTGCAACTGATATCTCATCAAGAATTCTAAAATCCGCAGTAGAGGCGGTTTATAAAGAAAACAGGGTAGAAACACTTCCTTTACAAATAAAAAAAAGATATCTGTTAAAAAGCAAAGACAGGGAAAACCCCTCAGTAAGAATTGTACCTGAGCTTCGCCGCAAGGTAACCTTTCAAAGATTGAACTTTATGGATACTCATTATAATGTTCCAGATTCTATGGATATTATTTTTTGTAGAAATGTATTGATTTATTTCGATAGGGAAACTCAGGAAAAAGTTATAAATAAGTTATGCACCAAACTAAAACCTGATGGCTATTTTTTCTTGGGTCATTCTGAATCTATTACGAATTTTAATGTACCATTAAAGCAGCTTAAACCTACAATTTTTAAAAAAATTTAATATTCATTTTAAAATAAACGCCTCAAAACCAATAATTTTTCGTAAATTAAATTTGATTATTCCATTAGATAGATAAAAAAGACAATTATTATTAAAAAAACAAACTTAATGTATATAACGCAAATAAAATGAGCAAATTAACTGACGAAGAACTTTTTGATGAATTAAGGAAAAGGATAAAGGCAAATAAAAATTCACTTCAGGAATTGCAAGATTTGAATAAAGAGCTACGCTTTGTTAATAAAAAGCTGGAAGAATCGGAGTCTTTGAAGAGTCATTTTATTTCCAATATAACCAATGAAATTATTAATCCTTTTACTTCCATTATTGGTTTGGCCCGCCATATTCTTTCAGTGAATAAAGAAGACTGGAAAACAGTGATATCAATGGTTGCACTTATTCATTCGGAAGCATTTAACCTTGATTTTCAACTAAGAAATATTTTTGTAGCAGCTAAAATTGAAGCGGGTGAAATATACCCTGAAATTTTAAATGTTGATATTAAAACTTTAATATCTAATTCATTAGAATCATTTAAACTTGAAGCTAAAAAGAAGAAAGTTACTATTGAATTTGACTTTGAAATTGAAAGCTTAGAATCAGGAGATACCTTCTATTTTAAAACAGATCCCGAAAAAATCAAACTTGTTCTGTCAAACCTAATGGATAATGCCATTAAATTTAGTTTCGAAGGACAAAAGATCATTATAAGAACCTGGAAAAATAATAACTTATTGAACATCGCAGTACGAGATTTTGGCACTGGAATTACTGAAGAAAACCAAAAAAAGATATTCGATCGATTTAAAAGGCTTGATACCGGGATTAACTCTCTGAATCGCGGACATGGCTTGGGATTATCTATTAATAAAGCAATATTGGACTTGTTTAATGGTACAATTGAAATTCAAAGTAAAATTGGAGAAGGATCAACATTTACAATTGTAATTCCTGAATCTCAAGCTGATGTATCAGGTTATTCTACAGATGGAAATGAATTTTTATTTGAGGAGGAAGAAATATTTTAACAGGGGTTAATGGAGAATTTACCAGTTCATTTCTTATATCCAGCTGAATTGTATGTCAGCAAAACACCTTACCAGGTCAATACAATCTTAGGTTCGTGTGTTTCAGTATGCTTATTTGATCCAACCCTTAATATTGGTGGTATAAACCATTTTATGCTACCCTATTGGAATGGACAGGGATTAGCATCACCAAAATATGGAAACATTGCTATAGAAAGACTTTCTGATAAAATGATCTCACTTGGGTGTAATAAAAATAACCTGAAAGCAAAAATTTTTGGAGGTGGTGAGGTTATTGAAACAACTATTGTTCAGTTTCATATAGGACAAAGAAATATAGAAGTTGCGCGAATAATGCTTGAAGAAATGAAAATTCCAATTTTAAGTTCAAGTGTTGGAGGAAAATTGGGAAGAAAAATAGAGTTTTATACGTCAACAGGCGATGTGAGACAGAAATATGTTCAGAAAACGCAGCCAACTCAACCATAGTTTTAAAAAATTAAAGTATGGCACAAAAGATTAAGGTATTAATTGTAGATGATTCGGCTATTGTGCGTCAAACTTTATCAAGTATCTTAAGTTCTGATCCCGATATAGAAGTAATGGGCACTGCCACGGATCCATTTTTTGCGGCAAAAAAAATGCAACAGGAAGCTCCGGATGTCATTACGCTAGACGTTGAAATGCCTCGTATGGATGGATTGACGTTCTTAAAAAAACTTATGGCACAACATCCAATTCCAGTAGTTATTATTTCAAGTTTAACAGACAAAGGCACTGAAACTGGGATGAAGGCCCTGGAATACGGCGCTGTTGAGATAATAACCAAACCTCAAATGGATACCAAGAAGTTTATTGAGGAATCCAGAATTCGATTATGTGATGCTGTAAAAGCAGCAGCAATGGCAAAAATCAGAAGAAGGACAGTTACACCTACAGAAGTAACCGTTCAACCAAAATATTCGGCCGATGCTATTTTGCCAAAAGTTACGCCTTCTGATTCTAGTATGATAAAAACCACCGAATTAGTTGTGGCAGTTGGTGCATCAACTGGAGGAACAGATGCATTGAGAGTATTTTTAGAAGCTCTGCCTTTAGATAGTCCAGGAATTGTAATCGTTCAGCATATGCCTGAGCACTTTACAAAATCATTTGCCAATCGATTAAACGAAATTTGTGCTATTACAGTAAAAGAAGCCGAAAATGGTGATACGGTGATCAGGGGACGTGCCTTAATTGCTCCCGGCAATCATCATATGCTTTTAAAACGAAGTGGAGCAAAATATTATGTTGAAATTAAAGATGGCCCACTTGTTAACAGGCACCGTCCTTCTGTAGATGTTCTTTTTCGTTCTACAGCGCGATATGCAGGAAGAAATGCAATAGGCATTATTATGACTGGCATGGGTGACGACGGAGCACGCGGGCTTCTGGAAATGAAAGATGCCGGAGCCTATAACATTGCTCAAGATGAAAAATCATGTGTTGTTTTTGGTATGCCTAATGAGGCCATAAAATTAAATGCTGCTGAAAAAATATTACCTCTTGACTTAATTGCCCAGCATATGCTAAATCAGGCCAAACATCACACTGTAACACATTAAAAAATAAATTGTCAAATTGCACACAAGTCTTACCTGTGAATAAAACTATCTTGTATTCATTATCTGATTTTTTTTATAATAATTAAGAAAAAACAATTAATTTAGGTGCATTGCAAAACATAAGCTCAAGTATGTATAAAACATATGTTAAGAAAAATGCTTTGCGCAGCAGTGCTGCCGGCTTTCTATTTGGTATTTCAGTACTTTTTATAGCACTATCAATCAGCGTATTAAAAGAGAATCTATCCTTTAATTTGCGTGGATTATATTTTCTTCATAAGCAAATTCCTGTTTTATGGATACTTGATTCATTACCCGTACTTTTAACTTTTATTTTCTATATTGTAGGAATGAGATTTTCCTTAAGACTTGAACAAACTCAATCTCTGCTGGACGATGAATTATCGAAATCTAAAAAAACACTGGATTTTACTCAGCAACTTATTCAAGATAAACTGGATGCTCAATTAGACGTTAGAGAAGATGACTCTATTGGGAAGTCTC
>Ga0316608_1000742_pt1 | contig 14173 bp, 12 predicted proteins | sample MIS2016152B_MG_FD_207673 | JGI IMG/M metagenome (GOLD analysis project Ga0316608, IMG submission 207673) | Microbial mat bacterial communities from Middle Island sinkhole, Lake Huron, Michigan, United States - MIS.2016.152B | ecosystem: Environmental > Aquatic > Freshwater > Lake > Sediment...
CCTTATTTATCAAGTTAAAATTATGACATAAACATATCAGGCGAAGCCATAATTGTAAAACAGTCTTTTTTGTTTTACAATTATCGAAAAAGGGTTATTCAATTTAGGCACTTTAGTACTTTAGGCTGCCATAACCATGTCGTATGGTGCTAAAGTGCCAAAATTAACTTACTGTACCTTAAATAATGAAGTTTGGTTGATCGAATAACAATAAAAGCGAAGCTAAACTTGTAAAACAGTCTTTTTTGTTTTACAAGTTTCATTAGGTTAGATTTAAATTAGGTATTGATGTTTTAGGCACTTTAGTACTTTAGGCTACCATAACCATGTCGTATGGTGCTAAAGTGCCAAAATTAACTTACTGTACCTTAAATAATGAAGTTTGGATTGTTTGTTAATAAAATAACATTAAAAAATTTTTTCAAAAATCCCTTAATAATCCCTTTAGTGTCTTAAAGCCAGAAGACCAACATCGCTTCGCTCTGTTGGTAAAAACCATCGCTTCGCTCTGGTTTTTAAGATATTATTTATTAGTTATTATTTATTAAGTCTTCTAAAATCCTTCGGATTTTAGGATTGAAATCCATTAATGCTTCGCATTAATGTTAAGATTGTAATCCCCCAGCCCCCTTACAAAAAATGTGCTGACAATAGTATATATAGTTTTAAAATTCAAAAATCAACATATTTTTGAAAATAAATTTTTTGAAAAAAGCATCAACCTATTTATTGTTTTTAAAATCAATAACTTAAACTCTAAATTTATTTTTAAATGGTTAATCGATTAAATGGATACAAAATTGTATTTTATTTGAAACGAATAAATTGCTTGACAAAGAGAATATAATCGGTTATAATATGATATTAACATTATGGGGAAATATTGACTATGGAAATAAATTTTAAATATATAACATTTCAGAATATATTATCATTTGGTGCTTTACCAACGACAATTAGATTTGAAAGTGGTATTAGTCTCATCAGTGGAAAGAATGGTGAGGGTAAAAGTTCTATTTTAGATGCTTTATCATTTTGTTTATATGGTCAGCCTTATAGAAAAATTAAGATTAAAGAATTACAAAATAGGAAAAATAAAACAGATTTGAAAGTTTCCTGTGAATTCGTTGTTGATGGTAAAGATAATATATTAATCACAAGATGTATGAATCCTGATAAAATATCAATTGAGAAAAATGGTGAGGATATAGATTTACTTTCGTCGAAGAAACTGAATCAAGATGAGATTGATAAAATTATTGGTATTAATTATCAGATGTTTAAACAGGTTATTTCATTGGCTGTAAATTATAATAAACCTTTTCTTTCGCAAACATTGAATGAAAAGCGTGAAATTGTCGAACAAATTTTCAATATTGTTATATTTGGTCAAATGTTGAAACTTCTTAAAAAAAGAAATGTTGATAGTAAAACAAAAAACGAAATTAACAATAGAAGTTTGGTGTTAGTAGAACAACATATTAAATCATTGAGAAAAAGAATATCTGAACTTAAAGATGCTCATAATAATTTTCAAGTTAATAAAGATAAAGATATCGAGAATATTGATAAAAAAATAAAAGAGTATATGTCTGAAAAAATTGAAATCGATAGAAATTATCAAGAATCAATGAATAATCATAAAAATGAAGATAATAATAATTTATTAGATAATCTAAATACTTATAAAAATGAAAAAGAAATTGTGATAAAAAATATAAACGAAAATGAATATATTATCAAATCATCTGAAAAAATGAAAACTTCGATTGGTGAATATGATAAATGTCCTGTTTGTAATACAAAAATCACAGAAGATCATAAAAAAATCGAAATTGAAAGATTGACAAATGAAATTGATTCTAAAATTAAAATATTAGAGATTTTGAAAGTAGAAAGAACTTATAAAGAAAAAGAAATTGAAATTATTGAAAAATTGATTTTCGATATTAATGACAATAACCAAAAAATAAAAAATTTAGAAAATGCTCTTGCTAAAATCGAAAAAGAAATTTCTCATAACGAAGAACATAGAAATGAAGTATTGGAAAGAAAATTAGATATAGATGTCAATTCTATAGAAAACGAATTAGAATTAAAAAAATCCGAATATAAAATATTGTGGAATGATAATAAACTTTTAAAACAAAATTTAATAAATAATGATATCATTCAAAATATATTATCGGAAAATGGCATCAAAGCATACTTCTTCAAAAAATTGATTCCGATTCTTAATAAAAAAATTAATGAATATATAAAAATATTCGAACTTCCTATTATTATACAATTCGATGAATTTATGAACGAGACTATCTATAATATGGATAATCTTAGATCAAATATTTCTTATCATGCTTATTCTGAAGGCGAAAAGAAAAGAATAGATATGTCAATTCTATTATCATTTATCAATATTACTAAAACAATATCCAATTGGAATTGTAATATTCTTATGATAGATGAACTCTTAGATAGCGCAATTGATGAAAATGGTTTAGAAAAATTAGTATGGAGTTTGAAAAATCTTACATATGAATCTAAAAATTTGAGTATCTATATTATTTCACATAGAATACAACAAGATTACATTTCACAATTTAAAAACTGTATTAATGTTCAGAAAAATTCTAATGGCTTTTCTGAAGTAATATTTAATAAGGAGATCTAATGGCAATTTATCTGAAAAATAAAGATTTTTATGGAAGACTAAAAGAATTTAGAGAAACAGAATCCAGAAAAATTTATGAACAACTTGGTAGAGATTTTTTAGCAATTTCAAAGGGTCTTTTAAAAAGATCAAATTTCGCTAACTATACTGATGATAGAAAAGATGAAATGATTTCTGAAGCTGTTTATTATATGTGTAAATATATTCATAAATATGATCTTGAAAGAACCAATGCTTTTGCCTACTTTACTAAAATAGCAGAAAGAGCTTTCTTACAAGAATTAAATAATAGAAAACATAGAGAAAATAAATTTATTAGCATTGAATACATCGATACTCTCGATACCATTGATAACTTACTTTAATTTGTGGATTGATAAATGAAAATTGCTCTTATTTCAGACACACATTTCGGTGTTCGTAAAAACTCCGAAATTTTTCTCGAAAGTCATTTGAGATTTTTTAAAGAACAATTTATACCATATCTCGAAAATAATGATATTAAAAATGTATTTTTCTTGGGTGATATTTGTGATAATCGAAGTAGTATGAATATTAAAATCATGAATGCTGTTTATGATCTATTCCAAAATACATTAAAAGATTTTAAAGTAAATGTTTTGATAGGTAATCATGATACTTATTTTAATAGTTCTATAGAAATAAATTCTCTGAAGTTTTTAGATAATTTACCAAATGTAAATATTATTGAAAAAATAACAACAATAGAAATCGATAATAAAAAAATAGTCATGGTTCCATGGATTGTAAACTATGACGAATTTATAAAAGAATTTAAAAATATTAAATGTGATTTATGTTTTGGTCATTTCGATATTCAAGGATTCAATTTTAATAAATTTAAAACGAGCGAAGGTGGTATATCAGCAAATATTTTTGGTAAATGCGGAAAAGTTTTTACTGGACATTTTCATATAAGAAATTCCCGCATTTATCAAAATAACGAAATTATTTATATAGGATCCCCTTTTCAGTTAAATAGAAACGATATTGACGAAAGAAGAGGTTTTACAATAGTAGATACCGAAACTAATAAATATCAGTTCATTGATAATAATGTTTCATTAAAATATATAAGCGTTAAATATCCTCAAAGTTTTGAAAATATCCAAATAAAAAATAATATCGTAGACGTTCATATAGATTATGATGATTCTTATAACGAAAACGAAATACAAAAATATTTGAAAAAAATTGAAGAACTTAATCCTATATGTACACCAAATATAATTATTGATAATACAGTAATCGATGGTGAAATAGATTTGAATGAATATGATATTAGTTCCGTGACTGAACTAATGAAAGAATATGTCGATATACTCGAAATTAAAAATAAAAATGAAATATATGAAAATTTACTCAATCTATATAATGAAATAAAATCCGATATTCTTTAAGTTGACAAAAGAAAGATAATATGTTATATTGTATAATTAGTTTATAAAGGAGAATTGAATAATGTCACAAATTCCGACAAGTAATTTTGAAATTTTTAGACAACATATTATGAACCCAAATAAACCGTTCGAACTATCAGTTCAAGAAGGCGATATTATGAAGGTTCAAAAGAATTTAGTTTTAAGTCTTGCGAGCGATTCGACGGGCGTTGGATATGTGCGAAATATCATTCCTATGACATATTTAAATTCTGTATTTGGGAAGACAGGAAGATTTAATTTGTTGTTATCGCCAACTATGATATTTCAACATGATATTTTATTGAGGAGTAGGAGTATATTATTTCAGAGAACAATGAATCCTCAACAAATATCTTCTGTACAGATGTATAAAGATAATAAAGCGAAATATGGGTATAAGATGGTATATGATGTTGATGATTTTATATGGGAAGGTGAAGATAAAGGAGAAGCTATTCCAGATTATAATTTTGGAAAGATTGGAATTAACAAAGAAGTTCAACAGGCAGCATTGACGATTATGAATATGATGGATACTGTTTGTGTATCTACTAAATTTCTTGGTGATTATATTAGAAGTCATGGTGTTGACAAACCAGAAATTAAAGTTGTTAATAATGTTGTTGGTAAATATTTTTGGGGGCCTCAGAGAAAAAAGGCTATTAAAAGTAAATTGACAAAACCAAGAGTGATTTATACTGGATCACCTACTCATTGGAATCAAGAGAAGAAATTGAAGGGTGATGTTGAGAATGCTTTTTGTGAATTTATTATTAAAAATGTTATGGATAATAAAATTGAATATACTCAAATGGGTGGATTACCATTTTTCTTTGAATGTATTGCTAATAAAATAAAGGTTATTGAATGGGTTAATACATATCAATATCCTCAAGTGATAAGAGAAGCGAGACCAGATTTTAGTATAGGGCCATTGGTTCCTAACTATTTCAATTATTCTAAATCTGATTTGAAGGCGATTGAATCTTATGCTTACGGCGCTGTTTTTATCGGAAGTACATGGAAGGGAACTGAATTTGAAAAGAATCCATCTCCATATGATGATTGTCCCGTGAATGTCCCATATAATATTACTGTTGATGATTTAGATAGACAGTTTTGGGAATTGACAGAAGTAGATAATTACAATAGAGTTATTAAACAGCAATATGATATTTTGGATAATACTGGACGATGGTTGGAATCTGAAAAGTATATTAATATGATGACTCAAATTTTTTAAACTATAAATAGTTATATGAAAAATTTTTTCCTTGCTTTAAAATTCCTAAAATAATATAATTTGAATGTGAGGAAAATTTTTTCACGAGAATGTCACAATAAGGATATTTTGACAAATAATAAACCATGGAGGTGCTTATGAGTTTCGGACTTGGATCGTTGGACAAAGCAACTAGTTTGATGTCGGAAGCGTTTGCGAACGCACAGAATTCAATGTCTAAATCATTGTCGAAAATTTCATCAGGAAAACGATTTACAAATGCATCTGATGATCTTTCCAGCTATGTAAAGGCGACGAATCTTGATATTACTGCTTCGAGTTATGACTCGAAATTATTGAATATCAAGCAAGCACACGCAGATGTAAATGCTATGATTTCTACAGCAAACAATGTGATGGATCAACTGAAGGAGGCGAAAAAACTTTTTAGCGAAGGTCAATCAGATTCTGCCAAGCAAATTATTGCTGGTATAAAGACTCAAATGAATGCTAATGTAGGCTCTGAAGTTGGAACTGTATTAGGTGGAACTGGTTATGCTGATGTTGTAGCAGTTGGTGGAAATATTGTTGTTGATCAATCTACTACTTCGTTTGCTTCTTTAAAAAATGGTGGTGTTAATGATTTGGGCGCTGCTACAGATGTTACGACTGTTCAAAATTCTATTACTGACATGCAAACATACATTGGTAATATTACAGGAATAGAAAAACAAATTTCATCTCAAGAAAAATTAGCGATTATAATGAAAGATAATGCTGTTGCTCTATCATCATCTCTTACTGAAATTGATGAAGCGAAAGAATTAGCGAATATCACGGATCAAGGAATACGACAAAATGCCGCTGTTTCTATGATGGCACAAGCGAATTCTGCTCGATCCGCAATTTCTTATCTTTATCGTTAATTAAAAATAACCATATCCTTAATAATGGATATGGTTATTTTTTAATAGGAGATGAAAAATGTTTAGTAGTTTATTCGCTACCTCGATTTGCATTAGTGAATCTTATAAATCTACTCAAAAAGATTTAGCAATATCTCTCAATAAAATATCAACTGGTAAAAACTATCGAGATCCTAAAGATAGCGTTTGCGATTATATGAGAATCCAGAAAATCCATAGAGATCGAAGTGGATATATACAAATTAAAAATAATATAGCTGTTACTAATTCTATGTTGAATATTGCTGAAGATTCTGGTCAACAGATTATTAACTCTATTAAAAGATTGAAAGAATTGGTTGATATTTATTCTGGTAATCCTAATGATGTTATTGTTAAAAATAATGCCAAAAATGAATTTGAAAATATAAAGACAAATATTAATTCAATAATATCATCAACAAAATATGATAATAAACAATTGATAATAGATAGTGGTGGTTCTGCTATAACTAAAGTCATGCTCGATCCTAATGATTTTAATAATACTTTAGATATTAAATTTAATGGTGGGGATATAGTTGACACTAAAGGAATGTTAATTACTTCAATGTCTACAATAGACGATCAGTTAGATAGATCATATTCATATATTACAAAAATTAGTGGATATAAGCGTTCATTAGATTCTCAAATTAATATTATCAATTCTATTACAACTAATAATAGTGACTATGAGTCAATGATTAATAATGTTGATGATGGAAAAGAGATGGAAAAGGTTGTCACCAGTAATATCAGACTTCAATCCGCGTTATCTATGATGGCGCAGATAAACACATCTCGTCAATGGGTTTTAAAATTAGTTCAATGAATCATTGACAACGAACTTTAAATATATTATAATGAATATGAATAATAAATTTAAAGGAAACTTCAATGAAAATAATTTCGAGAGATAGTAAAGTACTTTCAATTTCCCATAACGATTTGGATGGTTCGGTATGTCAGATCATTTTAGGTAATGTTTTTAAAAATATTACATATGTTGATACTTCATATTATAAGATAGATTCTATTTTACAGAATTTAAATTATGGTGATTATGACCATGTTTTTTTAACTGATATTTCTCCTGAGAAAAAAGAAAATTTATTGATATCCGATAAGATAATTTTATTGGATCATCATGAGTCTGCTAAAGAATATAATGATCCCCGTAAAATGAATTATGTTGTTTGTGGGAAGTGTGCTTCTGTTTTAACAAAAAAATTCGTCGAAATATATTTCAATATTAAACTTTCACATTTAGATGATTTGGTTCGCCTTTGTAATGATTATGATGAATGGGAATTAAAATTCCCCGAAAGTAAATTATTAAATGACTTGATGTTCTATTTTTATAGATCATCAAAATTTATTAAAGAATTTTTTGATGGACGGACTACATTTACAGATGAGGAAAAATCATGGTTGAAAAAAAGGGAAGAAGTTTTTTCTCATATTTATGAAAACCTTAATGTTTTTGAATTTGATAAAATCAATGGTTGTATTGCTGAAGCAGAAGAATTTATTAATGAAATTTGTGATAAGCTTATGAACGAAGAGAAATATCAAATTGTTGTTATAAGAAATCCTAAAAATGGGAGAATTTCATTTAGACATAGAATAGAAAATCTTGACATCGGTGGAATATTAAAAGATATGAAAATAGGTGGGGGTCACGAAAAAGCAGCTGGCGCATTTATAACAAATGATTCTGAATTTAAAGAAAAAATAGAAAAGGTTGAAGATGTTATTCATTGGTTTATGGAGAATAATAAAAAAAAATGATCGAACAAAATATATTTAAAACAACAGCAATTTATGAAAATCGTATTCGTGACAAACAAGAATTATTTAATGAAATGTTATTAGATGAAGAAGGAAATGCTGTTACAGATTTCTATACGAAAAAAGATTTATTGATTTGTTCCGGTTATACTCGAATAGTATATGGTGATCATGGCCCTTATATTGAATTTGAGAAAACTCAAGTTTTACATGATAATTGGAAAATAAAAAGATCGGGTTACGGTTATTATAACAAACTATATCCTATTGATGAAATCGATATACTCATGTATCATCAAAGAAAAACTGTTGCGGGTTTGCCTAATCCACCTCCTAAAAACAAAAGAGGATTTAATGGTAATAGAGAAGAGGGATATGCTGATTATAGAGTTGGAAAATATTATATTTCTCCTTGGAATAAACATTTAAAAATTGTCAAAAATAATATTATTATTAATAATAGGAAGTGTAATCTTTCTGATATTATGGGGGGTTGATAATGGATGAACTATCGTATTTGGTATTTTTTCATATTTGTTTTTTTGCTTTTGTTTTTTTAATTGACGCTTTTTCATTTTTAATATGTTATAATATTTTAGAATTTGTGATTGATAATGGCGATGATAAGGTTCAAAAAATAATTTCTAACATTTGGGGTTAAAAATGGCATATAATCGTATTTTTTATGATTCGTTTAAAAATAGAATGTATTGCGTTGACATTACTGATGGTAAAAGAACAACAGAAGATTTTCACCCAGAATTCGAATATTATATTGAGGATAAAACTGGTGAATCTGAAATAAAAGATATTTACGGTAATAATGTTAAGCTGATGAAAAGCGAAACTAAAAAAGATATGAAAATGGTTTCTGAAGTTTCTAAAACTTATGAAACAGATATACCAGAAGATTCAAAATATCTCCAACGAAAATATAAAAATCAAAAATTGAAAGTTGAAATGAATGATTTCCAAATTGCGACAATTGACATTGAAATCGAAACTGGATCTAGTTATAAAAATCATCATATAATTAAAATGAAAGATTCTTTTGGTAATGTCACGAATATTGACATTGGTGGATATAAAAAATTAAATAAATCTGAAAATAAAGTTTATGATGAATGGAAATCTATTTGGTGCGATTTTGAAAGTAGTTGTTATTTTTCAAAAAATGAATTTCCTAATCCTGAAGAAGCGAAATATCCAATCAATCTAATATCAGTCCATTACTCCAAAGATAATACTCTCTATACATATGGCAATAGACCATATACGGGCGATCACGAATCGGTTAAACATTACCATTATTGTTTAAATGAAAAAACATTGATGGAAGAATTTATTAAAATGTTTAGAACCAAAAGAGTATCTATTGTCACTGGTTGGTTCAGTCGTCAATTCGATATTCCATATATAATAAATAGAGCTAATAAAATTGGTGTTGATGTGAGTTTATCTCCTATCAATATGTATAAGAAAAAGCATTGGCGGGGTTATCATATTGACGAATCTGATGGATACGATATTGCTGGTATATCTTTGTTGGATGGAATGGATTTATTTAAGAATTATGAGAGAGAAAAACAAGCATCTTACTCTTTACAGAATATAGGAATGTTAGTTGTTGGTGAAGGAAAAAAAGATTATTCCGGAACTATTAATGATGCGTTTCTTGAAAATTGGAATGAGTTCGTTGAGTATAATATTCAAGATGTATTATTGGTCAGAAAAATTGAAGAGAAAAAGAAATTTATTGAACTGACAATCAATCTAAGTTATCAAGCGTTGATTCCGTTTACAAGAGTATTTTCATCTATATCGGTTGTTGAAGGATATATTATGAAATATTTACACGAGAACAATATGGTTCTACATGACAATGAACGAAATAAATTAGTACGAAATATTCCAGGGGCTTATTGTTATGCTAAAGTAGGTTATCATAAAAATTGTTTTTCATTAGATGCTGAAAGCCTTTATCCTACAATTATTCAACAATTCAATATAGGTGACGAGACATTAATATTAGATGATAATAGATATGGCAAGACTCCATTTTCTGAATATAAAAAATGGGAAACTGTTGACGGTGAATTAGAAATTGGTGGGATTTATTATGACAGAAGTAAACAAAGCGTTCTTTCTAAAGTAACGGAAGATATTATTAAAGGAAGAAAAATATTCAAACAAAAGATGTTTATTGCTGATGCTATTGAACATAATAGACCATTAACAAAATATAATAAAGAATTGGTTGCTGAAGTTAAGTTGGAAGGAGATTCTTCTAATTATTATGATTCCATGCAATATGTTAGAAAGATTTTAGCGAATAGTATTTTCGGTTGTATATCGAATCAACATTTTCATTTATATAATTATCATAATGCCATTAGTATTACAATGGGCGGTCAGAGTCTTATTAAATATATGAAAGATTCTATTAATAGTTATATGCTAACTCAATTTCATAAAGTTGTTAAAAATATTTATCCAGATTTTAATGGAGAATTCAAACAACTAAAAAATGAAGTCATTATTCAGTGTGATACAGATAGCGTTTTTTTATGTATGGATGAGGTAATTAAAAATTTCGGATTGATATTTAATAATAATCAAGAAATTTATGATTGGATGAACGATATTGAACAAAGGTTTTTCTCTAAGTTCGTTGATAAAATATTACAAATTTATGCTGACAAATATGGCATGAAACAGATAATAAATTTCAAAAGAGAAAAAATTATCATTCAAAAATTGATTACCGCCAAGAAAAAATATGTAGATCAAATATTGGCAAATGAAGATAAATTGTATATTGATGATCCTAAAATTTCTGTTACGGGAATCGAAATTGTTAGAACTGATACACCTGCCTTTTGTAAATCTTATTTAAAACAATCCGTGAATGAATTGTTTAAGTTTAAATGTGCCGATAAAATAGGAATGAATACTTATATTAAAGATATCAAAGAAAAATTTATAAAATCTGATATCAAAGATATTTCTATTCCTAAAGGGGTAAAAGAATATACGAAATATGCTGAAGATATAAATCATTACATGAAGAATGGTTTGTCATATCCATCTGGTTGTCCGATTCATGTTCGAGCTTCGATTAATTATAATTATTTGATTAAAAAATGGAATCTTCCTTTGTCGCCTATAGGGGATGGTACGAAATTAAAATTTATTCATACATTACCGAATAATGAAATTCATCAAGACGTAATAGGTTTTATTGGTGATTGGCCTGTTGAGTTCAATAAAGCTTTTAAAATTGATTACGATAGACAATTCGAACGAACTTTCTCTAAGGCATTTCAAAGATTTTATAATGTATTAAATTGGGGTAATATAACAATGGAAGATAATTCATTATCCGATTTTATAACTTTCTAATTGACATATTGGAATGAAAATGTTATAATGAATTAACAAAGCAAACAATAGGGGAATTATGTCTAATATTAATTTGTACAAGATTATAATGAAAGATAAAGAAACTAAAAATAATGTGGCTATGTCGTCGTATATGTTTAATGAAGATGAGGTTGTAGAATTTATTTCGTTAAATGTTATTTCATTAAATCTAATTTATAGTGGTAGATTTGATGGTGGTATTCCGAAAGGTCGGATGTCAATGATATCAGCTCCATCGATGATGGGCAAGTCATTTATAGCATATGGTGTGGTGCGTAATGCTCAGAAAGATGGAATGCAAGTTTGTATTATCGATACAGAAAGAGCATTCAATTTTAAATTTGCTGAAAGTATAGGCGTAGATATTAGTCCTGAAAAATTGGTAGTACTACAAGAAAATTCCATAGAAGATATCATGCGAATAATAACAACAATAACAAATGATATTCCTAAAGAAGAAAGAAAGAATATTTTGTTTGTGATTGATAGTTGGGGGTCTATGGTAACTTCTAAAACGATGGATAATGCTTTGGTTGGGAATGATGCCGCAGATTTCACTATTCCTCGCAAAAAAAATAATCTTGCTAATATTATATTGAATACTAAAGCGACATTTTTTATTATTAACCATGTTTATGATTCGATGAATGTTATGGGTGGTGATCCGTTGAATATTCCTGGTGGTCGAAAGATTATTTTCAATTGTGATTGTGTTGGATTGGGAACGAGTAGAGCTAAAGATAGAGATTCCGAGAAAAATTTGATTGGGAATATTATTACAATTCAAACTTTTAAATCCAGATTTTCAAAAGAGAAATCGAAACTCAAATTTAGAATTAAGACTGAAGGTGGTCTTGATATTTTTTATGGTATGTTGGATGATGCTTTAGAATCTGGTGTAGTCCAAACAGCAAAGCCAGGATATTACATTAGATCACATATTGCTGATGATAAGCCTATTTCTGAAAAGAATCTTTACAATTCTGAATTTTGGCTTCCTATATTTAAGGATACAGATTTTAAAGATTGGTTGAAGAATAAGTATACATTCTCAAGTAAATTGGATATATCTGAAGAATCTGAAGTTCTTGATTTGATGAATAAAAGAAAAGTTATTGATATTTCTGATATGGAAGAAGAAGTTATTGAAACTAAAAAATCTAAAAAGAAAGAGGTTTAATTATATGATTGGATATATTAAAAAAGATGAGATTAATATTGTTTTTGTTCCTGTGAAAAATGATATGAATTCCCAAGATGTTGAAAATGAATTGATGAGAATTGCTAATACTTTTAAAGAATCTTTTGGTGATGAATATTATTTCGCATACTTCCCAAGTGAAAATGTTATAATGACTATATGTCAATTGAGGAAAGATTCTGTTAATGTGATTCCTATTAGAAGAGGAAAATTTACCTTGGAACGATTAGAGCAATACATTAAACAATCTGATGAACTATGTAAGAATCATGAAATACTGAAACATTATGAAATCAAATTTATCTATTAATATGGAATCTACTAAATGTCAAATGAAAATGAAAATAATGAAGAGGCGATAACACCAGTATTTTTTGAGAAGTTATTAATAAAGTTTTTGTTTTCAGATATTGCTATAAGAGAAAAGACGATACCATTTTTGGTTCCTGAAATATTCGAAGATCAGAAAAATCTTCAACTTATAAAATCGATATTGGAAATGAATACTAAATATAATAAATTTCCAACAGTTCCAGAAATGCGATTGGTATTAGAAAATGAAGGAGTTTATAATAGATTAGTTGAAGTTATGAATATGGATGTTTCAGTATATCAAGATGAATTTTTGTTATCTGAAATAGAAGAATTCATGAGATCAAAACTTATTCATAATATCAATATCGATATTGCGATGGGTTTAAATGATGGTAAATTTGATGATCTACAGAAATATCCTGATTTATTGAGAGAGGCGATATCGTTTAGTTTTGATACTAAAGTTGGTTTGGATTTTCTTGATGATGAAGATAGACTTTACGATTATCTTCACAATAAAGATAAAGTAATACCGACAAATATAGAACAGTTGAATGTTCTAATTGATGGGGGGTTCCATGAAAAGTCGTTAACACTGCTCCTCGCGCAAGTAAATTTAGGTAAAAGTTTAATTATGTGTTCGATGGCTACTGATTGTATTTTGAAAAATAAGAATGTTCTTTATGTTACTCTTGAGATGTCAGAAGAGAAAGTTTCAGAGAGAATAATGTCTAATATGTTTGATATTGAATTGGATGATTTGCGTTTACTTCCAAGAAATAAATTTCACGAAAAGTTTGAAAAGATTAAAAAAGAAGTAAATAAAAAGATAGTAATAAAAGAATATCCTACAGCATCCATCAATACAAATCATATTAGAAATTTAATAAAAGAATTGAAGGTTGTTAAGCATTTTGAACCAGATATTGTTTTCATTGACTATCTTGGTATTATGTTGCCATCTCATAGGAATAAAGTTGATAATACATATATTGAGGTGAAACGAATATCTGAAGAGTTGAGAGCATTGGCTGTTGAATTAGGTCTTCCTATAGTTTCTGCTATACAATCTAATAGAGCTGGATTTTCGAGTCCAGAGATTGATATGACCAATATTAGTGATAGTATTGGAATTGCTGCGACTGCTGATATAATAATAGC
>Ga0316608_1000743_pt1 | contig 14170 bp, 7 predicted proteins | sample MIS2016152B_MG_FD_207673 | JGI IMG/M metagenome (GOLD analysis project Ga0316608, IMG submission 207673) | Microbial mat bacterial communities from Middle Island sinkhole, Lake Huron, Michigan, United States - MIS.2016.152B | ecosystem: Environmental > Aquatic > Freshwater > Lake > Sediment...
TAATTATTGAAGAACAAGTAAAAACAATTGTAGAAGAACGAAAAATTCGAGAAGAAAACGAAAAAACCATTGAAGAATTAAAACGTGAATTGGAAGAATTACGCAAAATGTCAAAAAAATAAAAAAATGCTTATAACATATAACAGCCGACAATGCAAGCAGTTATGAAAACTTTGGACAGAAATATAAAAATTGACAGAAGTGCGGAAATGAAACGTAAGCATTTCACACTCTTGCACATGCGGCTAGTTATTTTTCGTTATGTTTAATAAAAATTAATAACTTATGAAAAAAAAGATACCATTAATTTTGATTGGAATTTTGATTGTGCAATTTACATTTGCTCAATCAAATAAATTACCTGTACAGAAATACGGTACAGTTGGAAAGTATAGTGCATTAAGATATTATTTAGATGAGTTTAATTTTGAATATACTTTTGGTTATTCAAATACAAAGTTTGCAAACCAAACTTTTGGAGAACAAATTGATAATTCTAATATTAAACAAATTTACGGTTATTATTTTAATGTTCGTTATAACAAATTATTACCTTTTATTTTAGAACTTGGTTATACAAGTAGTTTGTTTGAACAAAAAAACGTGAATTATTTTAACTTTAATCCAAAAGAAAAAATTAATTTTAATGGAGTCGAAATTAATACTAATTTTGTATTATTGCCCGCTTCTAAATTTTTTATACCATATATTGGTTTGGGGTATGGTTTCTATAAATCAAATGTTGGTGCGGGTTTGTTTAATAAGAACGATAGATATTTTTCTGAGAATGTAAACAATCCATTTTTTAAAACAGGATTTTCAATTAATTTTCACGAAATGTTTTATATTAATGCCGAATATAAACAATCGTTGAGCATAAATAAACCATTTGATTTTAGTCAGTTAAATGCAGGAGTTGGATTTAGATTATATGAAGACTTTATGTATATTAATCATAGAGATTATTTTGAATATTTACCGATTGATTATTCTTTTGGCTTTTCATATACAAAATTTAACAATCAGGAATATATACAAAGTTCTAAAAATTCAGATATTTTAAACTTATATGGTTATTATTTTAATTTAAGATATACAAAACTTCTTCCATTAATTTTTGATGTAGCTTATACTAATTCTGTTTTTAAAACTAATTCTGATTATTTTAAATTTAACGCAAATGAACAAATTAGTTTTAATGCTTTTGAAGGTGGTTTAAATTTAACTATACCAAATGTTACTTTTTTATTACCATATGTAGGAATTGGATTTGGTCATTATGTTAATTCAGTAGGTAAAAATGTATTTGATATTAATGCAGATAGAATTTACGAAAATAGTTCAGATGAAGCTTTTTGGAAAATTGGTTTAACTATCAATACAGGTAGTTCATTTTTCTTCAATACAGAATACAAACAAACTTTTAATAGAAATAAAGAATTCGCATTTAATCAACTAAATGCAGGTATTGGATTTCGAATAGAAACAGAAAATATTTTTTTAGGCAATGTTAAAGATGATTTTGATGAAAGCGGAGTTATCATATCATACGGATATCATCAAACAAATTTTTTAAATTATGTATTTAACCAACATCTAAAAAACGGAGATATTCAAAAAGAATGGGGAAATGTTTTAAATTTAAGAATAACTGCAAGTTATCCTTTAATGATAGATTTAGCTTATTTTTCGTCACAATTTACAGTAAAAGATGTGTATGGTTGGCAAAATACTGATACAACGAGAGTTAGACACAGAGGTGGCGAATTAGCATTATCATTACCATTATTGTCTGCAACAAGATATTTTATACCTTATATAGGTGCAGGTTATCAATTTGCACAACTTTATGTTGGTCCACCAGTTGTTCAAACAGAAGGAGTAGATTATAGCGATATTGTAGTAATGTCAAAAAATACATTTAGTCCAATATACAAATTAGGTGTAATGTTAAATTTCAATATAATGTCTTATTCTGTTGAATATAAGCATTCTTTTATAAATAATAAATTACAGTTTTATCAATTATCAGTTAATTTAGGTCTTAAAATATAAATATAAAGAAGATGAAGTTAAAAAATATTATATACATTTTTATAACTATTTTAATTTTTAATAGTTGTACAATATACAAACCAGATTCAGGTAGCTTAACAACAGCAGATTATAATCAAAGAGTTGAAGTAAGTAATGCACATTTTGACAAAGTATTAACACCAATTGGAGTTGGTTCTTTTATTGTAGGTAGTGCTTCGGTTGGTTTTTTAGGTTATGCTATGACACAAAACAGTAATTATTTTGTAGATTATAATAGTGGAGGGAAACAAAATTTACCAGTTGCAGGAGCAGTATTAGGTGCATTTACAGGTTTTACAATATCTTATTTATTAAATAAATCTGTTGGATTGGGAAATTATAAAACACCAACAAATCCAGACGAATGGATAAAAAAAGCAAATAAAAACTTTTTATTAGTTAGTCAAACAAGTAGTTCTAATTTTAAAGTAATTCATAAAACCGCTGAAACAAATTATATTTCAAAAAACATTCAAGATGCAAGGGATTTTGCAAAAGTATTTCCTAAAAGTTCAAATGAAAATAGTGTTGTAATACAAAGCGGTAAAGTTGTTTCAAGAAGTGAAATACCTGAATTAATAAATTTATTTCCTACAAATACGAATAATACCGACATTAAATTTAGGTATTTAACTTTAAGTTCATCTGTTAATGAATGTATTGAAGCAAAAAATTTATATTCTATCGTAGATGCAGATGCAGAAAAGAAAGCATCGGGTTTGGTTTTAAATATTACAGATGTTAAAACTTTTAAAACAAATTATCCAAAAAGCACTTACATGAACGATGTAGTTACTCTTGCTATGTCAAAAATAACAATTGCAGAATTACCAACACTTGTTGATTTATTTCCAAAAAGCCAATATTCTGACTTAACAGCCATAACAACAGTACAAAAAAAGTATATTGATAACAATACAAGTTCACTTACCACATATTTAAACTCAGTAGATAAATACACAACAATTTATACAAAAGCAGAAGTTGAGAAAAAAAGTGCAGGTTTGGTTCAAAATTACACAGACGCAAAAATGTTTAAAAACAGATATACCGTTTCAAGTTCATATAATAAAGATGTTTTTACAAATGCACAAAAAGCAATAACAAGAAGTGAAATACCACAACTTATAACATTATATCCTGATTTAGACAGTTTAACAATTTTGAAGGCAAAAAAATTGTTTGCAGAAAAAAGTTCAACAATTGCAGAATGTTACAATGCATATCAAACATATCCAGAAATAAAAGAAAGTGCAGATAAAAAAGCATCTACATTGACATCAGATATTACGTCATGTAATAGTTATTTTTCATATTTTCCAGATGGAATTTATATTTCATCCGTAAAGACAAAATTAGCTTCAAACTTAAAAACTGAATATAGCAAGGCAACTACATTATTAGAAAAACAAAAATTTGTAATCAAATACAAAAGTTTAAAATATGACCCCGACAATACAGTACTTTCAGCAATTCAAACTTTAAATACCGCAAACACAAATGCAGAACTTAATTATAATAAAGCATTAGATTATGACGATTATAATGACCAAATGGTAATGATAACTTTTAAAACAAAAACAGATTATCCTGCATTTTTAGTTTTAGAAAATGTAAAATCAGCTTGTTTTACAATTGATTGGTTTAATCCTTGGGTTGATAAAATATATGTTGCGGGAGCAAAAGGTAATGAAGGCATTATAATGGGTATGTGGTATAAAAAAGGTGCACAAGGAGACATTATTGGCAGTTTAGGTTCAGATACAAGAGAAGTTGATAATTTTGTTGCAAAAGCAGGTGGTGTTGCAAAGAATATTGAAACAGTAATAGATTTTGATGCTGTTTATTTAGGTTCTCATGCTGATGATAGTTACGCATCTTCAAGCAGTTATAGTTATAATGATTTTGAAGAAGATGTTGAAGAAAATTATAAGTCGAGTAGTTATTGTTGGAAAGATAATAAAATTGATGATGATGATTGGTCTGAATGTACTATTCCAACAATTTTATACGAAGTTACTTGTGTAGATTACGAAGGAGAAGAAGAATCAAAATATTACTACTATTGGAACGAATCCGACAATAAATCATATGGCAATGATTGTATTTTTTCTTACGGTCAAGGATATTATGAGTCTGTTTTTGGGTCGGATCATTATTTAGGTGACGATGGTTTAGATAAAGCATTACAAGAATTATGTGGTTGCGGTCAATAAAATATTAAAATTTAAATTTATGAAATTTATTAAAATATTATTAATGTTATTAATCATTATAATAACAAGTTGTGTAGAAATGCAACCGGAATTCTTTGAAAACGAGTTTTTAGGTGCAAATAATAATGGTAATTATGAAATTGTTGAACCTGAAATTTATAATGGAGTTCCAACTTCTAAACGTGAAAAATTATTAAATGAAAATTTTGATAATAATAATAATCTTTGGGCAATTGTAAATACAAGTCAAGCGTATACAAGTATTGAAAATAGTACTTATATTTTTCAAAACAAGTTATCGTATACTCAAATATCAGCAATTAACACAATTATTAATACAGACCGTAATTTTGAAATTGAAACAAATTTTAAAATATCTTCTTCATTAAATAATAACGGAAATAGTTTAGTTTGGGGTTACGATGAAACAGTTGAATTTTGGTTCTTTTGCTTTTCAATTTCATCAGACCAAAATTTATGGATTGGTAATTTTATTTTTGAAACTTACAATCCTTGGCAAAATTGGTTAGCTTTAAATGTTAAACCTGAGAATGAATATAACAAATTAACCGTTAGAAAAATAAATAATAATTATTACTTTTTCATAAACGAACAATTTGTAATTTCACATCTTTTTGAAACATTTTATGATAATAACATAGGTTTTAAAGCAGAAGCTAATACAACTTTGCAGATCGATTATTTAAAAATTGATTACATAAATTAGATGAATGAAAAAAAAAAAACATAACATATAATATGCGATAATTGTCTTTTTTGCGGGCATAAGTGGTTGTTTTTGAAACTTTTGTGGAAATAAAAAACATTTGTGGTGGAATTGAAACTACGGTGCAAAGAAATCCCGCAAAAAAGACAACTACGCATATTATTTTTCGTTATCGGTTATAAAAAAAGACAACAAAAATAGATTAATGATTTTAGAAACAGTAAAATACGATAAAGCGATAAATCCGGCTTATTTCAAACTAAATTTGAAAGAGGAAAATATTAATTTGTTCAAAACACATTTCAAAAGATTATTTGAACGAATAAACGAAAACGAAAGCGAAGAACATAATAAAAATATTGTTTCTCAATTTCTACGTGATACTTTTTACAAAAATGATTATGAAATAAATACGGCAGGAAGAAAAGACCTTGTAATTCACAAAGGAAATACAAGTCAAACGCCTGTTTCTATTATAATTGAGGCAAAAAGTCCGACAAATAAAACTGAAATGCTGAGTTTTGAAAAACCAAATGCAAAAGCATTCCACGAAACAATTCATTATTTTTTACACGAAAGAATTATAAAGCAAAACAAAGAAATTAAACACGTTATAATTACAAATATTTATAATTGGTTTATTTTTGACGCAGTTGATTTTGAAAAATTATTTTATGCAAATAAAACATTTAAAAATAGTTATCAAGATTGGCACGATAAAAAATTGCTTGGAAATACAACCGATTGGTTTTATAATGAAATCGCAAAACCTTTTGTAGAAACAGAAATTGAAAATTTAAATTGTGTTTTCATTAATTTGCTTGAATACGAACAAATTATTAAAAACGAAAATTTAGAAGAGGACAGCAAATTAATAAATTTGTATAAAATTCTTTCGCCTGAAAATCTTTTAAAACTTCCTTTTGCAAACGATTTTAATAAAATTGACACAGCATTTTACAACGAACTTTTATATATTCTTGGTTTGGAAGAAACAAAAGACGGAGGTAAAAAAATAATCAAACGAGCAAAAGACAAAAACCGCAAAGAAGCATCTTTATTAGAAATTACAATCGGAATTATTGAACAAAGACACCGATTAAAAAATATTGAACGACTTGATTTATTCGGAAATACAGCAGACGAACAAATTTTTAGTATTGCTCTTGAATTGTGTATTACATGGTTAAACAGAATTTTGTTTTTAAAACTTTTAGAGGCACAACTAATTAAATATCACAAAGGAAATACAGAATTAGCATTTTTAAGTAAAACCAGGATTAAAGATTTTGATGAATTAGATGAACTTTTTTTTGAAGTCCTTGCAAAGAAACCCGAAATTCGCACAATTTCTGTAAATCAAAAATTCGGTAATTTGCCGTATTTAAACAGTTCGTTATTTGAAGAAACAGTTTTGGAAGAAAAAGTTTTATTTGCTTCGCAATTAAAAGACCGTTTATTTTTGCCGATTTTATCAAATTCAGTTTTAAAACAAAGCGAAAAATTTAAAAATGTAACAGAAATTAATACTTTGGAATATATTTTTGAATTTTTAAATGCGTTTAATTTTTCAAGCGACCAAAAAGCAGAAATTCAAAAAGACAACAAAACAATTATTAACGCCGCCGTTTTAGGTTTAATTTTTGAAAAAATTAACGGTTACAAAGACGGTTCGTTTTATACACCAAGTTTTATTACTACATTCATTAGTAGAGAAATATTAAAATCTACGATAATTCAAAAATTCAGCAAAACGCTAAATAAAAACATTAAAAATTTTGAACAACTGAAAGATTTAATTGAATTTTCGGACAAAGAAGAACGACAAAAAGCAAACGACATAATAAATTCAATAAAAATTTGCGACCCCGCAGTTGGTTCAGGACACTTTTTGGTTTCAATTCTAAATGAATTAGTTTCAATAAAAAGCGAACTAAAAATTTTACAATACACAAATGGAAATCGTATAAAAGGCATTAAAATTTCAAACAGCAATGACGAACTCGAAATTATTGATGAAGAAACAAGTGAACCTTTTCAATATTATGTTAGCGATAAACATCAACCAATAAAAGAATTACAAGAAATACAACACGCACTTTTTAACGAAAAACGAACTTTAATTGAAAAATGTTTGTTTGGTGTGGACATAAATCCTAAATCTGTATTAATTTGTCGTTTAAGACTTTGGATTGAACTTTTAAAAAGTTCTTATTATACAGAATACAGTAATTTTAAATTTTTGGAAACCTTACCAAATATTGATATTAACATAGTTACAGGAAATTCATTAATCAGTAAATTTGATAAAGGTTTGAATATTTTTGAAAAACAAGCCGTAAAAAATTTAATTTACATTTATAAAACAAATTCAACAACTTACAAAACAGAAACCGACTACGATAAAAAAATACAAAGTCGCAGAACGATAGAAAATATTAAACAAGAATTGTTAAAATATGCAATTCCACAAGATAAACATTACAAACTATTTTTAAAGAAATCGAGAGAATTACAAAATTATATAGGTATAAAACCACAAACAGCAGATATTCAAAAGCAAATTGTAAAATTAAGCGGTGAAGTTGCCGAACATGAAAAAAAATATCAAGAAAATTACTACAATGTTTATACAAATTCTTTGGAGTGGGCATTGGAATTTCCTGAAATATTGACAGATGAAGGCGAGTTTGTTGGTTTTGATATTATTGTAGGCAATCCGCCATATTTTTCAATCAGCAACGAACCAAAACTAAAAGAAGTAAACGAAAATTATACAATTTACAAACAAACAGCAGATATTTACACACTTTTTATTGAACGTGGTTTACAAGTTTTAAAAACGGAAGGCAGATTAAGTTTCATAGTTTCAAATAAATGGTTACGTGCCGCTTACGGTGAAAATTTGCGAGAATTTTTATTGAAAAATACAACCATTGAAAAGTTAATAGATTTTGACGGACTAAAAGTATTTGACGAGGCAAATGTTGATACAAGTATATTACAAATTGTTAAACACAAAAACGGTAAACAAACCGTAGAAGCAGTCCGTTTTGATAAAACTTTTAATTTAGAAAATGAAAGTATTTCTGAATATTTTGAAAATAATAAAATTCAATTAAATAATTTAACCAAAGATAGTTGGTATTTAAAATCGGAAAAAGAAAATGCTTTGAAATTGCATTTAGAAAAAGTTGGAAAACCACTAAAAGATTGGAATGTGAAAATTAATAGAGGTATAACAACAGGTTTTAACGAGGCATTTGTAATTGATAATGAAACTAAGCAACAATTAATCAAAGAAGATAAAAAAAATTCTGAAATTATAAAACCACTTTTGAGAGGTCGAGATATTGGAAAATACTCATTAAATTGTAATAATTTATGGTTAATAAACACATATAATGGATTTATTTTAAATATTTTAGATGAAGAAAAGGATATAATCAAACATTCAAATAAAAATTTTACAATAACAGATGAAAACGGCTTTCAATACAAAGCATTTAGAATTGAAGATGCACGAGGTAAACAATTTAGAATAAACCGAGTTATAGTAGAAAAGGATTATCCAACAATTTATAATTATCTGAAAAAATTTGAAACACAGTTAATAAACAGAGATGATAAAGGAAATCATTGGACAAATTTAAGAAATTGTGCATATAACGAACAATTCGCAGAAAAGAAATTAGTATTTACAAAAGCATCACAAGATAAATCATTTGCTTTTGATGACCAATGCAATTTGTTATTAAATACTTCATACTTTATAACAGGTGATAATTTAAAATATTTACTTGGAATATTAAACTCAAAATTAACAACTTATGCTTTTTTAAATTTTTACCAAAGTGGTGGAATTGAAGGAGAAATTACTGTTCAGGCAATAAACGAAATTCCGATACCCGAAATTACAGAAACAAACAAATCACATGTTTTGGGTATAGAAATAAATGTAGATAAAATTTTAAAATTAAAACAAGAAAATTCGGAAAATGATATTTCGGAATTAATGCAAAATATTGAAGAATTAATTTATCAACTATATGAACTTAAAGACGAACATATTGCTTTGTTGAAAAAAAATGACTAATTTAGTATTTTTAAGGGCAAATGGTTTTTGCACTTTTGTTTTTTGGCATTGTGCTAAATATCAAATTTTTGTGCTAAATATCAAAAAAACAAAAGAGCAAAGATTTTTATAATTTTTTTGCCCTTAAAAACCCTAAATTTTTGGTGCTAAAACACAAACATTTGGTGCTTACACCAACAAAAACAAAAAGTTAAAAGTGGGTGTGGCTTCGCCACACCTACTTTTAATAATAATTTGGATAATAATAATTTTGGTTTTAACAAACCAATTTGTAAATTTAACGATAATAAAATTGGCAATTATTATGATTAACGAATTGATAATGAAAAAAATAAAAAAACCGATAACATATAACAGAACGACAATTGCCTGTTTTAGTGGTAGTTATGAAACATTATTATATAAATTAACAAAAGTGCAAAATTGAAACGAAAGTGCAGACACTCAGGCAACTGCGTCTGTTATTTTCCGTTATCGCCTATTGCAAAAAAGACTAAATGGAAAAGACTAACAATATAGAATTAAAAAACAGTTCGTATAACAATATAATACAAGATACCAACGGTAATCTGATTATTATAAATCAATACGGTCAACCAATTGTATTTCCACAAAATCTAAACGGTGTACCTGTCAATATTGTGCCTTTGCATTATGTGGATCGTGCAGAAGTTGATAAAATAAATTGTTATTTTGAGCAATCGACCCCAATTATTCTTATTAATGGCGAAGGTGGAATTGGAAAAACAACGCTTGCTGCAAAATATTTAGATAACGAAATAAACAATTACAAACATTTCGCATGGATTAACTGCGAATATAATATAGAAAATGAAATACTGGATTTGTTTCGCTTCCTTGGTATTGAAATAAAAGACATACCTACCGAAAAAAAAATTCAATGGCTTATTTTTGCTTTAAACGGTTTAGCTGTAAACAATAAGTGTTTGCTTATACTTGATAATGCTAACAACGAAGAACAGTTACGCACTTTTCTGAAGAAATTCGGAGCACTAACATGGCATACGATAATAACAAGCCGTTGCAACAATCTGGCTGAAATTAAAAACATAATAAGGATTGAGCATTTACCGTCTGACAAAGCAAAACAACTTTTTACAAGTTATTATACCGAAAATTCTGACAATTTTAATGAGCAAATTGAAATATTTCTTAAATACATTGCTTATAATTCATTATTGATAACGCTCTTTGCTAAATATTTAGCTATATGTAATGAATTTAGAATAGGTAAATATCCTCTTAAACAATTAAATAATGCATTTTTACAATACGGTTTGTTTGTTGCGAGCACAAAAAAAATTGAATATTGCTTAACCGAAGTTACAGTAAACGAATTGCTTAAAAAACTTTACAACCTTTCGGAACTAAATGATAACCAAAAAAACATTCTTTTCTTTTTTTCTTTTTTGCCTCTTTTGCCTATTTCATTTACGCATTTATTACAATTATTAAACATTAAATCCGAAGCTGAAGACGAATTTGAGCAAAATATTCGTAATTTAGTAAAAGCAGGTTGGTTACTACAGACACAAATTCCGCAAAGCGAAACTGCAATAAAAATTAACAGTCCCATATTACAAAATTTTTTAATAGAAAATTGCAAAACAGAAATTTGGAATAAAATTTTACCTTATGTTAAAACACTAATCTATTTACTAAATATAGATAATTCAAATAGCAATTACATTGTTGAATTTCAGTGGATAGACTATGGATTTACCCTGTTACAAACTTTAAAACAATATAGTTTTTTAAATGTTTTATGTTTAAAACCTGAAATTTCAAAACTTCAAAACAATTTGGCATTACAATATTCATATATTGGTAATTATGAAAGAGCTCGGGAATTATTAGAATTGTTATTAAAATATGAATTAGAAAACTTTGGTGAAATACATCCTAATGTCGCAGTTATTCAGAGTAATTTAGCAAATGTTTATTGTGATTTGGGTGATTATGAAAAAGCACGTCTCTTATTGGTAGTGGCATTAAAATCCATTTCAGAAAATTTTGGCGAAAAACATCCGAACTTTATAGCTAATCAGAGTATCCTTGGAAAAGTTTATATAGGTTTAGGAGAATATGTTAAAGCTCGTGATGTATTAGAGTTGTCATTAAAATCAAATTTAGAAAAATTTGGTGAAAAACACCCAATAGTAGGACAAAGTCTGAATAATTTGGGTGAAGCTTATAGAGAATTAGGGGAATATGAAAAAGCACGTGACTTATTAGAATTAGCATTAAAAAACGATTTAGAAAACTTTAGCGATAAACATCCTGAAATTGCGAAAAAATATAGTAATTTGTCATTAGTGTATAAATATTTGGGAGCTAATGAAAAAGCTTGTGAATTATTGGAGTTAGCTTTAAAATCTGATTTAGCAAACTTTGGAGAGAAACATCCAAATGTGGCAAGATGTCAATCCAATTTAGCATTGGTTTATCGAGAACTGGGTAATTTTGAAAAAGCACGCAATTTATTGGAGTTAGCATTAAAATCCACTATTGATACCTTTGGCGAAAAAAACGCTAATGTAGCAGTAATTCAGAGTAATTTAGGTGAAGTTTATAGAAATTTAGGTGATTATGAAAAAGCTCGCGACTTATTGGAGCTAGCATTAAATTATAATATTGAAAATTTTGGCGCAAAACATTCCAATACTGCAATTTTTCAGAATAATTTGGCTTGGATATTTATTGCTTTGAAAGAAAACAAAAAAGCCATTGAACTTTGGGAAAACGCTTACAGTATTTTGGTAAATACTTTGGGTCTCAATCATAACAGAACTAAGTCAATCAAAAATTTTATTAAAGAATATAAATCTTAAATTTAATAATTATGCTTAATATTAAAATGTTAAATGTATTGAAACCTGTTGTCAATTGGGTAATACCATTTTTTAAAGAGAATAAAGCTCTTGCTTTAATAAAGGCAGATATGCAATCAGTAGGTGAAGAATTTTTAGCTCGTGTTTATGATAGTACTAAAAGACTTTTCGTGAATGACGAAATACGAAAACCCATTTTTGAGCAATGGTTAAAGACAGTAGAGGAAGGTAAAATACCAGATGATTTTTCTGAAGGCGGTGTTAAAAACACTATTGAGAAAGCTGTGCAAAGTGAAACAGACTTTCGTAATGAGATTTTACAAATACTTAAAGATGTTGAGCAAAAACATTCAGAATTAATAAAAAAACATAATTCTTTGATAATTTCGGGAAATGATGTTATTGCAAATCAAGATATAAACGATAGTACGATAATAATTAACAAAAAAACGAAGTAAATGAAAATAAAGGCGATAACATATTGTTGAGCGCTCATTGCTTTTTTTTTGTGGGCGGTTGTCTGTAATCGAACATTTGTGCAAGAAAGTAGTTTTTTCGGTAACACGAACATTCTACTTTCAAAACCCACAAAAAAAAGCAACGCCGCCAACAATTTTTCGTTATACTCAATAAAATTTAAGAATTATGAAAAATATTACAGAAATATTGGAAAATGAAATTAGCAGATTTAAAAAGCTTTTAGATACTTTTAAATTTGAAATCGAAAATTTTGATACTAATTATGAAACGGAAATTAATCAAATGTTGTTAGAAGCAGAAAATTTTGATACAAATAATATTATAATTCCTGACAATAAAACTACTGAAAACAAAAGAAATTTTTGGGAAGGGACAAGTAGTGTTGTGCAAGGAAGTATGACAGATATTGGAACTTATCTTGGTGCATTTCAATTAGTAACAGGTTCAATAGGTTTGATAGGCAAAGGACTTAAAAATTTATTTAAATCAAATCCCAAAATTCATATCTCAAAAATACCGACCAAAAAAATTGAAAATGCTTATGAAAGCCACAAAATAAAAACAGACGACAAAAAACCTTATTTATTAGTTGATAATGGAGATGACGGTTTGAGTTCTGTTCTGTATTCAAAAAAAGGTATTTCGATTGCAAATTCAAATTTGAACAAAAATTATTTTTTTGATTGGAATAAAATTAAGACTTTTGAACTAAAACAATTAGAAAATGGAGTTTTTATTTATTTCAATGAAACTGATAATATAAATCTAAAATATTTTTATGATGGGAAACAATCTCAATTAGGTCTTCTTTTTTATATTGCCCAAAGTATTAAATTATTAAATGAAAAACCGAAAGAGTTAAAAAATACAATTCCTAAAATTAAAGACATAATAGATAAATTAAGTTCAGCAAAAACAAAAATTAACCAAAATGAAAATATTATAATTAATGAATATACAGAGGAGTACGATTTTAAAAATATAAATTCATTGTTATTTTATAAAATGCAAGAAGAAGATATTGTAAATTTCGTTCTTTTGAATTATTATAAATTTATAGAGGTTGTATCTAAAAATATAGATTATAAGTTAGATGATATTATAAGTTTAATTAAAAACGAATTTAATACAGATATTATTTTCCAAGATGTTGACAAAAAAACGCGTGATAGCATTCAAAACAAGTTGTTCGCAATTGGAACAAATTTATCAAAATATATTAAAATAAAGGAATTTATTCAGGCAATAGATAAATTCAAAATTAATAAAAATACAGAGATTAATGAAATTTATAAAAACATTCAAAAAGAACAAATTGATAAACAATTATTTCTAAATATTATTACAGAGTTAGAAGAAGAAAGAACAGCTTATCTTGAGCGTAAAAGGAAAAAACAGGAAATGATAGCATTTCTCAGTATTGTTTTCTTTTTAGTTTTATTAGGTTTATTTATTTGGTATATGAACAGCTAAAATGATAATAAAAAAATGAGTATAACATATAACAGCCGACAATGCAAGCAGTTATGAAAACTTTGGACAGAAATACAAAAATTAACTTTGGTGCTGAAATGATACGTAAGCATTTCACAATCATGCACATGCGGCTCGTTATTTTTCGTTTTGTGTCCTGAACCTTTCACAGTCAAGGAGAGGGTGCTTTATTAGAGATGGAAGCCATTAAAAGAGTTAGAATAGATTGCGGAGGACGAGCGAACAGTCC
>Ga0316608_1000744_pt1 | contig 14156 bp, 6 predicted proteins | sample MIS2016152B_MG_FD_207673 | JGI IMG/M metagenome (GOLD analysis project Ga0316608, IMG submission 207673) | Microbial mat bacterial communities from Middle Island sinkhole, Lake Huron, Michigan, United States - MIS.2016.152B | ecosystem: Environmental > Aquatic > Freshwater > Lake > Sediment...
CCCTAAAATCATACCTGCAGAGTCTTAAAATCATATAATAATTTTCCAAACCCCTACCTTATAGTAATGAATAATTAATAATGAACAATGAATAATTCTTCTACTTCGTTATAATTAGGTGTTTGTAAAACCATTTGGTCTATATTATTTATTTTTTTTCACTTAGAGCCCTAAAATCATACCTGCAGAGTCCTAAAATCATATAATAATTTTCTAAACCCCTACCTTATAGTAATGAATAATTAATAATGAACAATGAATAATTCTTCTACTTCGTTATAATTAGGTGTTTGTAAAACCATTTGGTCTATATTATTTATTTTTTTTCACTTAGAGCCCTAAAATCATACCTGCAGAGTCCTAAAATCATATAATAATTTTCTAAACCCAAACCTGTCGAGTCCTAAAATCATATAATAATTTTCTAAAACCATACCTGTCGAATCTTAAAATCATATAATAATTTTCTAAACCCATACCTGTAGAGTCCTAAAACCATATAATAATTTTCTAAAACCATACCTGTTGAGTCTTAAAATCATATAATAATTTTCTAAAACCATACCTGTTGAGTCCTAAAATCATATAATAATTTTCTAAAACCATACCTGTTGAGTCCTAAAATCATATAATAATTTTCTAAAACCATACCTGTTGAGTCTTAAAATCATATAATAATTTTCTAAAACCATACCTGTTGATTCTTAAATTCATATAATAATTTTCTAAAACCATACCTGTTGAGTCTTAAAATCATATAATAATTTTCTAAAACCATACCTGTTGAGTCTTAAAATCATATTATAATTTTCTAAAACCATACCTGTAGAGTTCTAAAATCATGTTCTAAATTTATTCACACTTTGCCCTTATTTACTTTTTTGCCTAAATAATTCAGAATAAAGGCATACAAAATATCAGTAATATCAATGCTTCCGATACAGTTACCTTTGCGAATCTTAAAGTTTTACTTTAAATAAATATTCAAAAAACTACCATAAAGTAATTCTTTAAGTACATTTTTTCAAAAAATACCGAAAAATAAATGGTGAAAGATTTTTTAATTAACTGAATATGTTATATTATTGCATCTGATTTGAATTGAGAAAGCGGCATTTAAAAATACCTAAAATTCGCAGGATTTTTTCAATTTGTGTGATAAACAATAGTTTGCATAAATTTTTCTTCACCTTTTTAAATGAACTAAAATTCGTGTAATTCGTGTAATTTGTGGGCAAACAAAAAATACTTGCGGATTTAAGGTAATATTAATACTCAGAACTCCTGAAACAAATTCCGCAGCAAAAGACTATTGAGATTCTGAAAATGCGTATCAACCTAAACCTATAAATTTTGGTATCATTTTAAAATCTTAAATTACAAAGCCAGAGGCAATCAAATTCAAAATTTCCCTGAATATTTAAAAAAATATTGTCCTATGAGTTTTTCAATACTTATCCAAAATGCTTGCAATTCCTTATGTGAATCAACCAAATGTAAGATCAGTAAATTAGAAACACCGTAATTATACTGATATAAAATCACGTGGTTTTACTTACGGAAAAATGAAGGAATTACTGTTTATTTACATTCAATGAAGTTGTAATTTTGCTATTGTAACCAAACATCAAAAATAATGGGCAGTATTTGGTTGCGTTGAAATTTTTCACTCATAAATGAAGCATTCATTAAAACTCCATCTGTATTTTATGCAATTGCTTCAACTATTTAACCTTTAACTATCTACAATGTTTTTTATGCAATTCACTTTTTCCGGGATTTGGAATCATGTGAACAAAAGAAACCTCTGTAATTATTGCAAAACACAAATTTATAGTTGAATTAAGGATATTGAGATATTATAATCAAATTCTTAAATTAAAGTAAATCAAATCAATAATAATCATATGAATCAGAATTTTATGAGATTAGCTTATTTACTCTTATTTGTTATTGGGTTGATTACGTCTCCATTGCTTGGGCAGAATTGCTCCGTCAATGCGGGTGTAGATGCAACTCAATGTAACAGTACGCCATTGTCATTAAATGGCAATGAGTCAGGACTTATCACAGTTCATGCAGTTTGGTCACAAGTGGGAGGCCCTGCCGTCACGATTACGAATCCAAGTACCCTGAACAGTTCAATTACGGGATTTACTACCGCAACGACTTATACATTTAAAATTACAGCTACTTGCCAGGATGCTGCCGTAGTTTCAGATCAGGTTACTTATACAATCAATGTTGTAACGATTTCGAATGCCGGAACGGACCTTGTCCGCTGTCCTGGCAATGGAGTAGCAAACTTATCCGGGAACGCTCCGGGTGCTGGTGAAACGGCCACTTGGTCCGTAACGGGAACGAATAGTGCTGGTCTGTCTTTTGTAACAGCAACAAGTCCAACTACATCAATTAATCTGACAGATAATAGTGTAGGTAATTCAACAGCACGTTGGAGAATTACCCATACAGCTTCAGGTTGCTTTTCTGATGACAATGCGATTATTACGAATCGGGGGGGGGATGCGCCTATTAATGCAGGAGTTGATTATGCTTATAATGCCTGCAATTCGACAACAACATACACATTGGGAGCATCCGTTGGCGGAAATGGTGTTGATGGTCAATTTGGAACTTGGTCTGTAACGAGCGGTCCGAATTCGCCAACTTTTTCTAACCCAACCAATCGTGCTGCTCTTGTGAGTAACTTATTACCAGGCGTTTATACATTGCGTTGGACTGTGCAAGGTCCATGCTTAAACGGATCAGATGAAATGGTATTGACTGTGGTGCCTCCAGCTCCAGCTTATACGCCACCCGTAATCACTTCCGGCAATCAAATTTTCTGTGATGGACGCAATATTGCTGTTCTGACAGGCTCAGTTCCTACTTATTCTTACGAAGTGGGTTACTGGGTGCAAACAGTGGGGGCTGCAACGATTACCAGTCTATCAAACTATCAAACAGATGTAACAGGACTTGCTGGTGTGGGAAGCTATACTTTTGTTTATCACATCTACAACAATCAAGCGGGTTGTGATTATGCTTCAGTGCCAAGAACAATATCATACAATACTACAGTTCCTGCTCTGAATGTGGGAGCCGATAAAGTTCTTGCCTGTGCTGTAAATACAGCAAGTATAACTTATGCCAGTCAGGCCAATACTGCAACACAGTATAGAATTCTATCAGTACCGGGGGGAACTAATCCCGTTCCAAACTGGTCGAATGCTGGCGCTTCGAGCCAAAGTGTTTCAGCATTGAATACACCTGGTCTATATGTTGTAAATTTCAAGCGAAATCCAACCGGTGTGGGTATTTGTCCTACCGTTTATGATGATGTCAATATTATGGTTTCTCACCCGCCCACAGCCTCCAATGCCGGGACAGATCAAATACTGGCTTGCAATGTGGATGCATCTGAATTGGCTGGAAACCAACCCATAATAGGAAATGGTTCTTGGTCACAATTATCTGGTCCCAATGCAGCAACGTTTAGCAATGCTAATTTAAGAACTGCTGGTATATCCGGATTGGAGAGTGGTATATATTCTTTCCGTTGGACAATTGATGGAGGAAATCAATGCCCACCGAATCAGGATGATGTTTTGGTTTATGTGTCGGTTCCTTTTACTACAGCGGCAACTTCAGGCGTTGATCAGATCGTTTGTAATAACTCCCCTGTTCAGTTGAATGGAAATGATCCTCCCAACTCTTACGAAATAGGAACATGGACAGCTATACCTTCGACAGGAATAACATTTTCGGACATTCATGATCCTAAATCTATGGCCTACGGATTGGCTTCAGCGCAGGCGTATAAATTTGTATGGACTGTTGTAAGTGCTTGTACTTATGCTACCGATACTTGTCTTGTTACATCGACGGTTGTGGCCGGACCTGCACAAGCCAATGCCGGACCCGACCAATGCTTGATAAACGGAACAGCTTTTGCAAATTTTGCTGGCAATGCCCCTTCACCGTCTGGTGTTACAGGTCAATGGACAAAAATTACTGGCCCTGCCGTTACAATCGCTACCCCCACGTTAAACACATCGGCTATTAACTTTACCTCGGATGGAATTTACCAATTTGAGTGGGCACTTAGCAGAGCCGGATGTAATACAACGCGTGATACGATAGATATAACAATTTCGCAACCAGTAACCTCGGCTAATGCCAGTACAGACCAATCAATTTGTGCTTTGAGTGGAAATCTGGCGGGTAATTCTCCTACAGTGGGAACAGGTCAATGGTCACAAATTTTAGGACCAGGAGGAGCCACCATTGTTTCTCCTAATTCTCCAACTTCTTCAATTACAGGATTGGTCAATGCCTCTTATACTTTCCGCTGGACAATTTCGAATGGAATTTGTTTGAGTTTTGATGATGTTGACATAGACGTAGCCCCGGCTCCGACTGCTGCGGTAATAACTTCTCCCAATACTGATATCTGTGGTTCAACCACGACCAACCTTACTGCCAATGCAGTAACATCAGGCACAGGAACATGGTCATTGCTTGGAACAAATCCAAACAACCCAACCATTGCGAACCCTACTGCTAACAATATTACAGTTACAAGCCTTTCTCAAGGAACCTATCAATTTAAATGGACGACATTTACGACACCATTTTGTTCTCAGTATTCAGATACGGTCACTATTAATGTAGTTCCGCCTGCTAATGCCGGACCAGATCAAAATGCACTTTGTAATGTTACCTCAGCCAACTTGTCTGGATTGCCTGTGCCCAGTTTTGGTACATGGACACAATCGAGTGGACCAACTACCGCCACCATAACATCAACAGGTCCGTATTCAGCTATTGCTACAAATCTTTCACCCAGTGCCACACCTTATGTTTTTACATATTCGATTAACTCGGGACTTTGCAATTCCTCTGATAATATGACCGTTACAACCACATTGCCTCCCACAAGCTCTAATGCAGGAGTTGATCAAGGTCTTTGTAATGCAACCTCTGCTGTACTTGCTGGTAATGCCCCGTTGGTGGGTGCTGGTACTTGGAGTAAAATCAGTGGCCCAGGAGCACAAACTTTTGTAAACGCTGCAACCTATAATACAACCATTAATACCCTAACCGTGGGAGGTACTTATGTTTTGCGTTGGAGAATTACAAATGGAGGTTGTGTTAGCGATGATTTGGTAACGATTACAAGTAGCACCTTACCCACTACAGCAACAGGAACAGATATAACGACCTGTCCAGGTGCAAGTGTACTCACAGGAAATACCCCCGTAGTTGGAGTTGGAACTTGGACACAAGTGAGTGGACCCAACACCGCATTTATAGCACAACCTTTAACGCCTACCAGTGCAATAAGCAGTTTAATTCAAGGTGACTATGTTATGCGTTGGAGTATTGTAAATGGTTATTGTGCAGCAAGCACAAAAGACATCAATATTCATTTACCGGATCTGAATCCAACGGGTTCTAATGCAGGATCAGATTTTTCAAATTGTTCCAACATTAATCTAAATTTGCCAGGAAATAATCCAAGTACAGGTACTGGAACATGGACACAAGTAAGTGGTCCAAGTACCGTGAATTTTTTAAGCAATAACTCCTACAACACACAAGTAACAGGATATGTGCCAGGTACATACAGATTCCGCTGGAATATTGTAAACGGAATGTGTGAAAGTGCCGATAGTGTTGACGTGCTGATCAATGCTGCACCCAATCCCTCTGTTTCAGGAAATGCAGCTTCTTGTGCCAATAGTTTAGGCGTTGCTTACTCGGTTACTTCTGTTTTAGGAAATACTTATAGTTGGACTGTTACTGGTGGCAGCATAGCAACGGGTCAGGGATCCAATGCGATCACTGTAAATTGGGGCACTTCCGGGGCTGGAAATGTGGAGGTAACACAACAAGTTACTGCAACAGGATGTTCAAGTTCAAATGATAAAGACGTTACAATCAACCCACTACCTTCTCCCTCAATTTCGGGTGATAATGATGTTTGCTCAGGTGAAACGAATTTGTTGTATTCAACGACTGATGTTTCCGGTCACACGTATTCATGGGTTGTTAATAATGGTTCTATTAATGCCGGTCAAGGCACAAATCAAATTCAGGTTACTTGGACAGCTTCGGGAAACGCAACTGTAACGGAAACAATTACAGCGACCAACTGTTCTGTAACTACTTCAGCCTATCCTGTAACTTATGGAGGAACCGGCCCGATTGCCAATGCCGGAACAGATGTTTCTGTTTGTAATTTAAGTTCTGCAGATTTATCGGGCAATGTTCCATCTTCGGGAACGGGTGTTTGGTCTAAATTTAGCGGACCAGGAACACAAACATTTGTCAATGCATCATCCAATAATACGACAGTTAATTCACTTAATGTTGGCGGATCTTACGTTTTTAGCTGGAAAATTACCGATGGCGGATGCGTAAGTGAAGATTTTGTTAATGTCGTTAGCAATGCATTGCCCACCACAGCAAGTGCATCTGACATTACGACCTGCCCTGGTTCTACTACGCTCACAGGAAACACCCCACTTTCAGGAATTGGAACATGGACACAAATTTCGGGTCCGAATACTGCGACAATAACTTCTTCCAATAATCCGACAAGTACATTAAGTAATCTTGTTCAAGGTGCTTATGTTTTCAGATGGTCAATTGTTAGTGGAAATTGTGCTGCAAGCATAGCCAATATAAATGTCAGTTTACCTGATGCATTACCTACATCATCCAATGCAGGAGGAGACTTTGATGAATGCCCTGAAAATAATTTATTCTTAGCAGCAAATTCGCCAACAACAGGGACTGGTTCATGGTCTCAGGTTAGCGGCCCAAGCACGGTTACCTTTTTAACCAGTGGATCGCCAAATACACAAATAACCGGACAGACTTCTGGAACTTATGAATTCCGATGGAATATTGTAAATGGAATCTGTTCAAGCGCCGATACTGTTTCTGTTTTAATTAATGCGCAGCCAAATCCAAGTGTTTCGGGAGATGCCAGCACTTGTGCTAACAGCTTAGGAGAAGCTTATTCTGTGACATCCGTTGCAGGAAACACTTACAATTGGGTTGTATCGGGTGGTAGTATCGCAACTGGTGCGGGAACCAATGCTATCACAGTTAACTGGGGAGCTTCAGCATCAGGAAATGTAGCAGTAACACAAACCGTTACGGCAACAAACTGTTCAAAGGCAAATGATTTGGATGTAACCATCAATCCGCTTCCCACTCCTTCTATTTCTGGAGATATTGAAGTTTGCCCTGGCGAAACCAATGTTATATACTCCACTCCGGATGTTTCTGGTCATACTTATTCGTGGACTGTAAATGGCGGTAACATCACGAATGGTTTGAATACACACCAGATTGAAGTTACATGGACAAACGCAGTGAGTGTAATTGTTACTGAATCCATTACAGTAAGTGGTTGTTCGAAGGCAACTGTGCCATACACGGTAAGTACGACTGCCTCAGCAACAGTAGCTGATGCCGGATCAGATCAGAATTCATCGGCACTCTGCGATCAAACAAATACGAACCTGGATGCAAATGAACCAACTACGGGAAGTGGCACATGGACAATCCTATCAGGAACAGGTGGTACGATAACAAATTCAACATTAAATACTTCTTCATTCAGCGGATTAACCGGAAATACATACACTTTACAATGGTCTATAAGCAATGCGGGATGTCCTCCTTCTACAGATCAGGTTATGGTAGTCTTTAGTCAAAATCCTTCTTTAGCAGATGCGGGAGCAAACCAAACTTCTGATTTAATGTGTAATGTTACAAGTACGAATTTGACAGCATCTACGCCTGCAATTGGTAGTGGCTCATGGTCTATTGTTTCTGGAAACGGGGGAAGCTTTGGTAATTCATTGGATCCTTCCAGCCAATTCAATGGCGTTTTGAATGAAAACTATGTGATACAATGGACGGTATCCAATAATCCTTGTCCTGCAAATTCAGACCAAGTGAATGTTTCATTCTACCAATTGCCAGGTATTTCAGTTGATTCAAAAACGGATGTTGACTGCAATGGAAACAACAGCGGAGAAATGGAAATCTCGGGTTCTGGAGGCGCTGCTCCATACACTTACATGATTGTTGGGGTCGATACAAACTCGACAGGTTTATTTACGAATCTGATCGCTAATACATACCAATTAAAAATAGTCGATGGAAATTCATGTGTTCAGACTGCCAATAATTTAATTTCTGAACCAGCGGTTCTTTCAATTTCAATTGATTCTATTGCACATGTATATTGTGTTGTTGGTAACACCGGATATATTGCAGTAAGAGGAGTAGGTGGAACAGCGGATTATGAATATGATTTTGAAGGATCTGGATTTAGCAATGATTCTGTTTTCGATATGTTGGCAGCACAAGATTATTCGATTCAAATCCGAGATAGTAAAAATTGTACTGCAACTTTGGATACCGCAATTCTTTTCTATAGCGCACCACCCACTGCTGATGCAGGTAGTGATCAAATCAATGGTGCATTGTGTGGACTTACTACCGCCAATCTATCAGGAAATACGCCTCCATCTCCGGCGAACGGAGCTTGGACAATATTCAATGGAGGATTAGGTAGTTTTGTTAATTCCCTTGATGGCTCAAGTGAATTTTCGGGCATAGCGGGAGCAACTTATAAACTTGTTTGGACGATTTCTGCTACATCTTGTTCTACAACGACTGATACAGTTCTTGTTACATTTGATCAAAATCCTACGACAGCAGCAGCCGGGCAGGATTTACTGGTTTGTTTAAATAGTCCGGCAGATTTGCAAGGAAATATACCCACCATCGGTATTGGAAATTGGACGCAAGTGAATGGTGCTTCCACGATAAATCTTACAAGCCAATCCAATGGCGCAATTTCACTTTCGGGTCTGGTTTTAGGAAGCTATACTTTCCGATATACGATTTCGAATGGGATTTGTCCTGATAGCCCGGATGAAATGAGCGTGGAGGTAGAAGATTGTGGTAGTATAAATCCCAGACTTGGGATTGCAAAATCAGCCGGCACGCCAATTCAATTGCCTGATGGAACTTTTGATGTAACTTATACCATTTATATGAAAAACATGGGTGCCGAAGATTTGGATTCTTTGACTTTGAACGATAACTTAGTCCGAACAATAACTCGACCTTCAGAATTCCATGTTTCAAATATGCCGGATGCTTCAGGGCAGTTATATAGCAACCCTATGTTTAATGGTGTTTCTGATACATCGCTCATTACCCTTGAAAGCAAATTGGCAAAGGGGATGAAAGATTCTGTATGGTTTACGATTAATATTTCACCCAATGGTTTTTATGGACCATTTTACAATACAGCAACAGGCACAGGTAGAGGAATTATTTCGGGTACAAGAACCAGTGATATTTCAAATGACGGAAATGATCCGGATAAAGATGGTGAGGGTGATTCAGATAAAGACGGCGATGGAGATCCAGGTGAAAAAGATCCAACACCTGTAAAATTAACTCATGATATTATTGTTTATGATGGAATGTCGCCCAATGGAGATGGTATAAATGATTATCTTGTTATTACCACTGAAAATGTTGTTTCATTAAAGATTCGTGTTTTCAATCGTTGGGGAAATGTGGTTTATGAAAAAGACCAATATGAAAATGAATGGGACGGTACTTCCAATATAGGTTTGCTCTCGGGTCAAAAAGTACCCGAAGGTACCTACTTTGTGATTGTAGAACCCGAAAATACCTATAAGCCTTTTGTTAAAGCTGTTACAATAAAATATTAATGACAGTAACTGAAACCTGCCCCTGTTCAATATGATAAATATAGGGGTAGGTTAAGTTTTCAGAAAAGTAAATTCATACAAAAAATTTTAGAATTAGAAAAATGAAGAAGATTATACTTTTTATACTGATAGCATTGACTTTTGATCCGATTTTTGGACAGCAAAATGCTATGTTTTCGCAATACATGTTTAATGGAGTTGCAATAAATCCAGCTTATGCAGGAAGCAGCGGGGTTACAAGTCTTACAGCTTTGCACCGAAACCAGTGGCTTACAATAAAAGGCTCACCCAAAACATCAACTTTGACCATGGATGCTCCCCTCTTGAAAGAAAGGTTGGGACTGGCCGTTTCAATTTACAATGACAAAATTGGCGTAACCAATAATTGGGGTATTTATACCTGCTACGCTTATCGCATTCGATTTAAGAAAAGTACTTTGGCGATGGGATTACAAATGGGTATAAATAGATTTGTTGCTGATTTTCAGTCATTAGATCTCGCTCAAACCAGCGATGCTGAATTCGCCGAAAACATAAAAAATGTATCGCCGAATTTTGGAGCAGGAATATATTATCATTCACAAAAGTTCTATGCAGGATTCTCTGTTCCACAATTGGTAAAAGATAATCTGTTCAATAAAGATAATATTTCAACATTTAAGCAATCGAAACATTTTTTCGTTACAACGGGTTATGTTTTTGACCTAAATCATGACTATAAGCTGCGACCATCAATCTTAGTTAAAATTGTGGACAATGCTCCAATTGAATGGGATATGAACTTGTTGCTTTGGATGTTCAACACATTGGGAATAGGGGTATCGTATCGTACAGGCGATTCTTTTGATGTATTGGCTGAAGTAAGGTTGAATCAACAAATAAGCATCGGTTATGCTTATGATTATACTGTTACTGATTTAGGCAAATATACACCCGGAACACACGAAATAATGCTGCGATATAATTTCTCATATATAAAATCAAGAATATTAACACCAAGATACTTTTAATAACCGGAAAAGCTATGAAAAGACTGATAATCCTATTGATCATTATTGTTTTACCCCAGATCTTCTACGCTCAAACCGTGAGAAAGTATTTTGGGAAATCGAACTTTCACAGATTTCATTTTGTTGATGCCATTCCCTATTTTGAAAAAATTTCCCGAAAAGATTCTACCAATGTTGAAATTGTCAAGGATCTTTCAGATAGTTATTTGAAAATCAGAGATTACAAGAAGGCTCAAGAGTGGTACGAACAAGCCATTCTGCGAGGTGCAGGCAATGATTCTTCGGTAATATTGTGTTATGCACAATCTTTGGCCAACAATGAAGATTATGTGAAATCGCGGGAATATTATGAAAAGTATGCATCAATGATGCCATCTGATTCACGAGGACTGGCTTTCATGGAAGCATACTCCAATTTGGAACCGTTTTACAGAGATTCATTTATGTACAAGATCAAACCTTTTATTCATAATTCGGATCAAGGTGATTTTAGCCCTATGTATTTTGGGAAGAATATTGTTTTCTGCTCGGCAAGACCCCTTGAAAAGGTCATTAAGCATGAATATCAATGGAATGAAACTTTGTATCTTGAATTGTTGGTTTCTGACAGTTCAAGTGTTGAACCATTTTCAAAAAAACTGAATACAATATACCACGAAGGCCCCATTTCTTTTAACAAAGATCAAAATTTGTGCGTTTTTACCCGAAACAATTACAATGGGATGAAATACAGAAAAAGCGATGAAGGAATTAATAAATTAAAGCTTTATCAGTCAACGATTGAAAAAGGAAAATGGCTAAAAGCAATTGAGTTTCCTTACAATAGCAATCAGTATTCAACGGGGCATCCAGCATTAACGCCCGATGGAAAAACCATGTACTTTGCCTCTGATATGCCAGGCGGCATGGGCGGAACAGATATTTATATAACAAAAAATGAAAATGGAGCTTGGACTACCCCCGTTAATTTAGGTAGAGGAATCAATACAGAAGGCAACGAAATGTTTCCCTATTTGGATTCGGACGAAACATTATTTTTTGCTTCGGACGGTTGGGCTGGTTTAGGTGGTCTGGACATTTTTTATGCCTCACAGGATGACAATAAAAAGTACACAAACCCCAAAAATATTGGTTTTCCTGTCAATTCCTCCAAAGATGATTTCGGGGCGATTTACAATCCTGAAAATCAAACAGGATATTTTAGTTCTAACAGAAAATCGGGCGGAGCTGATGACAATATTTACTTCTTTAAAAAGCAATTGAAAAAGGTCTTTGTCTATGTTTATGACAAAGAAACTCATGAGGTACTCGGAGAATCTGATGTTTTAATTGCCAATGAACGCGATTCTTATAAAATTAAAACAAGCAGTAATAAAGATGATTCTTTTACATTGATTCCCTACATTTCTTATAATTTTGGTGCGCAAAAACACAAGTATTTACCCAATAAACTTTCATTTTCGGGTATAGAAATGTTGAAACTGGATACCGTAAAAATTCCCTTAGAGAAAAAGAAGGTTTTTATCTATGTTTATGATCAGAAGACCCTTGAGGTTCTCGATAGTTCTGATGTAGAAATCCGATATACAGGTAATGTCGAAAATGTGTTTACCAACGATTTGAAAAATCAGATGATCATCGTTGTGCCTGAGGAAAAATATCAGTTTGAAGCAAAACGCACAGATTATTATCCCAATGTTTTGATCATGGAACCTCAAACGATCATGAACATAGATACGGTAAAAATTCCTTTGATGCAAAAATTGAAGATCCAATTCAATTTGATTGGCCGGGCATACAGAGAGTCTGATGGAAGTAGTATGGTCGGTGTTACCATTGTATTGAAAGACAAAGGAACAGGGGCAATCATTGGAACTGCCAAAACAGACGCTGAGGGTAAGTATGGTTTCATGCTTTCGCCAGAAACCGAATATGAAATACTTGCCACTTGTGATTCATTAGAATGCAACGAAGGTATGGACACACGAACAACCAAAGGCCTAACCGTATCTACAACGCTTGTGTGTGATTTTCCTTTCTATTGTGTACCGGATATTATCAAGATCGAAAATATTTTCTTTGATTATAACAAATTCAATATACGTCCCGATGCGGCAAAAGAGCTTGATAAAGTAGTTGTCATTTTAAGAAAATATCCAAAGATGAAAATCGAGATGCGATCCCACACCGACTCTCGTGGCTCTGATCAGGCAAACTTTACTCTTTCCGATAATCGTGCAAAATCGACTATGTCTTATATTATTGCTCAAGGCATTGATGCTGGTAGAATTTCTGCCAATGGATACGGAGAAAAACTATTGATGAATAAATGTGCGAATGGCATTAAATGTACTGAAGCAGAACATCAGGCAAATAGACGAACAGAGCTTAAAGTATTATCATTCAAATAGTTATACTGATATTAAAAAAATAGAGGCTGCCTTAGTTGGGCAGCCTTTTTTGTATTAATAGATTGTAAGACCCACCCCCAACCCCCTCCCAAGAGGGGGGGCTTGCTAATCAGTGTTTTGTGCTTAATTTGGAGAGTTTGAAAATATGATTTTATCAATTTTCAATAAGTCATGTTCAAAGCTTATTTCCCCTCTTGGGAGGGGACTAAGGAGTGGGTCTTTGATAACCAACCGCTTAAGTATATTACCTTTGATTGGTTTCATGATTTTGAGATTTTCATTAATCATATAACCATTGATCATTATTGTAAGACCCACCCCCAACCCCCTCCCAAGAGGGGGGGCTTGCTAATCAGCGTTTTGTGCTTAATTTGGAGAGTTTGAAAATATGATTTTATCAATTTTCAATAAGTCATTATTATTCTGGCCACCAAAGATTTACGCGATCCATTATCTTCGCTACCCGCTTATATGGATTGCCTTCGATTAGGCGCCTTGATTAGGAGCTTTTTATTCATTCTTTATTGAATTTGTCCTTTCTGAGGAATGAAGGTTGCTTTTTGTACAAAAAAAAATAATGATCAGGATAACACTTTCTTATTTAATAATCTTGATGAGTGGTAGATTCTAATAACATCTACTTGTTTTTCATTTTTAATTTTATAAATAATTCTATATCTACCTTCTATTAACTCCCTTATGAGAGAATTATTGAACTCAGGAACGATTCTCCCTAACTTCGGATTGAAAATTAGATCCTGAACTTTTTGGAAAATTTTGTAATTTGTTATTTCAGCATATCTTTTTGAATCTGATGCAATAAAATCAAATATTTCCTTCATATCAGAAACAGAGGCTTCTGTCCATACTATAGAGACCATTTTTCAATCATTAGCTTAACATCCTCATTGGAAACTATTTTCCCTTCATCGGATTGATTTAATCCTAATTCGATT
>Ga0316608_1000745_pt1 | contig 14151 bp, 10 predicted proteins | sample MIS2016152B_MG_FD_207673 | JGI IMG/M metagenome (GOLD analysis project Ga0316608, IMG submission 207673) | Microbial mat bacterial communities from Middle Island sinkhole, Lake Huron, Michigan, United States - MIS.2016.152B | ecosystem: Environmental > Aquatic > Freshwater > Lake > Sediment...
AATTAAGTGCATACATCAAAAAGATTTACCTTACGGTGAAAAAGTTCATGAAATGACAACATTAATTTAATTAAGTATTTGATTATTAATTTGTATCAAGTCTATTATAAGAATTTTTTAAACATTTGTAAACAAAAATCTTTGTATATAAACCATAGATGAAGGTAAAAAAATATTATAAATAAAATGTTTGAAGTTTATCAAATATTTAAAATATACAATTAATTTTGAACAATTACTTAACTATTTTCAAATTTTACAAAATGCCAGTTCGCTGAAAATAATGACATTGTTAAAAAGAAAATATGATTATTAGATTTTTTAAAATAAATATTTTGTATCTGTGATTAAATCAATAAGATAAATAACTTCTCGAAAGTTAGTAACTTCCGAGAAGTTTAAATATCAGTATTTTACTTCACATCTCCATCATTCCATTTTTCTTTGCTCATAAGTTCGCCATTTTCGTCGTAAAATTTCCATTTTCCATCTTTTTCGCCTTTTTTGTATTTACCTTCAATTTTAATTTTTCCTGTTTTGTAATAAAATTCAACAGCTCCATCAGCAATACCATCTTTATATTCAACTTTTGCCTTTTGAGCTCCATTATCGTAAAATTCCTGATAATAATCTATAATCTTATCTTCCAGAAATTTAACTTCAGCCAAAACAGTTGAAACTTCATCATCATAATAAAAATAAGCAATTCCGTCAACTTTACCATCTTTATAATTTACCGAACTTTTAATATTTCCACTTTCGTAATAACTTCGACAAAGTCCATTTAAATTATTTCCGGAAATCAAACCTTCATGATAAACAGTTGTAGTTTCTGGGTAATATGTTGTAAATGAGCCATTATTTTTCAAAGAATCTTCTGATAATATCACTTTAAAGTTTAATTCTTCAAAACCAATGTTCGACAATTCGTTACCTGCATCTGAGGCAATAACTTCGAGGTCATCATCAAATAATGCTTCTTCGTCATAATCTGCCATAATTTTAGTTTTGAACTTGTTATCAGAACTTGTTAGTTGAAAACCAATTCTTGCAAAACTCAATAACATATCTTTATTTTCGAGAAAAGATTCTAAATTTTCTTTTGGAGTATAATGATATAAAAGTGTGTAAACCTTAGGCATTTGAATAAAAAGTGAAATATTTGATTTTACTTCAAATTCGTCTTTAAAACTTACAAAACTTTTGTTGTGAGATAGTGTTTTTCCAGATATATAGTCGTCAATCACTTTTAACAAAATATCTTGTGAATTACTCATTACCACATAATCTTCGATATAAGTGAAGTATGGTTTTTCAATTCTGTCGAATAATTTTCCGAAAATAAGTTTGATTAAACCTTTTTCCGACAAATAATTGATTTCGTAGTTCTTATAATTAATAATATCAAATTTCACACCCGTGCGTTTTCTAATTTGTTCGGTAATGTGATTTAGTCCGGTTTTTGCATTGTCAATATCATTTGCGTTAATTGCAATTACAATATCTTCTTCTCTTTCAGCTTCAGACATTGGTCTTATTTTAAAAAGAGCTATTTCATTTCCAATCCAACTGAAAAAATCGTCATTCATATTTATTTTCAACAATTTCTCAACCAGTTCTATTCCATCTTGAATTTCGGTATAATCTGCTGGACTTCCAGCAGCATATTCATCTAAAAGACTTTGATAGAATGTAATATAATCGCTGAAAGCAATCGAAAAATATATTGCAGCCTGGTCGGTCATTATTTCGTGCGCTCTTATTTTCCCCGGTTCAACTTTTGCTAAAGCACTGATATATGAATTTATAGTATCTAGTTTAGCGATACCTTCAAAACTCAATTTATTGTTTTTTAAATCAAAATCAAAAATTGAAAAATTTAGTGATTTAGAAAACATAGTTACAATTTCATCTTCTTCAGTTAAAAAAGTTTTTGAAAAATCATCTAACATATTGAAATTGAAATAAAATTTAAATAATTTTCTTGAGTTCATCTCTGTCATAACTGTTTGAAAATTTTTATTATTATCCCAATGTTTATCATTTTTTTGGTTTAGCGATCTTTCTATTAATGAGCCTGTAAAACTTATAAGTATAAGATTATCAAGTAAACATATATAAGTTTTATCACTAGCATTTGTTGAATTTGTAAGTAAATATATTTGATTTGAAAACAATTCATTTTCAGCTTTGTACTCGCTGGTTGTAAGTTCATATCCTTCAATCATTCCTAAAGCAGAAGTCAGACTTTTAACCGTTTCTGCACCTTCTTGTAAATCAACAACAAAAAGAAAATCCCAATTTACACCCGATGTCATGTGAGCCGACATAATCAGCTTTCGGTCATTAAGAAAAGCATCAGCAATTGCATTTGCTTTCAGAAAATCATCAAGCATTTCAATATCCGAATTTACATCTGAAAAATAAGGAGTTGAAGCTAAATGTTGCCACAATTCGCTTTCGCTGATAGTTGTCCATGCTTTACTCAAATTTGTTGTTTCAACAATAAAAATTGCATCTTCAGGCACAGCATTAAAAGCATCTCTATCACCAGCATTAGCTATGTATTTTATGTAAACAAAATATCCTGCAGCAGCAATTATAAGAATAAGAATAAAAATGAGTATTATTTTAAAGAATTTTTTCATGATTATTTAGTTTTCTTTTTTTTTTAGAATATATAATAAAAACTTAAATCCATAAATCGCATTTTTTTTGTATGATGTTATTCAATTAATAATTTTTCAACATCTTCTTTTAAAACAGGTAGATGATTGATTACAATATTCCAAATTTCTGAATTTTCGATTTCATCATATCCATGTGAAATTTTATTTCTAGTATTTACAATTTTTCGTGCGTTTTTAATTGAAATATCCGGTTTAATAATTAATAACTTTCTTATAGCTTCCCCAATAATTTCAAGGTTTCGTTCAACAGCATCTTGCAACATCGAATTTGAATCGTAAATTTCAAAAATTCTTGGGAATTCAATATATTCTTCAATATTTGAGATTGATTGATTAATATCATAAAGTAATTTTAAATATTTATTCTCCATAAATCGATATTTTTGTTTCGTCTAATTCTTTAATAAAATATGGATTTTTAAGTGATGTATCTGTTACTAAATCAACATATCTATTTAATATTAACTCTAATTCATCTTCCAAATCCCATAAATTCTGACCTTTCTCTAATGGGTCTAAATTATTCTGAAATGAAATTAATAAATCAATATCACTTTTATCGTTAAATTTATCGGTACAAACCGAGCCAAAAGCATAAGCACGAACAATTTTGTACTTTTTGAAAGTGTCTATTACTTTTGGCAGATTTTGTATAAATGATTGATGTAACATAAAATTTACTTAGTTAACTCAATTATCATTATTGATTTTTTTGAAATATCAATTTTATCTAGCTTTTTAATTTCAGTATTCGTAACAATTTCTTTTCCAGAAGTATAATTTTTCAGAATTTCGTTAAATTTTGTACAATCCACAGTTCTGGCTTCGTTGTTATTATTATTCATCAAAACCATAACAGCTTTATTATCTGTGTATCTGAAATATACATAAACATTATTTTCGGGAATAAAATGTATAAATTTTCCTTCTGTAATTGGTTCGCAGGTTTTTCTCCAGTTTAAAATAGTTTTAACAAACTGATATGCAGAATCCTGAGCTCCGGTTCTTCCTGTTTTAGTAAAAGCATTATTGGGGTCGCTTAACCAACCTCCGGGAAAATCTTTTCTGATATTTCCGTGTCCGAGATGTTCGTAGCCAGTCATCAATATTTCAGTTCCATAATATATTACAGGAGTTCCACGAGTTGTAAGTAAATATCCAATTCCCATTTTGTATTTGTCGTAATTATCTCCAATTGCCGAATAAAATCTTATTAAATCATGATTATCAGCAAAGATAACATTTTGTGAAGCATCTGAATATAGAAAATCCTGAGCCATAATGTAGTATAATCTTAAAAGTCCGTTTGTCCAGCTTTCTTCTTCATTTACAGCATCTTTAATTGCATAATATAATGGAAAATCGGTAACACAATCCAGACCTGAGTTATAATCACCCGAAACAGGACTATTTTTTTGAAAATAAGCAGTAAAAGGTACTTGTTGTAACCAAGTTTCGCCAAGTAAAGTTAAATCAGGATATTCAAGATGAACTCGTTTTGCCCAAATTGCCATAAAATCTTTAAAAGAATAAGGTTGAGTGTCCATTCTTATTCCGTCTAAACTTGCAAATTCAATCCACCATAAACTATTTTGAATTAGATAATTAGCTAAATATTGATTATTTTGATTCAAATCCGGCATTCCGGGTACAAACCACCCACTTACCATTTTATTTATGTCATAATCTGATACATAAGGGTCAACAACAGCTTCACCTCTGAAATTTGTTAAATAAGTTTCGTCGTTATTTAACCATGATTTTTCGGGTAAATCTTTAATCCACCAATGGTTAATTCCACAATGATTAAAGACCATATCGATAATTATTTTCATGTTTTTTGTGTGGCATTGTGCTGATAAATTTTTATAATCGTCATTTGTTCCATATCTAGGGTCAACTTTATAAAAATCAGTAATTCCGTATCCGTGATATGAATATTTTTCCGAATTATTTTCGAGAAAAGGATTTGCCCATATTGCAGTAAATCCTAAATCTTTTATGTAATCAATATTATCGACAACTCCCTTAATATCACCACCATGCCTTCCATCAGGATTTGTTCTATCAACTTTTTCCAACACTTCAGTTTTACTGTCATTTGTTGTATCACCATTTGCAAATCTGTCGGGCATAAGTAAATATACCGCATCTGCACTAGAAAAACCTCTTTTTCTGACTGTTTTATTTTTTAATTCGTAAGTGTATTTTGCCGTTAATTTTTTTCCGGTATAGAATAAAATATCAAAACTTCCGGCAACAGCATCTTTTTTTACAACTAAATCCAAAAATAAATAATTTGGATTTTCAACTTTATTAACTGCTTTAAGTTCAACTAAATTTGATTCAATTTTTACTTCAGTGGCAGCAATATCCTTACAATAAACCAGAAGTTGTAAATCGGTATTTTCCATTCCAACCCACCAGTTAGGTGGTTCGACTAAAACTTCGGTTGTTTTTTTTGCATATAAAACATTTGTTATAAGCAAAATAGAAAGAAAAAATATTAATCGTTTCATAATGTTATTTTATTTGTTTTTATTGACTAAAGTAATGTTTTTTTGAATTAATCCAAAATTGATTCTAAAATAAATAAAAAATCCGTATTTTTGATTAAACACGGATTTGTTTTTATTAGTCATATTTAATTTTAAATCAATACGAAATAATTCCATGCTGGAATTTTTATTTCCTGATTCTGTTCAAATTTCATTTCTTTTTGAGTGAAATAATCTTTGTAACTTCCTGATAAATCTGAATTAATTTTGAATGTTGCCTCTTTGTCAGATAAATTAAAAATTGCTATAACTTTATTACCGTTTTTCTCTCGGGTTAAAGCAAAAATTTGTTCTGGTGCTGTGGTTTCCAAAATAACCATTTCGCCACCAAAACTACCGTTCCAAAGAGCTTCATTATCAGCTTTAAGTTTGTTTAATTTTGTATAAACATCGGTCATTTCGTTTTCTTTCCATTCGATAGAATCTTTGTCAAAAAAAGCTAATCTTCTGTTCAAACCAGCTTCTTGTCCGCTATAAATTAAAGGAAATGAAGGAACTAAGTAAGTGAAAACTGCAAAAGTTTTATAACTTTTTGGCATTCTTTCGTATTCGGTTCCATTCCAAGAGTTTTCGTCGTGATTTGAAGTGAAAACCATGCGATAAATATCTTTCGGAAATTGTTTTTCATGATTCTTATAAAGTTCGGTAATTGCAGAAGCATTTTTCGTTCCTTTAGAGATATCGTTCATTGCATGATGTAATTCCCAAGAATAACTAGCATCAAATGCAATTTCGTGTAAATCTGTTTGTTCTGCTTCCATAAGCATAAAAACTTTTTTTACAGTATCAAGAGCAGGACGAACTTCGTTCCAAAAATCAGTAGGACACATCATTGCAACATCACAGCGGAAACCGTCAATATCAAAATTGGTCAGCCAGAATTGCATTGATTTTATCATTTCGGCACGCATTTCTTTGTTATCATAATTTAAATCAGCAACATCAGTCCAATCGGCAACCGGTGAAATAATATTTCCGGTTGAATCTTTTGTGTACCAATCTGAATGAGCATCAATCCAATTATTATCCCATGCGGTATGATTTGCAACCCAGTCAATTATAATCATCATTCCATTTTCATGGGCTGTTTTAACTAGAGTTTTGAAATCTGCATCGGTTCCATAATCAGGATTTACTTTGCAATAATCCTTAACTGAATAAGCACTTCCTAAAGAGCCTTTTCTATTTTTTTCTCCAATTGGTTGAATTGGCATAAGCCAAAGAATATCAACTCCTAATTCTTTTAAACGAGGAATGTGTTTTTCAAAAGCTTTAAATGTACCTTCTTGAGTAAATTGTCTGATATTAACTTCGTAAATAGTTGAAGTCTTAGTACTTTCGAGTACAGTTCTCACAAATGGAATTGTGTCTTTTCCTTGATTTTCGTCTTTCATTTTTTTATTATTACAAGAGCCAAACAAAACGGTTGCGAAAATGCAACATAAAATTAAAATTTGCGAATTTTTTTTCATGTTAATTTGATTAATTTGATTATTTATTTTTTTTCAAAATATTTTGCAAAACTATTTATTTTTTTTGTTTTTTCTCTCTTATAATTTTGTAAAATTTATATGAATTTTGTTTTTGAGATATTTTGGTTAAGGTAAATCGAATTTTTGAATAATAAATTTAAATTAGACATTTTATAATGGATTTAATTTGTATTAATCTGTAAAATCCTAGACATTTTTTTTTCAAAAAATTTTCAAAGTAATTTTCTTGATTATCAATTTCTCATTTTTTAATATCCGTTTTATTAAATGTGGCTTTTAATCATATTTTTTTGTAAATTAATGCAATTGAATATGTTGATATACCTTGTTCTCTGCCAACAAAGCCAAGTTTTTCGGTTGTGGTTGCTTTTATTGAAAGATTTTCTTCATCAATTTGCATAACTTTTGACAATATTTTAACCATTTCGGGTATATAATCTTTAATTTTAGGTTTTTGTAAACAAATTGTGTTATCAATATTTCCAATTTCAAAACCTTTGTCCTTAATTAATTCTACTGTTTTTTTAAGAAGTATTTTACTGTCAATTCCTTTATAAGTTTCAGAATTATCAGGAAAATGAAAACCAATATCGCGTAAATTTGCTGCACCTAAAAGAGCATCACATATTGAATGAATTAACACATCACCATCTGAGTGAGCAACAGTTCCTTTTGAATGTTCAATTTTTACCCCTCCTAATATAAATTCTTCTCCCTCTGCAAGTTGATGTACATCGTAACCAAATCCTATTTTATACATTTTTTCTATGTTATTAAAACAAAAAAAGGCTTAGGAAAATCCGTAAAGCCTTTTAATATTTATTATATTTTGTTTCTTAATATTTTTTTATAATTTTTTTTCTGTATCTTTCATTGCTCCAAAGTTGAAACCTAATGTAAATCTCATAGTTCCTTCCAATGGATTTTGTTGACTTAGTGATATTAAATATGAAAAATCTAGTGAAAAAACGTTGAATTTTAAACCTATACCTGTAGTGAAATATTTTCGGTTTCCTTTATTCTGATTTTCATGAAAATATCCTGCTCTCAAAGCAAATTTGCTATTGTACCAGTATTCTGCTCCAACTGAAATCATTAACTCATGTAATTCCTCACTGAATCCATAAGGTGCATCATAAAACGATGTAAACATTGCTGTAGCCACAGAAATACTATCGTTTGGTTGTTGTCCGTAAATTGGTGTTGGAACTAATAATTTATTTAAATCTAAAGCAAAAAGTAATTTGTTATAAGGGTCTAAATCGTAGGTAAATGCTCCGCCTAAACGAATGTTTGCAGGAATAAAATCTTCCTTACCTTGGTCGGTATATGATATTTTAGTACCTAAATTAGAAATATTTACACCAAATGACAAATTTCCTGTTTTATCGCTGATATCTAAATCTTTAGTATAGAAAAATGCTAAATCACCGGCAAATGCAATTCCGGGTTTTGATACTCCTGCACCTTGTACTGCAATATTTGTAGAAAGATTTGAATAGATAAATCTAAGAGCTACAGAACCTGACATGTTAGGTGATAACAATAATGAATATGAGCCATCTATGGAATATTCGTGAGGTTTTCCTTCTCCCAAAAATGTTCCAAGTGGACTTGTATATGTTATACTTCCCAAAGAAAAATAACGAAGTGATACACCAAATGATTGTCTGGTTCCTAAATGCTTGTATCCCGATAAATATGATATACTCATATCGTTAATAAGTTGTTTTAACCAAGGTGTGTGTGATATTGAAAGACCAAAGTCTTCTTTACAGAATGAATATTTTGCAGGATTCCAGAATTGAGAATTTGCATCAGGTGAAATGGCAACACCAACATCACCCATGCCTCCAGAACGTGAATCGGGTGCAATTGTTAATACAGGAACTGCAGTAGTAATTGGAACTTCTTGCTGACTATAAGAACTTTTCCCTACTAATATCAATGCTAAAACTGCTATTAAAAAATTTATTTTTTTCATTTTGTCAAAATTTTAATTTGCTAATGTTTTTTATTTTACTTTTAATCAAAATGTAGAGTTTTACCATAGATATATTTTAAGCGTTTCCATATTTTTAGTTCGTAAAATTAAGAATTTTATTTTTAAAAAATACAAATTTTTTATTAAAATATGAGAATTTTAATATTTATTTATATATAAACATTTTAAATATAGAAAAATACGAGATTTATTTTAAAATCAATAATTTTTCAAATTTTTCGATAACTTTATCTGAAGGGGTTTTTACCCTAACTCTGTATATATAAACACCTTTTCCAATCTTACTGCCAAAATCATCAAGTCCATCCCAATCAATTGCATCGGATTTGTATCCATCTGTAAACATTGGCGTTTCAATAGTTTTAACTAATTTTCCGGAAACGGTAAAAATCTGAATTAAAACATCAAGATTTATTTCGGGCATATTGTGTTCAAAATAGAAAGATGTATGTGTTGTAAAAGGATTTGGATAATTATAAAGTCTTTCAATTGTAAGTTCTTCTGATTCTACTACAATAAAATCAATTTCCTCTGTTGTTGAATTATTGTAAACGTCCCATACTTTTAGTTTAACTTTATGATTTCCAGCATCTAATTTATACAAATTATACATTATTTTTCCGCTTTGATAACTATCTAAATCAGCCTCGTAAAAATTGTTAAGTATTTTTGTATCATTAGTATTACCATCAATTATTGCAGTAATATCATGACCAATGCCATTTCCAACTGTATTTACACCTGAAGAATCATATAACAGAGAATATATAATTGGATTAGGGTCGGTAATGCTGCCACTTACAAAGTTTTCGTCGTTCATAAATAATTTAATTTCAGGTGGAGTGTTGTCAATTTCAAAATCTGTTGAAGTACCACCAATAATAAAATCAGTAAAGTAACCTTTTGCATCAATTTCTTGATTTGTTGCATAATAACTTAGTTTGCCATTTCCATAATTATACATAATATCCTTTGGTACAATAAACGAAAATTCAAATTTTCCATTATTTACGCTAGCTTTTCCTTTGTACAAAATATTATTTTGCGATGAATAGTTAATTGCTCCAATCCCATCATTATCAAGCGTGGTAAGTTCCTGAACTTTATCATACACCGAAGGATAAACTACTCCATTAAAATTTTGTAAAATATTATTTGATAAATCAGTAACTTCTCCTTCAACAGTTATTTTGCTTAAAGCCTTCATTGTATCCAAATCCATTGTAATGTCAATATTATTAATTTTTGTAGTATTTATGTTAAATTCTGCGTAAGGAATTTCTAAAGCAGGGTCTCCTAAAAGTGTAAAATTCAACGAATTTGAGCCTGGTGTGTCATTTTTTGTATTTCTAATCATATCACCAAGTCTGTACCTTTGATTAGATGAATTTTTTTCAAAAGCATATTTGTAAAAGTTTTTATTGAGAGTTTCATTTGCACCAGAATATACTAATCTAGTAGTAGTTATCATTGCAATTCCTCCTCCATGCGGATTTAAAAAAACAAATTCACCTGCTGATGTTGCTTCGGTCATTTCTTCCTGAGAATAATCGTCGTATCTGCTAAACTCACAAGTTGCTGTAATAAAGAGTGGTAGCTTTTCAAAATTGTTCCAGTTTTTTATATCAGGAATAGTTACAACTGCCTCGTGTGTAAGTCTGTCTGGACTTCCATGACCTGTATAATTTACAATTAATGCACCTTGTTCAATTCTATTACTGATTGCTTCTGTTGCATCAGGATAACTATCCCCTATTGATGAAACCTCTTGTTTATAAGCATCAATGTAAATTTTTTTGATATTAAAAAAAGGATATAATGTATCAATTTTTGTAGCTAATCTTTCGGTTTGATTCATGTGCAAACCACCATCTTCGTCGTCGGCAATAAAGCAAATTGTGTTTCTCCAGTCTTTCATAGTATTATTATCAAGGTAACTTCTTATTTTCTCAACCATCTCAGAAGCTTCAATTGAGGTTTTTACAGGCATTCTGCCAATTCCAATATCGAGTAAACCTTTAAATTCGCCTTCGTTATCATCAAGTAATCCGAAATAATCATCAGTTACAAACGGAAAAACATTAAATTCGCATAATGATTCTTCAGATTGATATGTTAAAATCCAGTTAGTATTCATATTATAATTACCTTTGTTGATATATGAACCATCACCAAGCAAAAGCAAATATTTTAAAGTATCTGCTTCTGCCCTATCATAAATCATTTTAACATAGTATTTTATTGCAGAAACATCTGGTGCACCACTTGAAAACTCATTATAAACCTGAGTGGTTGTAACAACGTTAATATTCATATTATCATGCGTTCTGTGAATTTCTGCAATATCTTCAGCTTGAGTCAAAAATTCGGGATAAGTTAGAATAACCATATCAATATCTCCGCTTGCTGAATGTAAATTTTGATTTGTAACAGTACCTAAATCGGAACCTTCAAGAATTGGAGTTAAAACATTTTCGCCTTCGAAAGCTACAAACTCCCTTAAAACACTCGTTTCCAGTTTAAAAGAATGTGCAGAACCTGAAAATGTCGAATTAATTAATTTAGGCTGAGTTGGTTCGGTAATATCCCATATATTAACGTAAGAATTTGTATTTGAAACCGAAAAATTTGAAACTTTTCCGGTTGCAACCGAATTTTTATCTCTGAAAATAAGCTGACTGTTTTTATAACTTAAATTACATCTAGCGTTTAAAACAATAAAATCAAGCCATCCTTTTGCAGATGCCGAACCGCTGAAATTTATGTTTACGTTTAATGAATTTGAATTTGGGGCGGTAAAATTATTGAATACATTCTGACTTCTGGCAAACATATAATCGCCAGATACTGCATTTATTACAATATTTTTATTTAAACCTGTAGAACTTATATTAAAAGTGCTGCTTGAACTTGACCTTGCAATTGCAGAAACGTTAATTTTTATATTACTTCCCGAAATTAAATCAGGGAAAGTAAATTCAAAATCTTGATTTGAAGAATATTCAAAAATTTCTCCATACCAACGTCTGCCTCCATTTAAAACGTTAAAAGTATCTATTTCGTGATTTATAAAATAATCGTAAGAGTTTACATTTTCGGTTGCAGTTAAATTTGTCTGACTTTCGTTTATAACCGAATTATCCCAGCCTGTATTTTTATCTGTCAAAAAATAATATGAATAGTTGGAATATAAATGATTGGTGGGTAAAAACATTTCAGTAGTATCTATATATTTCCAAATATTTGGACTTTTTGCATAGAATAAAATAAAATCTGAACCTTTATAAATCTTATTTTCAATTAAATCATCGGTTCTTAGTTCATTGTTATTGAAAGGTAACATTCCCGAACTGTTTCCAAAAACTCTTACATTTGAAGGAGTTACAAATCCTAATTGCTGTAATTGTTCGTAAGTCAATTTATAAACACCGTCTTGCTGAACTTTAATTTTCACCCATGTTCCAGTACTCAAAACCGAATTTGATGCAAACACATTTTCTGTCGTTGTTTTAATACTTCTTGATTTTGAATATTTTATTTCGATATCAAAACTTAATAATTTCAGGTACTGATTTAAATTTTTCTTTACAGGAATAAAACTTAAAATAAGATATGATTTACCACGATTTTGAAAAACATCATAATCAAATTCAATTTCAGATTTTAATTCGTCTAAAAAATTAACTTTAGAAATTTCTGAATTTTCAAAAGCAATAAATTTTTGATTTACAAGTTTTATTTCAACATCTTCTTTCACGAAATAATTTTCGGATAAAAAAATTTGTTCCGAGTAATAGGGTAATATATTCAGGTTGTTATTATATACAGCATTTTCAAAATTTAAATAATATGATTCTGTAAAATTCTCAGTTGATTGTTCAATTAGAATATTATTATTCCAAATTATCTGACGATTAAGTAATTGAATATTTTGTGAAAAAACATTAATAACACAAAACAACAAAATGATTAATAAAAAAAACTTTTTCATATTTTTGCTAAAAAGATGTTTATATTGTTTTGAATAACATTCCGCAAATTAAATAAATTGAAAATAAAAAAAACTATAATTTGCTCAAATTTTAAAATAAATGAAATTGAATAAATTAAATAAAACTATATTACTTCTCAAACGATACATAACGTTAATTTTTATTATTTTATTGAGTTTTTTGCAAACAAAATCTCAGGATATACATTTTTCGCAACAATTTTCAAATTTACCACGTTTAAATCCGGCTTTTGCGGGAATTAGCAGATGTGGAAATTTTACACTTAATTATAGAAATCAATCTCCTTCGATAAAAAATGCACATAATACATATTCTGCAACTTACCAACAGTTTGTTTATGGAATACATAGCGGCTTTGCATTAAGCTACTTTAAAAATAATGTAGGAAATAATGCTTTTGTGCAAAATAATTTCGATTTTATATATGCATTTCATTTTAAAGCTTTTCAGAAAACTTTCGCTAGTCTTGCTCTGCAAACATCGTTTTTTACTAACAAAGTTTCAAACGTAGGACAAATTTACAGTGATATGATTTATTTAGAGACAGGTATTACCAACCAAACATCTGAATCAACAATAAATCAGAAATACAAAATTCTTGATTTTTCAACAGGCTTAATTTTTTATAATGATATTTATTATTACGGTTTAGCAATTCACCATTTAGGCAAAATAAATTTATCACAACTTTTTTATGTCTATCCAATAAAATACACATTCTTGTTAGGAGCAAAATTTGAAGTAGATAAAAGTAAAAATTTAAGAACTGATTTTTATTTTTCCCCAAATATTCTGTTCGTTCAACAATCTGAATTTCAGGAAATAAACTTAGGAATTTATTTTTACAAAGATATTTTTACATTAGGTATCTGGACCCGAATGAGTTTAATACCATACATAGGAAATGATGCTGTAATATTTATTCTCGGGATAAACTTTAATAAACTTAAAATAGGTTATAGTTACGATTTTGCAACATCAAAACTATTTTTAAAATCATTTGGAATTCATGAAATATCACTTAATTTTAAAATAAATTGTTCAGAAAAAATTAAAGGCAAAAACACAATAAGTTGCCCTTCGTTTTAGTTATTATTTTAAACTTTTATAAAGTTGGCATTTTTTTAGTAACAAAATTTAAATTAAATTTGCAAAACTTTGGATTTTTAAAAAATCTAAATCATTTTTGTTTTTTCAAAAAAATTGAAATCTTATTAATTTACAAAAACTGACATAGCAATGAAAGTAAAACTTAATTTATTCGTTTTATCTGTTTTCGCAGTTTCATTAATGTTGTTGTATTCTTGTGGAGTGTCTGTTACACCACGTCAGGGAGATTCTTCAACAACAGGATGGACCTATAATGATGCAGACTGGGGAGGATTTGAAGTA
>Ga0316608_1000746_pt1 | contig 14142 bp, 11 predicted proteins | sample MIS2016152B_MG_FD_207673 | JGI IMG/M metagenome (GOLD analysis project Ga0316608, IMG submission 207673) | Microbial mat bacterial communities from Middle Island sinkhole, Lake Huron, Michigan, United States - MIS.2016.152B | ecosystem: Environmental > Aquatic > Freshwater > Lake > Sediment...
AATTCGTTCAGTTAATAAGAAAATCCATACCGCAATAGCAAAGTTTTACATATATATAACAAAAATTTAAGTAGATTAGACTTTTATTCATATAGATGAGGCATTTATCAGCATAGATGAGGCTTTTATTAGCATAGATGAGGCATTTATCAGCATAGATGAGGCTTTTATTAACATAGATGAGGCTTTTCAATAGGCAGCAAGGTCAAAGTCAGTTTGAAATGACCTTGCGGTCGGTTGAATAATGTCTGCTATGCAATGAAATGACCTTGCCGTGTGTTGAAAAATGCTTGCTATGCAATGAGATGACCTTGCTGTGTGATGAAAAATGTCTGCGATGCAATGAAATGACCTTGCTGTGTGATGAAAAATGTCTGCGATGCAATGAAATGACCTTGCTGTGTGTTCGTTTGTAAAGACGAGGCATGCCTCGTCTCTACATTACAATGAAATGACATTGCTGTATGTTGAAAAATGTCTGCTATGCAATGAAATGACCTTGCTGTGTGTTCGTTTGTAAAGACGAGGCATGCCTCGTCTCTACATTACAATGAAATGACATTGCTGTATGTTGAAAAATGGCTGCTATGCAATGAAATGACCTTGCTGTGTGTTCGTTTGTAAAGACGAGGCATGCCTCGTCTCTACATTACAATGAAATGACATTGCTGTATGTTGAAAAATGGCTGCTATGCAATGAAATGACCTTGCTGTGTGTTCGTTTGTAAAGACGAGGCATGCCTCGTCTCTACATTACAATGAAATGACATTGCTGTATGTTGAAAAATGGCTGCTATGCAATGAAATGAACTTGCTGTTAGGTGAAAACACCTGACAAGTGCATCAATCACAACACATTTCAGGTGTTTTCACCTGAAATTTAAGCGTCATTTAATGTTTGACATGACAATAGCTAAAATGTTTGATGTAAAAAATTAACTTTAAACAATGCATTAAAAAGTCAAAAAACAATAATTATAAAAAAAACAGATGAATTTACAAAATTAGTTTTTTATATTTGTAATTGTAAAACATAAATCAATAAGTTGAATTTGTATTATAAAAATTAAAATCATGGGATTTCATAACATAGAGCAACAATCGTTTAGCTATGAATTAGGACGAATTCATGCTACATTTATGCACAAATTCATATTTTATAAAAAAATAGTAGTAACAGGTCTCGAAAATATTCCAGAAAATGAAGCTGTAATTTTGGTTGGTAATCATCAAAATGCACTAATGGACGCTATGGCAATAATTTGCACAAGAAGATGGCAACCTGTTTTTCTGGCTCGTGCCGATATTTTCCAAAATCCTATTGTAGCCAAACTTTTGATGGCAATAAAAATTCTTCCGGTTTACCGAATAAGGGACGGAAAAGAAAGTTTACAAAAAAATGAAGAAATTTTCAAAAAGAATGTAGAGATTTTGAAAAATAAAAAGTTTTTCTGTTTAATGCCCGAAGCTAGTCATGAAGGAGTTAGAAGACTACGAACTATTCAGAAAGGTGTATCACGAATTGCTTTTCAGGCTGAAGAAGAATCAGATTTTAAACTAGGACTTAAAATTGTACCGGTAGGTATTTATTACAGTAACTATTATACTTTCAGAAGTATATTACAAGTTAATTACGGAAAACCAATCGAAATTAAAGATTTACTCGAAACTTTTAAAACCAATCCAAATCAAGCTCACAACGAAGTAAGAAAACGAATAGCCGAAGGTATTAGCGAACAAATTATTGATATCCAGAACGAAAAATATTATCAAACCTACGAAAATTTACGCGAAATCTATGATTTGAATATGATTCGTAAAACCGGAAAATCAAAAGTTATTCAAGCAGATAAGTTTATTGCCGATAAAAAGATGATTAGTATGCTTGATGAATTTGACAAATACAATCCGGCTGAGATGGAAGAACTAAATTCAAAAGTAACCGAATATGCCGAAAACGTTAAAAAACAAAACATAAGAGACTGGGTTGTTGAAAAAAAGAAATCGTGGGCAACATTATTACTTCAATTTTTGTTTATGTTGCTATCGTTTCCAATATTTTTGTTTGGAGTTGTAAACAATATAATTCCATTTAAAATACCAAAACTTCTGACCAGAAAAATGAAAGACCCGAATTTTCATACATCAGTTGAATTTGGTTTATTTACATATTTATTTCCAATATTTTATATTATTATTTTTGCACTTTTGTGGATTTTTTCACATAGCATTTTATTTTCATTAGCATACATTATAATTGTACCATTTACCGGAATTTTTGCGTTTCATTACTGGATTTGGGCTGTAAAAATTTTCGCAAAATTGCGTTATTATCTCAAATACAATACTTCAGAAATGAAAAATCTAAGAAATTTGCGTTCGGAAATAATTTCGAAAATGGATATAATTACACAAAAAGGTTAAAGATTTAATCACATGAAAATTCCAATTAAATTAATACTTTGTTTAATAGTAATAATTTCTTTTTTTTCCAAAACAAACGCTCAGTGGTTTGTTACTGAAACTGATATATCGGGTCAATGGGCTGGAGTTTTAACTCAGCCAAATAGCAAAAGAGCATTAGCCGAAGAATATCCTTTTAAAATGGATATTTCGCAAAAAGGCGATTCTATTTGGGGAACAACAAGTATCGAAATTAATAATACTGTTTATTATGCAAATATCTCATTTTATGGAAAAATTAGTAACAATATAGTTTCTTTTCAGGAAACTGAAATATTTAAACAAAATATCCAAGTCGGTGGTTATTTTTGTATAAAAAGTGGAACTTTGTTATATAATGTAGATAATAAACAACTAATTGGAAACTGGAATTCTACTGGAGGTTGCGGACCCGGAAATATTTTTATGGTAAAAAACGAGCCACCACAAATTCAAGAAGAAATTACAATTGAAGAAACTACAGTAACAGAAGAAATTGCAGTAATTCCCGAAATTGTGAATGTTGAAGGAGTCGAAGTTAACGATAATAAATTGAACATTGAAAATATTTATTTTGAAACAGCAAAGTCCGAAATTACTGAAAATGCAGAAGCTGAATTAAACAAAATTTACAAATTTATGATAATAAATAAAGAAGTAAATATTTTTATATCAGGACATACAGATAATATTGGAGACGAAACCGAATTATTGAATTTATCAGAAAAACGAGTAGAGGCAGTAAAAAAATATTTGGTTGACAAAGGAATTGATAAAAGCCGAATTTCTGGAAAAGGATATGGAGCAACCAAGCCAATTTCAACAAAAGATACCGATATCGACCATGCTAAAAACCGAAGAATAGAATTTGAAATTATTTATTGATATATTAAATATTAAAACAAAGTGAAAAAATTAATTATAATACTCTCATTTTTAAGTCTAATTCTTTTTTCATGTAAAGAAAAAGATGAAGAAGAAAAAGGTGTTTTTACCATAAACGGAAACTTCAAAAATTCTAATGGCGAGATTGTTGTCCTTTACCAACGAACACCATTTGAGTTTATTCCGCTTGATTCTGTAAAAATTGAAACAAACGGGGATTTTATTTTAAAATCAAAATCGCAACAAAAAGATTTTTATGTACTTAACGCTGGTACAGATTATGATGTTATTTTACTGATTGATACAGCCCAGAAAGTAGAAATAACAGCTGACCTTTTAAATCTTGCAAACTCTTATATTGTAAAAGGTTCACCCGAATCTGAAAAAATACAAAAGATTGAAAATAAACTTGCAGCAACAAAAGTTGTTATAGATTCGTTAAGCAAAATTTATGATAAATATTTTGGTTTACCCGGCTTTGATACAATTAAAAATCAGTTAGATTCGGTATTTTATCCAGTATTAAGCGACCAGAAATCGTTTTCACGGAAATTTGTTTCCGAAAATTTAAGTTCGCTAGTAAGTTTAATTGCAATTTCACAGTTTTTAACACCCAAAGCACCTGTTTTTGATAAAGAAGAAGATGCTGATATTTACTTTCTTGTAGATTCTGCACTTACCGCAAAATTTCCTGAATCACCTCACGTCAAAAAGCTGAACGGAATTGTTGCAACAATGAAAAACAACCTCGCTGATAATTTAACACCTTCCGGCAACGTTACAGTAGGAAGTAAGGCTCCGGATTTTAGCCTTCCAAATCAGTTTGGCGATAGTGTCAGGCTTTCTACATTTGAAGGTAAATATGTTTTATTACATTTTTGGGCAAGTTGGTCAATTAATTGTTTGCCTGTTAATGATATACTTAAAAAGAATTTCTGGGCTTTTTTTCCAAAAATTCAGATAATTCAAATTTCTTTAGACCAGGATTTTACAAAATGGAAAGAATTTGTAAAGAAAGAAGAACTTAGCTGGTATCAATGTTGTGATTTAAAAGTTTGGGAATCATCGGTCGTAAAAAGTTACGGAATAAAATCTTTACCAACAAATTTTTTAATCGACCCAAAAGGTAAAATTATTGCAGTAGATTTACTCGATAATAATATGGAAATTAAATTAAAGGAAGTTTTGAAGAAATAATTTAGGAATAGCATTGTTATTTTATAATTTTTTTAATAGGTTAGATATAAAATGAGAAATTATGGAAAATAAAAAAATAAAAAAAATTCTATTTATTTTAATTGCTTTAATTTTAGCTTTTGTAGTTATAAAAGTCGTATTAAAAAAAATTAATCAAAACGATGATAATTCAAATCCTAAAAACCCAGATAGTTTAATTGTTGACGACCCTGATAATCCTATAAATCCAATTGATACGGCTGTAATAGAAATAGACCCAGCTGATTATGTTTTAGATAATTCAGTTCCTAAGAATGAAATCTTAAAAAAGATTGAAAAATCTAATACAAAAATAATTATTTTAAAAGTTGGAAATGATAAATTTGGATTTAGACACATTTTAATGCGACATACTTTTGATTATTACAAAGATTACTCACCAAAAGGAGAACCATTATTTCCCAAAAATACAACTGGAAAACAAATAATTGAAGGAATTGAAGATGTTGTAAAAAATGGAAATGAAAAATCAACGGACAATGGTAAATATCAATTTGAGAAAGAGATTTTTTTAAATGGTGAAAAAGCAAGATACAGATTAATAGTAACCGATAAATATGAAATTATAACTTTTTATAAAATAGGAAAAAAAACATATTCAGATGACGATTAATATTATTTTACCAAGTTTAAATTCAGATATAAACAATGTTACAGAATTTGAATATACTCTTGGATATTTTGAATTAAAAATTGGAAAAAATAAAGTTTTATTTTTTTCTAAAAAATATTGTATGATTTTTTATACAATCGAAAATTTATACACAATTTTTAATCAATTAAATATCAATAATAATGATACTTTTGAATGGATTGGAGAAGATAATGGTAATTCATTTGACGTTACTTTCAAAAATAATAATATTCACTTTTTTAGCAATGATTTTTGTATTATTCTAAATTATGAAAAATTTTATAAATCATTGACCAAAAGTATTATAATATTTCAAAAAAAACTTATTAAATTAAATGTCGAAATAATAAAAGAAAAATATTTTACTAATTTTATGAATTTAACACAGAATTTGTAAAAAACTTAAATCTAATATATTTTAATTCAAGAGTATAAATTTGTTTCTTATAAAAAAAACTAAGATGAAAATAATATCATTTATTGAAATAAAAAAATTTATTATTGAAAAGCTAAGCGAGTTTTCAATTGATGAATTTTATTTTGAAAAAAATAAATATTTTATTTATAGTAAAGAAAATCAACCAAAAATAAACGATATAGAATTGTTAGATGCTATTAACGAAAAATTTGACATATTATACTTTTGGTTAGATGAAAAATTTATTGATAGATTTTTTCCATTGTTAAAAAATAATTCGTATCACCAAAACAAAATAGTAACATCCGAAGAAGAGAAAAAGCGAAATAATGAAAGAGAAAGTTTATTAAAATATTCTCACAAATATTATACTGCAAATGAATTAATAAATGAAATCATAAAAAACGAAAACATTAAACTTTCAGAAAATGAAATACTTGAATTAACGAAAAATAAAATTAGCAATTTTAAAATTTGGATTTTAAATAATTTAGAAAATATTAAAAATTATGAAAATTTAAAATCTAAAAAAGTATTTGAGAATGAAAAATCAATTGAAAATCTAATAAACGAGTTAAATGATAAAGAAAATGAAATTTCAATTATTGTAAAAAATTTGTCAGATTTAAATATTACAATTGAAAACATTCAAAAATATATCAATAATTTTGCGGAAACAGAAAGTCAAAATATAAAGAAAATAGATGAAATTGATGATGTTATAAATAAACTTTCTCCACATCGTGATAAAGAACCTTACATTAAACAAATAAAAGAATTAGAAAAAGAAAAAATAAATATTCCACTTGAATTTAATAGCTATAAAACTCAAATATTACAAAAAGATGAAGATTGCAAAAAACAATTGGAAAACCTAAATAAGTTGAAATATGAATTAGAATGTTCAAAATTCGAAATTGAGAATAAAATTGAAATTAAAAAAGTTGAAAATGAAAAACTTATTAATGAGATTAATCCATTTGATTATGATATTGAATTAAAAGCAATTAATAGTTTTTTTAATTACAAAGATAATTATCACAATAATTACCAGAATGAATTTTCCAATAATTTATTTTTTGAAGTTTATCAGAAATATGAATTAATAAACAATTTTGAATGGAAGTCAGAATTAATTAAATGTTTAAATGAAAAAATTCCTAATCCTATTACATTTAGAATATTTGAAGAAAAAGATTTTGAAAAACCAAAAATAGCTCAAATTAGCAACGACTTTTTAACTGAAAGAATAAGTGGTCGTAACAAAGATATTGTAAATTTATTAAATAGAACTATTGAAGATTTGTATCCAATTTGGAATTCATTAAAAGTTGCATTAATAACAAATGAAATATCAATTGATATAAACAATTGTTTTTTCGTTAGTTTAAATAATGGAATTTATGCAAAAATAATAGTTCGTAAAGGTAAAATTACTAAAAAAAATACTGTTGCATTTAAATATCGCAATAATAGTTTTACAAAAGATTGTGAAATTTTTAGTGGTTATACTAATTCAGGGTTTATTTTACCAAACGGAATTTATTTAAATTACAGGGATTTATATTTTGAAATAGACTTTTTTGCAAATTCATTGCTTTTAAATAATTTTAATTACAATCAGCAAATTCAAAGTATTTCAGATAAGGCAAAAGGAGATTATGAAGAAGAACAGCGTAGATTGGAAGAAGAATATTATTATGATGATTAAAAAAATATTGAAAATAAATAAGTTACATTGAATTAGTTATAGTTTTGTGCAGTTACGAAAAAATATACTAATTTAAAAACAGTAAACGAAAATTCAGTTTAATGTAGTTTGATTTCTTTTTTTCAATATTGCAGTAATAAGAACAAATCAATGTTTTCAGCCAAAAGTAATTTAAAAACATAGGTTTGTCATGTTATTGACAGAAAATTTTTTATTTGAAATATTGAATGTTATGTAGCAAAAATTGAGAAACTATAGAAAACTTAAATAAAAATGACTATGAAAACAAATATTTTAATAATGCTGTTGTTAGTTGCAACAATCTCTTTTGCACAGAATAACGAAAATCAGTTTTCCGAAACCGAAATACAACAACTTGTTGATGAGCATAATAAATGGCGAGTTGAAGTAGGAACAGATTCTTTAATATGGTCTGAAGATTTAGCAGTTATAGCACAGGCTTGGGCTGATAAACTAGCTAAAACCTGCAATATGGTACATAGTGATAATGAATATGGCGAAAATATTTACTGGACTTCAGCTGTATCTAATCCGGAAGAAGTTGTAAATAGTTGGGCTAGCGAAAAAAAATATTATACCGGACAGAAAATAACCTCAAATAATTATTCTAAATTCGGTCATTATACTCAGTTGGTGTGGTATAATACTACCGAAGTTGGTTGTGCAAGAGCTGCTTGCAAAGGTGGTGGCGAAATTTGGGTATGCAATTACAATCCGGCAGGAAATTATCTTTACGAAAAGGCTTACGGAAATAATGATTAGCATTTGGAATAGCCTAAATTTGTTTAAGTTAGAACAATATATTTTATAAATTGTCTGAAAAAATCCGCAAAATAATTCATGTTGATATGGATGCATTTTATGCATCTGTAGAGCAGAGAGACTTTCCCGAATACAGAGGCAAACCTTTAGTTGTTGGAGGTAAAGGACCTCGAGGTGTTATTTCTGCAGCAAGTTATGAAGCAAGGAAATATGGAGTTTTTTCAGCAATGTCGTCAAAAGTTGCTTTACGGAAATGTCCATTTCTGATATTTGCGAATCACCGTTTTGAAGTATATAAACAAGTATCTAATCAAATAAGAGAGATATTTTTTCAGTTTACCGATTTAGTTGAACCTCTTTCATTTGATGAGGCTTTTCTTGATGTAACCGAAAATAAATTTAAACTAAATTCGGCATCAGTTATTGCTAAAGAAATTAAACGAAGAATAAAAAAAGAAACAGAATTAACTGCTTCAGCCGGAGTGTCGTACAATAAATTTCTTGCAAAAATTGCTTCAGATTACAAAAAACCTGACGGATTTTTTATTATAGAACCAAAAGACGCAGACGAGTTTATAGATACATTGCCTATTGATAAATTTTTTGGTGTAGGAAAAGTTACAGCAAAGAAGATGAATCAGATGAGTATTTACAATGGTTCAGATTTAAAAAAACTTTCAAAATCGTATTTGACAAGATATTTTGGGAAAGCCGGTTTGTACTATTACGATATTGTAAGAGGCATTGATTACCGCGAAGTTAACCCAAACCGAATACGAAAATCAATTGGAGCAGAACAAACTTTTGAACATGATTTAACTGATATTAATGAAATTACAGAAAATTTGAAATCAATAGCCGATGAATTATTCAGACGAATTGACAGTTCAAAACAACATGGAAGAACATTAACATTAAAAGTTAAATTCGCTGATTTTAATCAAATTACCCGAAGTAAGACTTTGTTTTATTATATCACAACAAAAACACAATTATATAATACAGCTTTAGATTTACTTGAAATTGCAAAACTTCAATTTTCTCAAATAAGGCTATTGGGGCTAACAGTTTCAAATTTGTACAATGAAAATAAGGAAATTGCAATTCAGCTAAGTCTTGATTTATAAATATCTTGCAAAAAACAAATATTTTTTATTTTTGAGGTTGATTGAAATTTTTATAAAAAACAACAATATCGAAGTTTTTAATTATTTTATTAACAGAGAATTCAAAATATCAGCGTAAATTTTAGTATAAAAATATTTTTTTTCGGGAATAACATGGTCAGGTTCATCTCCAAAATCATTGTTTGTTCCACTTATTATTGTATCAACTAAAGTAACACCTGTTTCTTTTATTTTATTATTAACCTCAGTCAGATAACCGGTTGAAAGTTCGGCGGTTTTATTGTAAATAGGTCCATGTAAATATATTAAATTTATATTTTGCTTTTTACACAAATCGACAATTTTCTTCAAAAACTTAATTTTATCATTTTTAATTTGTGATATGGTAAAAGTTTCTTCTTTATCTGTAAAATCAACTTTTGCAACTTGCTTTATATAACCATCATGTAGAACTTCTGAATCAATTTTCTTTCCCAGAAAAATTGAATTTGAAATTGAAAATATATTATCTTTTATTTGTAAAAATGCCATAACAGTTTTTGCTTTTTCTTTTAAATTTAGTTCGTTAAAATCAGTAATTGAAGACATTGAATATGCATATCCTTTTATTGAAACACTTCTTGTCATCATATCAATTGAGTGCATCAAAACAATATTTTTAACTTCGGGATGATATTTCAGTGTTTTTTTTAGCATATTATAAGTACCTTCATAACCGTAAACGCCAGATAAAGCTAGATTTACACAAGATATTACGGTATAAACCGAAAAAGAATCGCAGTTTATTGAGTTTCCAAGCGAACTATCGCCTAAAAATACTGTGTTTAAAGGTTTTGTAGATTGTATTTTATCAACCTGATAATGATAAAGAAAATCATTAATAGTTGTTGGTTTACCGGAAATTACATAAATGTATATTAAAGTTACTAAAAATAAAGATGATAAAATACATATGTATATGAATATTTTTTTTATAAACTTTTTCATTTACAACTAATTAAAAATTGCTTAAAATTGAAAATATATAAAACTTTGTTGTTGCCCACCAAATAAGTAAATAGCTATAACTATCAAGAAATAAGATACTCTTCGTAATATTTTTGAGGAATCATCTGATATTTGTAAAGCGTGAAGTTTATTCCTTTGAAGCCATTCTATCAAAATCAAAACAAGTATAAAAAAAACTGTAGATGTATTTGGTAAATTTAAATTATACGACTGAAAAAAGTTAGTAAAAATTTGTTTCAGATAACCAAAAGCATGATTTACATTTTCTGCTCTAAAAAATATCCATGCAACTAAAGTAAGCGAAAAAGTTGTAACTATTTGAAATACTTCTTTTATTGAAGGAAGAATTTTGTTTGCAGCAGCTATATCAGTGTTATTCCGATTTTTATTCAAAAGCAGCAATGGCAAAAAATATAAGGCATTTAATGTTCCCCAAATAACAAAAGTCCAATTTGCACCATGCCAAAAACCACTGACAACAAATATTACAAAAGTATTTCTAATTTTCATCAAAGTTCCGCCCTTACTACCACCAAGTGGAATATACAAATAATCACGAAACCAAGTTGATAGAGAAATATGCCAACGCCTCCAGAATTCTGCAATATCTCTCGAAAAGTAAGGAAATGCAAAATTCTGCATAAGTTTAAAACCAAATAATCTGGCAGTTCCAATTGCAATATCAGAGTAACCAGAGAAATCGCAATAAATTTGAAAAGCAAAAAATATTGCACCAATTACAAGCGTAAAACCTGAATAATCATGGTAATTGGTAAAAATATCATTAGCATAAATAGAACAATTATCAGCAATAACCTTTTTTTTGAATAAACCCCAAAGTATCTGACGCATACCATCAGCTGCTTGTGTATAATCAAAATTTCTTTTTACATAAAATTGAGATAATAAATTTGTAGCTCTTTCTATCGGACCTGCAACAAGTTGTGGAAAAAAACTAACAAATGCCAGAAATACTATTAAATCTTTTGTTGGCTCAAGTTTTCGTCTGTAAACGTCTATTGAATAGCTTAATGCCTGAAAAGTGTAGAAGCTAATTCCAACAGGTAAAATAATATTTAAAGTTGTGGGATTTATTGACTGACCAAATAAAGTAAACGCGTCTGCAAAACTATCGATAAAAAAATTAAAATATTTGAAAAAACCTAATAATCCTAGATTTAAAGTTATACTAATAGATAAAAGAAATTTTCTTTTGATTTTGTCCTCTTGTTTACTTAACGCATTACCAACCAGATAATCAACAATGCAACTTAAAAAAATTAGCAACAAAAATCGCCAGTCCCACCAGCCATAAAAAATATAACTGGCAACTACAATTAATAAATTCTGAAGTTTTAGATTTTTATTAACTACAAACCAGTATAATACAAAAACAATTGGTAAAAATATTGCAAATTCTATAGAATTAAAAAGCATTTTTTAAAATCAATATTTAAGTTTATTAATTGATAAAAACATACATGAAAAAATCAGACAAATATATAATAAATTTATAAATTCTATATTTTAAGTTAAAAATGAAAAAATCAAAAATGTTGGTAATAAATAATTTGATAATTTCAATAATAATTAGTCCAAAGTATATAAAAATTAATTAAATAGTATTAACTTTGTCAAATAATTTATATCCATATTTGTATTTATGCAATATACAGAACAACAGAAGTTTGCACAAGATTTAATTGATTTTATTGATGCAAGTCCCAGTACTTTCCATGTGGTAAGAAATATCAAAGCTGCTTTGCTTAAAAGAGATTTTGAAGAACTTAACTTAACCGAAAACTGGACAATTGAAAAAGGTAGAAAATATTTTGTTTCGTTAAATGAAACATCAGTAGTTATTATAAAAACCGGAAAATCAGATATTTCACAATCCGGTTTCAGAATGATAGCTGCACATACTGACAGTCCATCAATAAGAATTAAACCAAATCCTGAAGTAATTACCGAAGGTAATTATCTTAAACTTAATGTAGAGCCTTATGGCGGAGGTATTTTAAACACTTGGTTCGACCGTCCGTTATCAATAGCAGGAAGAGTAGTAATTAAAGGATTATCACCATTATATCCTGAATCTCGTTTTGTTTACATCAAACGACCATTGTTAATAATTCCAAATCTTGCAATTCACTTTAACAGAGAAATTAATGATGGAGTTAAAATCAACAAACAAAATCATTTGCAACCATTACTATCGATGATTGAAAACAATCTTCAAAAAGATAAATTCTTATTGAAAATAATATCAGACGAAATAAAAGTTAATATCGAAAATATAGTTGATTTTGATTTGTTTCTGTTCGAAAGTCAAGGAGGTCAGTTGATTGGTGCTGAAAATGAATTTATATCCTGCGGAAAACTCGATAATTTGTCTATGGTACATGCTGGAATTGATGCACTTATGGATACTGAGGATAATATTTCTACAAATATAATGGTTTGTTTTGATAACGAAGAAGTTGGTAGTCAGACAAAACAAGGAGCAGGTTCTGCTTTTATCAGAAATATTCTCGAAAGATTAATATTAAAACTAGAAGGAAATCAAGAGGCATATTATCAAGCAATTCACAATTCTTTTATAATTTCAGCCGATATGGCTCATGCAGTTCATCCGAATTATACCGAAATGCACGACCCAACTTGTCGTCCAATAATTAATAAAGGACCTGTTATTAAACTAAATGCAAATCAAAAATATACCTCTGACGGTATTTCGAGTACTGTTTTTGAATTATTATGCAGAAATGCGGAAGTACCTGTACAAAAATATGTTAATCGGTCTGATGTAGCAGGAGGTTCAACTCTTGGAAGCATTTTAACAAGCCAGATTGAATCACGTTCTGTTGATGTTGGAAATCCAATGCTAGCAATGCACTCTATAAGAGAACTTAGTGGTGTAAATGACCACTTTTATATGAAAAAAGTTTTTGAAGAGTTTTACAAATCATAGGAATTAATTATCAGAAAAAATTGAAAAAATAAAAAATATCATTTAAAATGGAAAAAAGAGAAGGATTCGCAAACAAAAAGAAAAGTTATACAAAAAAAGACGATAAATTCGGGAAACAACGTAGAACTGAAAAAAGTACAAAAAAACCTTATAAGAAAAATATCGGTAGTAATTCAGAAAGTTCTGATTCTGAGCATAAAAAAGAATATGTAAAAAAAGATTATACAAAGAAAGACAATGTAAAAAAAGAATTTGTAAAAAAAGATTATACAAAAAAACCTTACAAAAAAGCTGATGACAAATCGGATTCTGAACACAAACCAGAACGAAAATTTGGAGAAAAAAGTTTCAAGGAATATCGAAAAAATACCGACAGAAATAAAACTTCAGACAAAAGATTTGAACGAAAAACCGGAAGCAAACCTCCGTACAAAAAAGATTATGAGAATAATGATAATGAGCAAAATAAAGATACAAGATTTGATAGCAAAGAACGAAAACCATACAAAAAAAACGAGGATAAAAATGTTACGGAACGAAATTCAGACAAAAAATTTGTACGTAAAGATGGAACAAAACCTCCTTACAAAAAGTTTGGCGAAAAAAATGAATCCGAACGAAATTCAGACAAAAAATTTGTACGTAAAGATGGAACTAAACCTCCTTACAAAAAGTTTGGCGAAAAAAATGAATCAGAACGAAATTCAGACAAAAAATACCCTTCTAAATTTAACAAAACTTTCAAAAAGCCTGTAAAAGAAAATAAAAGTACAGATGGGAGTGAGGGTGTACGATTAAATAAATTTATTGCAAATGCAGGTATTTGTTCGAGAAGAGAAGCAGACGTTTTTATTTCAACAGGCGTTGTATCTGTTAATGGAGTGATAGTTACAGTATTGGGTACTAAAGTTATGCCCGGCGACATTG
>Ga0316608_1000747_pt1 | contig 14140 bp, 11 predicted proteins | sample MIS2016152B_MG_FD_207673 | JGI IMG/M metagenome (GOLD analysis project Ga0316608, IMG submission 207673) | Microbial mat bacterial communities from Middle Island sinkhole, Lake Huron, Michigan, United States - MIS.2016.152B | ecosystem: Environmental > Aquatic > Freshwater > Lake > Sediment...
GAAAAAGTCGTTCTTTGAGTTTCTTACCCATTTGCCACATTTTCGAAAGAATGATTTTGTATTTGTACCAATATTATGGGGTTTCAGTATATTTTGGCGAATCTATCGATAAAATTAGTGATAATATTAAAGAAGTAAAACCTACTGTAATGACAGCCGTTCCGAGGCTTCTAGAAAAAATATACGACAGCATTTATTCTAAAGGATTGCAACTAACGGGAATCAAAAGAAAATTATTCTTTTGGGCAATTGATTTAGGATTGAAATATGAACCCTACAAAGCCAACGGATTTTGGTATGAATTCCAATTAAAAATAGCGCGAAAACTCATCTTTAGCAAATGGAAAGAAGGTTTGGGAGGTAATCTGGATTTATTGGTTTCAGGAAGTGCCGCTTTGCAACCAAGACTTGCCAGAGTATTTGCAGCCGCTGAAATTCCTGTTATGGAAGGTTACGGACTTACTGAAACCTCGCCAGTTATTTCAGTAAATGATATACGGAATTTTGGATTTAGAGTGGGAACTGTTGGCAAATTAATTAATAATGTAGAAGTTAAAATTGCCGATGATGGCGAAATTCTTTGCAAAGGGCCCAATGTGATGATAGGTTACTACAAAGACGAAAACTTGACAAATGAAGCTCTAAAAGACGGATATTTTCATACGGGAGACATTGGGGAATTTGACAATGATGGATTTCTTAAAATTACAGATCGAAAGAAAGAAATGTTTAAAACTTCGGGAGGAAAATATATTTCGCCTCAATTATTAGAAAACGCCATGAAACAATCCCGTTTTATTGAGCAAATTATGGTCATTGGCGATGGACAAAAAATGCCGGCTGCTTTTATTCAACCTAATTTTGAATTTTTGAAAACTTGGGAAAAATTACACGGAATTACTGTTGGCAATACAAATGAAGAAATTATCTCAAATCCAAAAGTAATTGAAAGAATTCAAGAGGAAATTGATATTATGAACGAAAAATTCGGAAATTGGGAAAAAATCAAACGCTTTGAGTTAACTCCTGATGTATGGTCCATAAATGGAGGGCAGCTTACCCCTACCCTGAAACTCAAAAGAAAAATTGTGATGGAAAAATATATTGATTTGTTCCAAAAAATTTACGGTTAATAAAATCAACTTTTTGATTTATATCTTATTAACATTAGATTAAAAAAAATAGTTAATAATTTTTAAGCCTATTGATTAGAAAATTTATAAAATTTTAATAATTTTATTGAATTAACCAATAAAATCAAAATTATGAACACAAAAAAATTTTTAGTTTCAGGAGTAATCGGAGGTATTATAAATTTTTTACTTGGATGGCTTTTTTATGGAATATTATTTAAAGATATTTATCCAGAAGGAGAAAATATGAATATGGTATTTACCTTTTTGAGTTGCTTGACTTATAGTTTATTTATAGCCTATATATTTACAAAATGGGCGGGTATCTCTAATCCAGTAACTGGTTTGAAAGCTGGAGCCCTCATCGGACTATTCACAAGTTTATCGATGAACTTTTTTATGTATTCTAATAAAGCCGTAAATTATCCAAATATGATTTTGGATGTAGTTATTACCATTTTTATTACTGCAATTATGGGGGCAGCAATTGCCTATATAATTAAAAAATTGGAATAATTTTTAAAAATTTAGAATTGAAAAACTTCTCATAAAATGAGGAGTTTTTTTATGCTTATCAATAAAAAATAAAATAATTGAATTTTTTATATGCGTGCATAGTATTTTTTATTACATTTGAAAACGATTTCGTAATATATGAAAGACAAAACTATAGATTATATTCTTCGTGCCACTTGGCAAGCTGTATCCAGAATGTACAATGAAGAAGCGACAAAGTATGGAGCAACAATGGCGACGGGGTTTACTTTACTAAGTATTGATAAAGAAGGAGGAACACCCTCAACTGCTTTGGGGCCAAAGATGGGAATGGAAGCCACGAGCTTAACACGAACCCTAAAAAATATGGAAGAAAAAGGTTTAATCTATAAAAAACCAAACCCAGAAGACGGTCGTGGAGTGTTGATTTACTTGACCGATTTTGGAAAAGAAAAACGAGAATTATCAAAAAATACTGTTCTAAAGTTTAATGATGCGGTAAAACAAAATGTAACTCCTGAACAACTTCAAAATTTTATAGAAGTATCAGAAATCATCAACGAATTAATTACAGAAAAGAAAATATTTTAAAAGAAAAAAGAGAATAGAATATAGAAAATAGATTGTGATCTAATAACTATAAACCATAAAAACAAAACTATAAACCGTTTAAAATGAAAAGAACAATTAAAAATGTTGCAGTTATTGGATCTGGAATTATGGGGTCGGGAATTGCTTGTCATTTTGCCAATATTGGGGTTAAAGTCCTGCTTTTGGATATTATTCCAAAAGAACTCACTGAAGCCGAAGTCAAAAAGGGATTAACACTTGACAGCAAAATTGTTCGCAACCGCTTGGTTAATGAACATTTATCCAATTCTTTGAAGTCAAAACCTTCTCCTATATATAATCAGAAATTTTCTGGTCGAATAACAACCGGGAATACAACTGATGATATGGATAAGATTGCGTCCGTAGATTGGATTATCGAAGTTGTTGTGGAGCGTTTGGATATTAAAAAAATGGTTTTTGAACAAATCGAAAAATACCGCAAACCCGGGACTTTAGTAACTTCTAACACTTCGGGAATTCCAATTCATTTTATGAGTGAAGGACGAAGTGAAGATTTCCAGAAACACTTTTGCGGAACACACTTTTTCAATCCAGCGCGTTATTTAAAATTATTCGAAATTATTCCCGGCCCACAAACTTCAACCGAAGTTTTGGACTTTTTAACAATATATGGAGAAAAATTCTTGGGAAAAACTTCGGTCGTGGCCAAAGATACTCCTGCATTTATTGGAAACCGAATTGGAATTTTCGGAATCCAAAGTTTGTTCCATTTGGTTAAAGAATTAGGATTAACTATCGAAGAAGTCGATAAATTGACCGGACCCGTTATTGGAAGACCAAAATCGGCGACTTTCAGAACGGTTGATGTGGTTGGTTTGGATACTTTGGTACACGTTGCCAACGGAATCTATGAAAACTGTCCGAATGACGAACAACACGAATTATTCAAATTACCAGATTTCATCAACAAAATGATGGAAAATAAATGGCTTGGAAGTAAAACAGGGCAAGGTTTTTATAAAAAAGTCCCCACCCCAGCCCTCCCCAAAGGAGAGGGAGGAAAGGTCGAAATTCTGTCATTAGATTTAGACACATTGGAATATCGACCATCCAAAAAAGCTTCTTTTGCCACTTTAGAATTAACCAAAACTATTGATAAACCCATTAATCGTTTCAAGGTTTTAGTAAAAGGAAAAGACAAAGCAGGCGAATTCTACAGAAGAAGTTTTGCTGCAATGTTTGCTTATGTTTCCAATAGAGTTCCAGAAATCACAGACGAATTTTACAAAATTGACGATGCAATGAAAGCTGGTTTCGGATGGGAAAATGGTCCTTTCGAAATTTGGGATGCCATTGGAGTAGCCAATGGAATCGAAATGATTAAAGATGAAGGTCTAAGTTCTCCTGCTTGGGTTAGTGAGATGTTAGGTTCCGGAACTTCAAGTTTTTATTCCATTAAAGAAGGTGCTACTTATTTTTATAATATTCCAAACAAAACACAGACCAAAGTTCCGGGACAAGATGCTTTTATCATTCTGAACAACATTCGCGAAAGCAAAAAAGTGTGGAGCAACAGCGGTGCGATTATTCAGGATTTAGGAGATGGAATTCTGAATTTAGAATTCCAATCCAAGATGAATACCATTGGAGGTGATGTTTTACAAGCCATCAATAAAGCCATAGATTTATCCGAAAAGGAATATCAAGGTTTAGTTATTGGAAACCAAGGAGCTAATTTCTCTGTAGGTGCCAATATCGGAATGATTTTTATGATGGCGGTCGAACAAGAATACGAAGAACTGAATATGGCCATCAAAATGTTCCAAGACACGATGATGCGAGTACGCTATTCTGGAATTCCAGTGGTCGTCTCGCCTCACGGAATGACTTTGGGTGGCGGTTGCGAAATGAGTATGCACGCCGACAAAGTAGTTGCTGCTGCAGAAACCTACATTGGATTGGTCGAATTCGGAGTTGGAGTAATTCCAGGAGGTGGCGGATCGAAAGAAATGGCGTTGCGAGCGTCTGATTTATTCCGTAAAAACGATGTCGAATTGAATGTTTTACAAGAATATTTCTTGACTGTGGCTATGGCCAAAGTTTCGACTTCGGCTCACGAAGCTTTTGATTTAGGAATATTACAACACGGAAAAGATGTGGTTGTAGTCAACAAAGACCGTCAAATTGCCGAAGCCAAAAAACACGCTTTGCTAATGGCAGAAGCCGGTTACACCCAACCGATTCGCAGAAATGATGTGAAAGTTCTGGGAAAACAAGCTTTGGGAATGTTCTTAGTTGGAACCGACCAAATGGAAGCAGGAAAATATATCTCGGAACACGACAAGAAAATTGCCAACAAACTAGCGTATGTAATGGCTGGAGGCGATTTATCTGAACCAACATTGGTAAGTGAGCAATATTTATTGGATATTGAAAGAGAAGCATTCTTGAGTTTGTGTACAGAAAGAAAAACATTGGAGAGAATTCAGTTTATGTTGACTAAGGGGAAACCTTTGAGGAATTGATTGTATAATGTATATTGTAAAAAATGTATAATGAAAAAATAAAAAATTATGAATTATTTTAAAGAATTAAAGGTTTGGCACAAAGCAATTGATTTAGTTACAAATACCTATTTAAAAACACAAAATTTTCCAAAGGAAGAAATTTATGGACTTACTTCTCAAATAAGACGTTGTGCAGTTTCAATTCCCTCAAATATAGCTGAAGGTTGTGGAAGAAATACTGACAAAGATTTCAATAATTTTTTAGGTATTTCTCTTGGTTCTGCATTTGAATTTGAAACACAATTAATTATTTGCAAGAATTTAAATTTTATAAATCAAGATGATTTCAATTTTCTTGAGTCAGAAATACAACATATTCAAAATATGACAATCAAACTTAAAAGTACAATTGAAAAGAAAATGTGATTCTTAAACTCATTTTCAATATACAATAATACAATATACAATATACAAATTCAAAAAAATGAAAACAGCCTATATAGTAAAAGCATACCGAACCGCCGTGGGAAAAGCTCCAAAAGGCGTATTTAGATTTAAAAGACCCGATGAATTGGCAGCCGAAACCATCCAATTTATGATGGATGAATTGCCTGATTTCGATAAAAAACGCATTGACGACGTAATGGTTGGAAATGCGATGCCCGAAGCCGAACAAGGATTGAATATGGGACGATTGATTTCCTTAATGGGATTAAAAATCGAAGATGTTCCCGGTGTAACCGTCAACAGATATTGTGCTTCAGGACTAGAAACTATCGGGATGGCTACTGCCAAAATCCAATCTGGAATGGCGGATTGCATCATTGCAGGTGGAGCCGAAAGTATGAGTTTTATTCCGATGGGTGGTTACAAACCAACCCCTGATTATGCTGTGGCAAAAGATGGAAATGAAGATTACTACTGGGGAATGGGATTGACTGCCGAAGCTGTTGCCAAACAATACAACATTTCGAGAGCTGACCAAGATGAGTTTGCTTTTCAATCGCATAATAAAGCCTTGAAAGCCCAAGCTGAAGGTAAATTCGACAAACAAATTGTCCCAATAACTATTGAGCAAACTTTCATTAATGAAAATGGCAAAAAAGAAACCAAATCTTATATTGTCAATAAAGATGAAGGACCAAGAGCGGGAACTTCGGTGGAAGCATTGGCAGGATTAAGACCTGTTTTTGCTGCAGACGGAAGTGTAACTGCCGGGAATTCTTCACAAATGAGTGATGGAGCCGCTTTTGTTTTGATTATGAGCGAGGAAATGGTCAAAGAATTAAACCTTACTCCTATTGCGCGTTTAGTAAACTTTGCTTCGGCTGGAGTGGAACCAAGAATTATGGGAATTGGACCAGTAAAAGCTATTCCGAAAGCCTTGAAACAAGCCGGATTACAATTGAAAGACATTGACTTAATCGAATTGAATGAAGCCTTTGCCTCCCAATCCTTAGCTGTTATTAGAGAATTGGAATTGAATCCAGATATCGTAAATGTCAATGGAGGAGCCATTGCATTAGGACATCCATTAGGTTGTACTGGTGCGAAATTGTCTGTTCAACTATTCGACGAAATGAAAAGACGTGGAAACAAATACGGAATTGTTTCTATGTGTGTTGGTACAGGGCAAGGTTCTGCAGGAATTTATGAATTGTTATAATTTGTAATGGATACAATTCTCATTTTGTGTGGGCTTTATAATTTAGGGTTTGCACTATTTCATATGTTATTTTGGAAATTATTCAGGTGGGATGAGGATTTAAAAAAAATAAGTTTTGTAAACAGTAGAATAATGCAAATTTTAAATATTCAAATTATTTTTTACTTTGTATTTGTAGCTGTTCTATGTTTTATTTTTCCATCTGAAATTGTTTCAACAACTTTAGGTAAATATTTTTTGGCGGGGACTTCATTATTTTGGTTAATCCGAACTTTTCAACAATTTATATTTTTTAAAACTAATAATTTAAAAATAAATATACTAACAGTCCTATTCATAACTGGTACAATATTATTTGCATTACCGATATTATTTTAAAAACATCATCAAAATAAAAGAACAATGAGCGACAAAACACGCGGTGGTCAATTCATCGTAAAAGAGACAAAATGCGAAGACATCTTCACTCCCGAAGACTTCAATGAAGAACAATTAATGATGCGTGATTCTGTAAAGGAATTTTCTGATAAAGAAATTTGGCCGAACAAAGACCGTTTCGAAAAGAAAGACTACGCTCTTACCGAAGAAACGATGCGAAAAGCCGGTGACTTAGGCTTCTTAAGTGTAGCCGTTCCAGAAGCTTATGGCGGAATGGGAATGGGATTTGTCAATACCGTTTTGGTTTGTGATTATATTTCGGGAGCAACTGGTTCGTTTTCAACGGCTTTTGGAGCGCATACCGGAATTGGAACAATGCCCATTACACTTTATGGAACCGAAGAACAAAAACAAAAATATGTTCCAAAACTTGCTTCTGGCGAATGGTTTGGCGCATACTGCCTGACAGAACCAGGAGCTGGATCGGATGCCAATTCTGGAAAAACAAAAGCTGTACTATCCGAAGATGGAAAATACTATTCCATCACTGGTGGAAAAATGTGGATTTCTAACGCAGGGTTTTGCTCGTTATTTATTGTTTTTGCCCGCATTGGCGATGATAAAAACATTACCGGTTTCATTGTAGAAAACGACCCAAATAACGGAATTACAATGGGCGAAGAAGAACATAAATTAGGAATTAGAGCTTCTTCTACGCGTCAGGTTTTCTTTGCTGATACCAAAGTTCCTGTCGAAAATATGCTTTCCGAAAGAGGAAATGGTTTCAAAATTGCGATGAATGCCTTGAATGTGGGACGAATTAAATTGGCGGCAGCCTGTTTAGACGCACAACGCAGAGTGACTTCTGGAGCTGTGAAATATGCCAACGAAAGAGTGCAATTCAATACTCCAATTTCACAATTTGGAGCTATTCGATATAAATTGGCAGAAATGGCGACTTCTTGCTATGCTGGTGAAAGTGCCACTTACAGAGCTGCCAAAGACATTGAAGATAGAATTTCTGCAAGAGAAGCAGAAGGAACTGTGCACCAAGAAGCAGAATTGAAAGGGGTTGAAGAATTTGCCATTGAATGTTCTATACTAAAAGTAGCTGTTTCAGAAGACGTTCAAAACTGCGCCGACGAAGGAATTCAAATTTTTGGAGGTATGGGATTTTCCGAAGATACTCCGATGGAAAGTGCTTGGCGTGATGCTAGAATTGCTAGAATTTATGAAGGTACGAACGAAATCAACAGAATGCTTTCGGTAGGAATGTTAATCAAAAAAGCATTCAAAGGCCACGTAGATTTGTTAGGACCAGCCACAAAAGTTCAGGAAGAATTAATGGGAATTCCATCATTTGACACGCCTGATTATTCTGAATTATTTGCCGAAGAAAAAGAAATGCTGGTTAAATTGAAAAAAGCATTCCTAATGGTTGCTGGTGGTGCGGTTCAGAAATATGGTCCTGATTTAGAAGGTCATCAACAATTATTGATTGCTGCTGCCGATATTTTAATCGAAATCTATATGGCGGAATCTACCATATTGAGAACTGAAAAATTGGCCAAGGCAGCAGGTGAAGAAAAAGTAAAAGAGCAAATTGCGATGGCCAAATTGTATTTATATAAAGCAGTAGATGTTGTCACTCAAAAAGGGAAAGAAAGTGTCATCTCTTTTGCCGAAGGCGACGAACAACGTATGATGTTAATGGGTTTGAGACGTTTTACAAAATATACCAATATGCCTAATATCATTGGATTAAGAGAAATGATTACCACAAAATTAGTAGCAGAAAATGAATATTGTTTCTAATCAAGATAGTTTTAACTAGTTTAATTTGTTGTAAAAGAGAGGATGATTTGAATATTATCCTCTCTTTTTGTGTGAAATCGTGTCGTATAAAAGCACGAATTAATCATCGTCTTCCTTACCCTCATTCTTTAGTTCTTTGTTCATATAATTTTTGACTTCACCTTCATTTCTTCTAATGTCGTCCTCATTCGCACTTTTATGACATTTCACACAATCATTAAAATTAGAAATTCCTTCTTCAATATGTTCTCCTCTTATGTTATTTAAGGAATGTTCGTGACAGCCATAACAAGTATAAGTTTTGAAATTATTGTTGGTATGACAGGTTTTACAATCTGTATTATGGTCTTTATCTAGTACAAAAGCATTGTCATGATTGAATGTCGAAGGCTTCCATTGTTTTAAACTATGGCAGGAAATACAATTATTAGTTGTTGCATTGCTGTGGTAATTATCTTTTGGAGTTTGGTGGCAAGCCAAACAATTATTTTCAATTGAACCTTTTATTTTATCGTGATCAAACAAAGTGGTCGAAGTCCAACTTGTTGTTGAATGGCAACTTACGCAAGAATTGGTAACTTGACTATGCAGTTTATTTTGTGGTTGCGCATGGCAACTAACACAATTGTTTCGATTAGTTTTATCCAATAAAATATGATTAAATTTCTTCAAAGACAATTTTGGATTCAGTCCTTTATGATCTGAATGGCAAGTAATGCAATCCTGATTTTGGAGATTTTTGTGAAATAAAATTTTGCTATTAGTTAAAGTCTTACCACCATTTTTATTCTTTTTCAGACCAATTTCAGCGACTTTGTGGCAAGAAATGCAGTTTTCGTTTGGCGTTCCTGAAAATACTTTATGACAAGCAAAACAATTATTTTCCAAATCCGAATGTGCTTGATATAAATTTCCCGGAGATAGCATTTGGTGAGGAAAAGCAAAAACAAGACCGATGATGGCGATTGTTACTATTAAAAAAATAAGTCTAGTTTTCATCTGCATATATTTATTGTAACATCAGCTAAAAAGTAATGCAGAAATGATATGTATCAGTGAAAATAAACCCAACAAATAGGTAATGGGCATATGAATTGTTCTCCATTTTTTCATGGCATCCATTGTGATGGTGTCCCAAAATACCGCTTTTGAAATTTCTTCGTCAGATAAACCTGAATCTTTCAACAATCCTTTTCTAATTTTGATTGTTTGATTGGCTTGTTTAATAATATATTTCCCGACCAAACCACTGGCAACATTGATAATCAAAATAAAAACAGCCAACCAAGGCAAAATAGAGTGAATATGGATTCCTGCGTGAACTAAAATCATTATTGCACCCACCATTGCAAGGTATTCGTGGTAATCAAGTAATACTTTTGGAACTCCAAAACTGATTAATTTTCGTTTTTTCAAGGAATAAACAAACGAAATCAAAATGGTAAAAGTTCCCAAATAGCCCAAATACTTTCCTATGAAAACTATATCGAAAAAATGCAAAATCAAATCCAAAACTATAGTACTCAATATCATAGTCGAGAACCAAATGATGAAAGGAAATACATCTTTTAAAATTATACCATTTTTCATTTGTGCCATTTTTGAACAAAAAACCCAAAATAAATAGTTAAAAAAATTGAAAATTTTATGCTTCGTATTTTGGGTTTAATGAATTAATTTTTTAAAGAAAACTAATCTTTATCTTCACTTTCTCCTTGTTCTCCTGCAGCTGCATTTTGTTCTGCTCCTGCTGTAGGAACAGCATTCGCTCTAATTTCAGTGTGACGAATTTCTCCACCTGTAGTGCCAGTTTGTTGTGCAAGAAATACTCCAACGGCTGCAATCGTACAAGCCAAATAGGAAACTAAGTTCGCTTTTGTCCATTTTTTAAAATTAGCAACTAAGCCAACAACTGAAATTACTCCTAAAAAATACAAAACAATAGCCAGTTTCTCGGCCATTTCTTCATGCTCGTGGATGATTTGTTTTCCCACAGATGGTATATCTTCTACCAATTCTTCGGCACCTTCTCCAGTTCCCATACTAAATGCTGCAAAAATTGCTGCCACAATAAATAAAACATAAGCGGTACTTTTTACCGTGTTGTTTTTTAAAATAATTCCTGTAATCAAAATTCCTAACCCAAGAATCGTCCCGATAATTGGAAAATGGTTTACTACCATGTGTAAATGTGCGTCGTTCATAATTATTATTGTTTAAAGTTATTATTAATTGTATCAGGCATATTACTCTGCCAAATCAAAAACACCTTTTATTAGTATTTTTGAGGAGGCATTAATTTGATTATCAGGTATGATTTCAACTGTTTGTTCAGACTTTTCGCCTACTTTTACAGGAACTTTTTTAAAGGAAAGAATGTTGTTTGCTTCGTTATTCAATAAAAGTACAAAATTTTTGGTGTTTTCAGAAATTAATGCATCAGCAGGAATTGACAGACCTTTCTTCGAACTCGTTTTTATCTTAGCTTCCACAAACATTCCTGTGAGTAATTTTTGTTTGATATTATCATCTAAATGTCCGTGAACATTGATAGTTCGATCAGTGCCTTCAATTGATTTTCCAACCAAATGTACTTCGGCATCAAAAACTTCTTTGCTAGCTTCTGGAACAACGAAAGTAATTTTTTGACCCACTTTTACCTTCAATATATCTTTCTCAAAAATGGCTAATTCTAGGTGCAAATGATTCGTATCTACAATTTCTAAAATCACATCCGACGGCGCAACTGGCATTCCAACATTGGCATTCATTATAACAATATCACCCGAAATTGGTGCATAAATGGTAACAACCGATGTCAATTTTCCCTTTTCTACATTGCTTGGATTGATGTTTAATAACTGCAATTTAGCTCTTAAACTTTGATACATTCCCAGTGTTCGTCTGTATTCGCTTTCGGCTTTGAGGTAATTTTTTTGCGAAGTTATTTTCTCCTCGTATAGCGTTTTCTGTCTTTCGAATTCCGATTTCAAATATTTAATTTGTTCAGCAACTTCAAGGTAATCTTTTTGAATATCAAGGTATTCTGTGTTTTCCAAAGTTAAAAGCGCTTGACCCTTGGTCACTTTATCACCAACCAAAAGTTGAGTTGATTTTACATATCCTCCAATAAACGAAGTCACTTGGGCCCGGTTTTGCGGCGGTACATCAATTCGACCCGATGCACTTATTGTAACATCAAAATCCTGTTCAACTGGACTTGCTATTTCCATTCCCGACGATTGAAATTGAGCAGCACTAACCGTAATTAAACCGTTATCTTTCTCTGTTGTTTCTTCTGTTTTAGAATCCTTGCAAGCGAATAAAAGTGAGGATATGACTAGGGTATATATGATTTTTTTCATTGGTAACATATTAAAAATTAAGGTATTGTAAATCTAACTGCGTTCTATTGTATTGCAACACATTATCTAAATAATCCACTTGAATGGCTGTTGCGTTTTCTAAAGATTGAATGTATTGAAAGAAATCAATTTCGCCTTGTTTATAACTTCTATTTCCGACTTTGATAATTTCTTCCGATAGTTTTTTTCCGTATTGGTTGTAATAATTGATCGCTTCTTGGTATTTGGCCAATTCATTTATTTTTTGACTGATGTATTTATCTATTTTTTGCTCTTCATTTTGTTTTTGCTGTTCCCAAGATTGCAATTCCAATTGAGCTACTTTCGACTTGGCTTTGTTGCCAAAATAGAATAACGGAATTCCCACTCCAACCTGAAAACCATATAAGGATTGTGATAATCCAGTATTTTTACCTTGGAAATAATCCACATTTATATCAGGCAACCAATGTTGTTTTTGCAAACTAATTTGATTTTTATAATTTTTTGTAACGCTTTCTAAATATTCAGCATACAACACCTTACTCGTTTCATTAGTTAAGTTATAAATAGGTTCAATTTTACTGTTTACAATCACGATTTTATCTTCATATTGAACCAAAGATTGCAAGATTTCGTACTGTGCTTTTTTGTCATTCACAATTTGAGAAAGCGTGGTGCTTACCTTTCTGAATTTGGCTTGAGCCGTTATCTTTTCTAGATAATTGGTTTCTCCCAATTCGAATTTTCTGTCGCTGGCTTTGGAGAAATTTTGGTACAAACTATCCAAATAACGATACAATTTTTCTTGATGTTGCAAATAGACAATATGATGATAAGCATTGGAAACACTGAAAGTTAATTTATTTTTCTGAATTTCTAAACTGGCTTTTTCCTTTTCATATTCAGCAGAATAGACGCGTTTTTGGGCACCATAAACGGTGGGAAAAGCAAAACGTTGTTGGATGCCAAAAACCTTTAATGGTTCGTTATTAACAGCCAAATTATTTTGATCATAACTGTAATATATATTGGTTTTATCAAAAGAATAGGCAGAAGTGATGTTGGCTTTTGTTTTATCGACTTGTAATTGTGCTGCTTTTATTCCTTTGTTGTTTTGCAATGCTTTGGCAATCAAATCATCCAGTTCGGTAGTATTGGAGAGTGAATTTTGAGAAAAAGCAAATGAGGTAAATAAAAGTCCAATTAATAGAAAAGTTCTGTTTTTATGGCTTTTGAATTTGGCTTTTTTGAATTCTTTTCCATCGAAAACTTTGTACAAAATGGGCAAAACTACCATCGTCAGAATCGTAGCAGTAATCAAACCGCCAATAACTACTGTAGCCAGAGGTCGTTGTACTTCTGCACCTGCTGATGATGAAATCGCCATTGGCAAGAATCCCAAAGCTGCGGCGGCGGCTGTCAAAATTACTGGACGTAATCTATCGGTTGTGCCTTTCAAAATTAATTCGTCCATATCTTCCATTCCGCTGTGTTTTAATTCTTTAAAATGTTCTATCAGTACGATTCCGTTGAGCACCGCAATTCCGAAAAGTGCAATAAAACCAACACCTGCCGAGATACTAAATGGCAAATCACGCAACCATAAAAACAGTACGCCACCCACTGCCGAAAGCGGAATGGCCGAATACACCATCAAGGCTTCTTTGACGCTGCTAAACGCAAAATACAGCAAGATAAAAATCAAGAACAAAGCTATTGGAACCGCAATAGCCAAACGGGCTTTGGCACTTTGAAGGTTTTCAAATTGCCCGCCGTAACTCACAGTATAGCCAACGGGTAATTTAATTTTATTTTCCACAATATTTTGAATATCTAGAACGACACTTTGTAAATCTCGATTTCTAACATTGATTCCTACTACAATTCTGCGGTTTGTATTGTCTCTTGAAATTTTTGCCGGGCCTTCAGTATATTCAATATTGGCCAATTCGCTTAACGGAATTTGTTCTCCGTTTGGAACTGAAATATATAAATTTCGTAAATCTTCAATGTCACGGCGATTGTTTTTGTCCAAACGAATGACCATATCAAAGCGTTTTTCGCCTTCGAAAACATTTCCAATCGTTTTACCGGCGAATCCAAGTGCAATTATTTCATTCAAATCGGCTATATTCAAGCCGTAACGAGCAATTTTGGAACGGTCATAAGAAACTGCCATTTGGGGTAATCCTTCCGTTTTTTCGATAATCACATCCGATGCGCCTT
>Ga0316608_1000748_pt1 | contig 14127 bp, 12 predicted proteins | sample MIS2016152B_MG_FD_207673 | JGI IMG/M metagenome (GOLD analysis project Ga0316608, IMG submission 207673) | Microbial mat bacterial communities from Middle Island sinkhole, Lake Huron, Michigan, United States - MIS.2016.152B | ecosystem: Environmental > Aquatic > Freshwater > Lake > Sediment...
AAGTTGCAAAGGCGTGGTTTTTATATTTATTGTTTTTATTTATGTTGTCAGAAGTTGCAGCATTTAAAAATATCTTTAAAGTTTGAATTTTCTTACCAACTGTATTTTTCCGTAAAAGCTTTTTAATCCTTAAAAACTCAATGAATTTCTGATAAAACTCTAAATCAATATTATTAAAATCAATAATATTTTTCCCAGCAAATTCTTTTAATAAGTCAAAAGTACGCTGATACTCACGTCTCATTTTATAACAAACAGCATTGCCTGTTTTTGTGTTAATTCTTGTATTTGAATTATTAATAAAATTCTGGATGTACTTAAAGAGTGTCATTTCTCCTTGTTCATACTTCTCTGGGTTGTATAATTTGTCTATTGTTTTAGTTAACCAGTCTTTATTAATTTTTGATTTGTCTGATGTTTCATTAATTTCATTTAAAATATGAAAATTTAGTTTGTTTAGTTCTTTTTGGAGTTCTTCTGCTTCTTTAAATTCGATGTCTTTTTTAACGCAACATTTTCCATTATCCCAATATTTTGCGTTGATTATTTTATTCGTTGAACCATATAAAACCTGTTTTCTACTAATAGATAATCGTATTCGAATATTTGCAGGTATATTGTTTCTTGATGTTCTGACATAGAATTTAAGACTGGCCATTTAAAGTAGAGTTTATTGTACTTGCAAATATAATACTTGCACAACATTTGCACAACATTTTTTAAATGTATTTAAATATATTTAAAACCTCAAACGGAATTTAAAGAAAATAATATTAATATAAATATCTGTTATATAATATTATAGCTAATATAATATTATATAAAAAGATTGCTTTAGGCTTAAGTATATTTCATAGTATAGAGTCTTCTCACCCCGACGAATTTTATATAAATATTTAATTATGAGTATATTACAGGGTTTTGTAAAAGAAACTGTGCCAAAAGTATGCCAAACGTTTTTGCATCGATAGGCTTTTCGATGTAAAAAAAAATGTCATTACGTCAAGTTTCTGAAATCAAAGGCTACACGCCTGCACAACTCTGCAAAGGAGTTTCTTGGTACATCTATTTTTCTGTCTGGAATCCTGAAAGCGAAAAAATGAAACGAATAAGGATAAGACTAGATCACATCAAAAAGAATAGGCTTAGATATACTAATGAGCTTATGATAAAAATTAATAATCATTATTGTCTTATTAAATAATAATATAGCAAATGTAAATCTTTATAAGATGCTATAAAAATTACACTTCGTTTTTGCCAGCGTAGCAATGCAATCTTTTTGTGAAATAAAATAAAGCTCAGTAGCTAATAATATAAATTAACACATAGTAAAATATAGTAGTTAATTCCGCTACTAAATATTTTTATTGTACAACAGTGTCTTTAAATTAAACAAAATAATCAATTTTAAGAAGAATTACACAAAAAACATGTTTTTTTAAAATTAAATAGTAAAAAAAATAATTATTATATTTATTGGAAAACAAATAAAAAGCTTGATGTAATTCGCTGGATAATAGATGCTTGTAGCTTTTTAAAAATAATTTTTTTTTATGAAAAAAAATTATAATCATATATAATATTATGTAAAATAGACTACGTAGTTCTACGCAAATGCATACGTAGTTCTACGCAATCTTTATTGCGGAAACTACGTAGATTTTTGCATAAATATCTTATTATGTGTAATATGAATATTTGTCGATTTTAGTACTGTATTTTTTTTATTGCGGCTATGTAAAATCACGTTGTTTTCAACATAAATTGCATAAGAAATAAACCTGAAAAACTGTTTTGAATTAGTTTTTACTTTTTGCAAATATTTTTTATAAGTAAAATTTACAATTTAAGAAATTATGATACAACTTGAAAAAAAACATTTGAACAAAAAACACAATGTTGAATTTTTATGTAAAGCTCCTAGATTAAAAGCATTTGGATATGACACTTATCCTGTAATTCCAATTTTATTGATTTTTATTTTTGTAAATTATTTTCAAAACAATAAAAAAATTGAATCAACATATAATGACAGTGATTCAATATACTTGCGAAGTAATTTAACTATAAATTATTAAACAAAATTTAACCTCAAATAAAAATTAAATAATATGAGTAACACACAAAAAATAGTTAAAACAAGTGAATTATTTATAAATCATGATAAATTAAAAGATTATCATAGTTTAATAATAAAAAGTATAAAAGAGTTAGAAGATGAATACCAAAATAATTTGTGCTCTGAAATGTTTGGAGTGATACTGTCTAAAATAACATATTTGGGATTTCAATATTTTAATGAAGTAGAAGAGTATATGTTTCAATGTAATTACCCTAAAATAGAAGTACATAGAAAAGAATACCTTGATTATTCAACAAAGGTAATTGATTATAATATTGATTATCAAAAGATTAAGAATCCAGTAGTTATAATTGATTTTTTAAAAAAATGGTGGACAAATCATAAAACAATAATGGGCACTGATTGTGAAAAATATGTAAATTCTTTATTCTTAAATTAATAAAAAACCTTAAGCCTTAAAATTATGAAACGGATTGATTCTCATTGTCATGTATTTAATATCTTGTCGGTTGGCTGGAAAGCTATTTTAGAACAACTTTATGAAATATCGGAGTTGATTTCTGATGCAAAACATTTAAAATCAAATAATTTATCGATAGAAACAGTTAAAACTCAATTTCTTTTATTTAAAATGAAGCGTTTTGCTGAGTTAATAGCAATTTTTACAGATAATGGAGAGGAGATATTATTAATGTTGGATAATCATTACCATCAAGAGTTTGTGTTGTCTCCGTTAATGTTTGATGGCGATTTCATATTAGACCCAACAAAAGACGATAATTTGGTTCATATAAAAACAATAATGAATACAAGTCGTGAGTATTTAATGAATCTTAATGCAGATCATAAATCAATTAACAATAATGGTATTTTATCTAATGATGAGATAGATCGATTATTAGATCTGTTAAATTATTTAGATAAAGGTATATATTCTTCAGATTACAAGACAAAAGGAGAAACTAAAAAAGATGGTTTTACTCTTCAGTATGAAGAATTAGTAAAAATATCTAACAACCCTAAATATAAAAATAGAGTATTGCCTTATTTAGGTGTTGATCCTCGCAGAGAAAATATTAAAACATATTTAGAGCAAGTAGGTAAAGATAAATTATTTGCTGGAATTAAGGTTTACCCTACAACAGGATTTTCGCCAATGGATAAAGTACTTGTAGGTCATAATTCTATATTTGAATATTGTTGTAAAAATCAAATACCTGTTGTTTCTCATTGCTCTTATGGCGGTTTTGCTACACCTGCAATGAGTGTTGATCTTAATGGATATATTATTCCAAAAGGACAAACAGAGCCTGTTGAATTTGATGGATTGTATAAATTTGAAAAAAGTATAATGAATGGTTTTACACCAATGGTTCAAGAAAGAGCTAGTGTATTGAATCACCCGAAAATTTGGCGAAAAGTTTTAGAAAAAAATAGGGGTTTGCTTTTAGTTTTAGCTCATTTTGGAAGTGGAAGTGATGAGTGGCAAAATGAAATTGTTAGAATGATGAAAGTTTTCCCAAATTTATATACTGATGTGTCGTGTATGAGCGATGATGAGACACTTATGAAAGTAAAAGATATTTATGATAAAAATCCAGATATTAGAAATCGAATTCTTTATGGTTCTGATTACTTTCTTGATATGTTTTTTAACGATTCTTTTGATCAATATTTGAATAGAATTATTAAAAAACTAGGACAAGCTATTTTCGATAAAATATCTTCGGAAAATCCTCTTGATTTTAAAAGTAAATGGTATCAAACAATTGATAATAAGCATTTTTTTTATAAAGAACGAATAAATAGTTGTGTTCTTTCTTAAACTGTAATAAAAATTAGAATTTTCTCTTAGGAACTTCATGTTCTATATAAACAATCCCACCTCACACTAAATAAGTTTTAATCTTTTTAGTGTGAGTTTTTATTTGGTTTTTTCTATAAACTCAATAGGCACATTTACAACTTCTTGAATGTCTTTACTTCTTTTAAAAACAACATCATTACTTTCTTCAAAAAACCATTTCACGGTTATATTTTTTTTTGTTTCGGTTAGTAGCTCTAATTCTAAAAGAATTTCAAATATTTTTTTAGATGATGATGAACTAAAATAATCTAAATCAATTTTAAATATAGTTTCTTGATTTGGATTTTCTACATATTCCTTAATCCATTTAATTATAGGAGAATAAAATTCAATTGCATTTTCTGGAAACGACTTACCGCTAATTTCAAAAATATTTGCTTCTTTGTCTAGTATTACTTTTGGTAGGTCATCATGATTATTATCTATTATTATTTTCTCCATATTTTTTTTAAATTTTCACTGATATTTCAAAAAAAGATAAGTTTTTATCTTCTTCAACAAAACTAAATACAATTGGGTTAGAGCTTTCTCTCGCCAAATCAATTAAACCAAGACCAAAGTCGCCAAATTCTGGCTTGTGTTTTCCTCGCAAAACTTTTTGATATAACGCTTTTAACTCGTCTTTGTTGATTGAATTCAAATGAGTTAAATGATTATTAAGGGCTGGTACATTTTCTTTTAAAATATAATTCCCCGATGATATTGTATAGCTATTTTCTTTTCCTGTTATAGAAAATATTCCTTTTTTTAGTTCTGTTGAGGAGTAAGCATGTTTTGATATATTTTGTAATTGCTCAACAAGAACATGCGAAACCACACTGTTTTTAACTGAATCGCTAATTTCTTGTTTTAAATTATCTTCTATCATTCTATAAATAGATCGAACTGTTTCTTGCGAAAAATCGCCTTGGTATGTAAGTAGTATGTTATTGTCAACCATATTTTTATGGAAGTTAATAACGTTTTGAAATGAAACTTTTCCGGGTGGTGTAGTTGGGCTATTTTCTTCTTTATTTCTCATGTTAATTTGAACATAAAAAATAGAATATTCATTGTTGATTTTAAAAAAATGGTAGTCTAATTTTTGCCCAGATTTTCTAGCCATTTCAATTAGCCCAAGACCAGCTCCTCCTTGATTATTGAATGCGTCTTTATTCATTTCTTCAAGGTAATATTCTTTTAATTCATCTTTGTTAAGAGAGTTTATTTTTTCAAGTTTTATTTTTAACTCATCTATTTTAGCGTTTTCAATTCCGTTTCCAGAGGTAATATAGTAGTTGGGACCAATATTCCTAGACATGAAAAAACCCACATCTTTTTTTTGTGTATTGCCATGTCTTATTATATTTTGAAAACATTCTACCATTAAAAATGGAACTTTCTTTTTAATAGCGGATAATTCAATAATCTTATTGTTAATATTTGTTTCGCTTAGGCTTAGTATTTTATCAGTAATTATATCGTTAAACCATCCTTTATATAAAAAGCTTAAGTTGTCAGATTTAAAATTATTGAAGATTTCATATAATGACATAAAATTTATTTTTTTGAAGACATAAAGATATAAAATATTCTATATTGTTTTTATTTTTATTTTCACAATACCAATATTATTAGTTTATTTAGGTTGTTTTCAAGTTTAAATTCCTGTAATCTTCTTTATTTCATTTAGTTTATTTAAAGCTTCCATTGGGGTTAAATTATTGATATCGATATTTTTTATCTCATCTCTAATTTGCTTTAAAACAGGATCGTCTAACTGAAAAATGCTTAATTGCATGCCTTCTCTTTTTTTAGCAATTTCTTTCACAGGTTTGGCTAAAGTTTTATTTTGGCGAGTGCCTTCAAGCTCTTTTAAAATTTCGTTGGCTCTACCTACTACACTTTTTGGCATTCCTGCTAGTTTGGCTACATGTATTCCAAAGCTGTGCTCGCTTCCTCCACGTACTAGTTTTCTAATAAAAATAACTTTATTGTCGATTTCTTTTACTGAAACATTGTAGTTTTTCACTCTGCCAAACGATTGCTCCATTTCGTTTAGTTCGTGATAATGAGTAGCAAACATGGTTTTTGCTTTAGTGGAATGCTCGTGAATATATTCTACAATCGACCAAGCAATAGAAATTCCATCGTAGGTGCTAGTTCCTCTGCCAAGTTCATCAAGTAAAATAAGACTTCTGTCTGAAATATTATTTAAAATGCTAGCGGCTTCGGTCATTTCTACCATAAAAGTTGATTCTCCTAGTGAAATATTATCACTTGCACCAACACGGGTGAAAATCTTGTCAACATAACCTATTTTTGCGGCATCTGCTGGAACAAAAGAACCAATTTGAGCCATGAGCACAATCAAAGCGGTTTGTCGCAATAATGCCGATTTACCCACCATATTTGGTCCTGTGATTATAATAATTTGTTGATCATCTTTGTCTAAATAAATATCGTTTGGTACATATTTTTCGTCAATTGGCAATTGTTGCTCAATTACAGGATGGCGACCAGCTTTAATATCAATTTCGTTGCTATCGTTTACCTCTGGACGAACATAACTGTGTTTTTCGGCAATTACTGCAAACGAAAGTAAACAATCGAGTTGAGCAATCAACGAGGCATTAAGCTGAATTGCAGATATATAATCGGATATGCTTAAAACCAAATCATTAAACAATCTGGTTTCAATTGCCATTATTTTTTCTTCGGCACCCAATATTTTTTCCTCAAAATGTTTGAGTTCTTCGGTAATATATCGTTCGGCACTTACAAGTGTTTGTTTTCTAATCCAATCTTCTGGAACTTTGTCTTTGTGTGTGTTTCTAACTTCAATATAATAACCAAAAACATTATTGAAAGCTACTTTTAACGAACTAATTCCTGTACGTTCGCTTTCACGCTGTTGCAATTGAAGCAAATAATCTTTGCCTTTAAAAGCAATATTTCTTAGTTCATCTAATTCTTCCGAAACACCATCGGCAATAATATTTCCTTTGCTTACCAAACCTGGTGCATCTTCTTTTAATTCTTTTTCAATACGTTCTTTAATTAGATTGCACGGATTTAATTGTTCGGCATATCTTTTTAAAGTTTGATCGGGGGCTTGCGAGCAAATTTCTTTAATTGGTAAAATCTCGCTCAAAGCTATTTTTAATTGTATAACTTCTCTCGGACTAACCCGTCCTACGGCAACTTTAGAAATAATTCGCTCTAAATCGCCAATCAATTTTATGTGAGATGATATGGTAGATCTTAGTTCTGCTTGGTGATAGAAAAAATCGACCACATTAAGTCGCTCGTTAATCAATTTTACTTCTTTGAGTGGCAGCGAAATCCATCGTTTTAATAAACGTGCACCCATTGGAGAAACACTGCTATCTAATATATCGCAAAAAGTTTTAGCTCCATCGTGTAGCGGATTGAAAAGCTCTAAATTTCTGATAGTGAATTTGTCGAGCCACACATATCTATCTTCTTCTATCCTAGATAAATGTGTAATATGTTTTATTTGACTATGCTGAGTAATATCTAAATAATGAAGAATAGAACCTGCGGCAACTATTCCAAATTCTAAATTGTGAACGCCAAAGCCTTTAAGCGATTTGGTTTCAAAATGTTTCAGCAATTTATCGGTGGTAGAATCTTCGTTAAATGCCCAGTCTTCTAAGGCAAATGAATAAAATTTTGTTCCAAAAAGTTCATAGAATAAGCTTTGTTTGCTTCGTTCGTAAATAATTTCTTTTGGCTGAAAATTCTGAATTAGCTTATCAATATACTCAAAACTTCCTTCGGCGGTAAGAAACTCACCAGTTGAGATGTCTAAAAAAGCAACACCAGCAGCTTTTTTTTGAATGTGCACACTTGCCAAAAAATTATTTTCACGATGATTTAAAATATTATCGTTGATAGAAACGCCTGGTGTAACCAATTCTGTAATACCACGTTTTACAATTTTTTTGGTCATTTTTGGGTCTTCCAACTGCTCGCAAATTGCAACTCGTTGACCAGCTCTAACCAATTTTGGTAAATAGGTATCTAGTGAATGATAAGGAAAACCTGCAAGCTCAACAAATTGAGCCGATCCGTTGGCTCTTCGAGTGAGTGTGATGCCAAGAATTCCCGCAGCTTTTATTGCATCGTCGCTAAAAGTTTCGTAGAAATCGCCAACTCTGAACAATAAAATTGCATCGGGATGTTGTGCTTTTACGCTGTCGTACTGCTCCATTAAAGGAGTTTTTGCATATTTTTCTGATTCTGCCAATTTCTTTGAGATATAAAAAAACAAATATAAAATTATTATCTCATACTGTTTGCCTTTGTTAAATTGGTTTTAAGAAAAAATTTACAATACAAATTTAATTTTTTTAAATCGAGCTATTTGCTTCAGAAATAAAAACAGTAATTCGTTTTTTATTTGATTTAAAGTGAGGTTTTTATAAAGTGCAAATTTTATGATTTTTCTTTATTTACCAACGAAACAATTTGTTGAAGTTTATCATTCATTGGCATATTTCCATCGAACCAATGAATATTTAAGCCTCTACGCTCCATACCTCTAAACCAAGTCATTTGACGTTTTGCAAATTGATGAATGGCTATTTCTAGTTGTCTATACATTTCGTTGTAACTAATTTCGCCAGTAATATATAGAGTAATATATCTGTATTCTAATCCGTAATAAAGCAAGGTTTCTTTTTCAACGCCATTTTTCAATAGATTTTCTACCTCTTCAATCATTCCTGACTTTAATCGAGATTTTAGGCGTTCGGTAATTCTTTCACGGCGAAAATCACGATCATATTGAATGCCTATTAAAAGACTGTTAATAGATTCAAAATCAGTAATTTTTATTTGATTTTCTTGATTATAAGTTTCAATTTCTATGGCTCTGATGGTGCGTTTTTTAGAATCGAAATCCGATTTGTTGTGTGGCTTTTTAAACGAAGCTAAAACTCCGGTTAATTCATCTATCGTTTTATCTTCCAATTTATCACGCAAAGGCTGATTGATAGGCACTTCTTGTAAATTATAACTTTTAACTACCGATTCAATATAAAGCCCAGTTCCGCCACATAAAATTGGCAACTTTCCTTTGTTGGTTATTTGATTAAAAGCTGCAAAAAAATCTTTTTGAAACTCATAAACATTGTATTTGTATCCAGCATCAACAATATCAATTAAATGATAAGGAACGGCAACACCATTTACGGTGTAATCGACAATATCTTTGCCAGTGCCAATATCCATTCCACGATATATTTGTCGAGAATCGGCACTAATTATTTCGCTATTTAACAATTGAGCTAAATGAGCTGCTACTGAGGTTTTTCCTCCAGCCGTTGGACCTAATATAGTGATTAGATTGTATATCGTTTCTAAAATTTAATTTTGAATTGATGTTTTTACTTAATGGCTTCAAACATTTTTTGAAATGGTTCGCCCACTAAAATCACTGGTTTTGCTTCGCCATTAACAGCTCCAACAAACGATATTACCCAAATAATGAATAATAAAAGTGTAAGAATTACATTAAAATACCAGCCAATAAAAGGCACAAAAACAAATACTTTTGTAATAATCCAAATAGCAATTACCAACAAATTAACTCCAAGCCCTTGACGAATGTGAAACAAATTGAATGTAGTTTTTTTATTGACAGACATAATATAAGCAGCCAACCAACCTACAATTGTGATATAGCTAAGTATAGCAATAGTTTTATCTTCATCACCAAAATTTTCTGTTGATTCTTGATTTTGATATTCGTCCATAAGGTTTATTTTTTACTATTACTCACAAAAATAACAAATAAAACAAATGTGAGTCGATTTAAATTCTTAAATTATTAAAAAAACCTGTAAGTTTGCAAACGATATGGAGCATCATATAAATATACGGAACAAAAAGGCATCGTTTGAGTTTGAACTCTCCGATAAATATATTGCTGGAATTAAACTTACAGGCACTGAAATAAAAGCTATTCGTGAAGGTAAAGTTAGTTTTATAGATGCGTTTTGTGTGTTTGTTTTAAAAGAATTGTGGGTAAGAGGGCTTCATATATCTGAATATTCTTATGGCACCTACAACAACCACGTTCCCAAACGAGAACGAAAACTGCTATTGAATCGTGCCGAACTAAATAAAATAGAACGAAAAATAAGAGAAAAAGGACTTACTCTTGTTCCTACTCGCTTGTTTATAAACGATAGAGGATTTGCAAAAATGGAAATTGCAATTGCAAAAGGTAAAAAGACACACGATAAACGTGAAGACATTAAGAAGAAAGATTCTAAGCTCGAAATGGATCGCTCGATGAAAAAATAAGTAGCCATTTTCAACGATCCTCCCAAAATAATTTATATCTTTAAGAGTTTTGTTTAGATTTGTTCTATAAATTTTTAAAAATATATAGATTTATGTGTATTGTGATTGCTTAGTTTTTGATATAGTGAAATATATGAAATGGTTAAAATTCAGCTTTTAGGAATATTTGTTGAGATCAAGTAACAATAAGAAAATAGAATGGGATTTTTATCGCCTAATGAATATTTTTTATATAATAATTTGTATTTGTGGTTTGAATTCAGCAATTTAGTATTTATTAACAACCATAATATTAAAAGATTAAAAAAAGCTCCCATTATCATTCGATAAATAGGAGCTACCAACTAACCCTAACCTAAAAAAATATAAACTTATAATAAAGAAGAACCTACTCTTTCTTTTGCAAAATCAATTCTAATCATTATTTCATGTGAACCTTGACTGTAATTATTAAGATTACTTAAAGTATAATCATAAGCATAACCTATAGAATAACGATTATATTTAAGCCCCAACATTGCAATTACTGCATCTTCTGTTCTATAAGAAATGCCAAACCAATAATTTTTCTTGTAAATTACTTTTGTATTTATGTCTAATTGAATTGGTGTTTGCTCTGTTGTTTTTAATAGAATAGATGGCTCAATATCAAATGATTCGCTTAATTTAAATAAATATCCTCCTGTTAAATAATAGTGTCGAACCATTTTATTCTCATTCGATTTATCTCCTACATTTACTGAAAATTGAAATAATTGAGCGGCAGTTAAACCAATATAATATTTTTTGTGATACAAATAAGCTCCAAAATTAGCATCTGGAACAAAAGTAGTTTCGGTTTTACCTGTAATTGCAATATCATTATCATCAATAATATTCAATTTACTCTCATCTAATTTATATTGAAATGCAGATACCGAAAGTCCAAGACCAAGTTTTATTTTTGAAGTTATTTTTAAATGATAAGCAAAAATACCTTGTATTCCCGTTCTACTAACTGGTCCAAATTTATCGTTATAAATATAACCTCCAACTCCAATATTGTCATTTCGCCCCATTTGGGTATATCCACTTATTGCTTGAGTTTTTGGAGCATCTGCAATGCCAACCCATTGTTGACGTGCTGTTAAAATAATAGGACTAAACTCTGTACTACCTGCTATTGCTGGGTTTAACAATAAACCATTAAATGCATATTGACTGTACAAAGGCTGTTGCTGTGCCCAACTTATTGAAGCAATAGCAACTACTATAATTGTGATAGCTAGCTTTTTCATGACTATTTAATTATTTAATGATTGTTACTATTCCTTTATTAACTGCTGTATTATTCTTCAAATCAAGTATAAACACATAAGAGCTTAGTGGCAATTCTTTTCCATCAAAAGTTCCATTCCATTGATTATCAACATTGGCATAACCTGCTCCAGATCCTGAGTAATAGAATATTAGTTGTCCCCAACGATTGAAAATCTCTATTGAAATTTCTTTGTACAATGAAATATGCTCTATTTCCCAGTTATCATTTACACCATCGCCATTTGGTGAAAATGCTGTTGGTATGTTTATGCAATACTCATCTAAATATTTAACTTCAACAGTATTGGTAATTTTACAATTGTTAAAATCGGTAATAGTTACCATATAATTACCATTAGAAATACTCATCAACTCGTTGGTTGTATTTTGGTTCGACCACTCATAGCTGTATGGACTAACACCTCCATTTACACTTAATGTTATTTGACCATCGCTACTTCCAGGACAAGTACTATTAATAGATTGTGGGGTTGAAAGCAATTTTTCGGATTCTGTAATTGTTGCATTTTTTATTGATACACAAGACATTAAATCAGTTACTGTAACTGAATAATTTCCCGTAATTAAATTTTGTAAATTTTCTGAGGTTTCGCCATTCGACCAAGTAAAACTATAAGGAATAGTTCCTCCAGCTATAGCCATATATATTTGACCTGTGTTTTGTCCATTACAAAGTATATCTACAGTCGAAAGTGTTGGTACTAATTCTTGTGGTTCTGTAATAGTTATTGTTTGACTTTTTCTACATTTATTTTGATCTTCTACTTCTACATTATAAACTCCTGCTGGTAAATTTGACGCAATATTTGAATGAAAAAAGGAATTGTGCGACCAATTATAACTATAAGAAACCGTTCCACCTGATGCAAGTAATTCAATTGATGCAGTGCTATTTCCAAAACAATCAATATTCTGAGTATTTACAACAAGCTCTAATTCAGTTGGCTGTAATACTTCTGCGGAAATTACAATAGCACATCCATTAAGATCAATTACAGAAACTTGATAAGTTCCTGCTAATAAATTGTCTAGGTTTTGAGATACTTGTCCGGTTAACCAAGAATAAACATTACCTCCATTTCCACCTGTTGTTGATAAGCTAATTGCACCTTCCATGCTCCCGTAACATTTAGCATTAACAACATTAACATCAACAATTAAAGCTTCTGGCTCAAAAATATTTACTGAATCTAATTTTATACAACCTTTAGAATCTGTGATTGTTACAATATAATTTCCACCCGAAATATTATTTAAATCTTCATTAAGCGATCCGTTCGACCATTCATATTGATTGTTTCCATTACCTCCTTCTACTAATAAATTGGCAAATCCATTAGCGTTGCCATTACAATTTACATTGCCTGAAGTGATTGATGATGTTAATATTTCTGGTTCTGCAACTACTACGCTGTCAATATATTTACAGTTGTGTGTATCGGTAACAGTTACATAATAAGTATTTGCAGCTAAATCTGTAAGATCTTCTATGGTGCTTCCATTCGACCAATCGTATGTATATCCGGTGGTACCACCACTTACCGAAAGAAATACCGATCCATCTAATAAACTGTTACAACTAACACTTACTGGCGTTAATGTTGCATGCAATGTATCTGGTTCTAATATTTCAAATGAAATTGTTGCCAAGCAATTATTACTATCGGTTACTGATAAAGAGTAAATACCTCCAGATAAGCTGTTTATGTTATTTTGGTTTTCTCCATTCGACCAGTTATAAGTTATTGTACCTGTTCCACCTACTGACGATGTTTCAATTAATCCATTTGCTAATCCATGACATGAAACATGAGCTGTATTTACTATTGTAACTACTGGTGCTTCTTGATCGCTGATATTCATAGTTAATTGATCTGAACAATTATTTTGATCGCTTACTGATACGGTATAAGAACCAGCAGATAAACCAGACATTGAAGCAGAGGTACTATCTGAATAACCAATCCATAAATAAGAATATATTCCTGTTCCTCCTGAAGGTATTACAGAAACTTCTCCATCTGAATTTCCACATGTTGAATTAAATGATATTGGTGCTAATGTTAGTGCAGCTACTGGTTGCGAAATAGTTACTATAGATGTAATTGCACATGATTTAGCATCGGTTAATGTTACCTCATAAACACCTGCTCCTAAATCTGTTAAATCTTCTGAAGTAATACCACTTCCCCAATTATAAGAATATGGCAATGTTCCACCTGTAGCCGATAAATCTATTGCTCCATCTGTTTCTCCAAAGCAATTTATATTGGTTTGATTTGCTACTGATATTGCTAATGCTGCTGCTGGTTGAGTTATTGTTACTGTTGATATGCTTGTACAAAGTTTAGCATCGGTAACAGTTAATGAATAAACACCTAAGCCTAATCCTGTTAAATCTTCTGATGTAATACCACTTCCCCAATTGTATGAGTAAGGCGATGTTCCGCCTAACGCTGTTATATTTATAGCTCCATCAATTCCTCCAAAACAACTTACATTTGTTTGGCTACTTACTGACAACAACAAAGCAGAAGCT
>Ga0316608_1000749_pt1 | contig 14126 bp, 14 predicted proteins | sample MIS2016152B_MG_FD_207673 | JGI IMG/M metagenome (GOLD analysis project Ga0316608, IMG submission 207673) | Microbial mat bacterial communities from Middle Island sinkhole, Lake Huron, Michigan, United States - MIS.2016.152B | ecosystem: Environmental > Aquatic > Freshwater > Lake > Sediment...
GCATCAAAAGTCCTTCCCTGGGTACATACAATGATTGCTAATGCCAAACGGACTTTATTGGGGGTACACCATATGATATCCAAAAAGTATATGCAGGATTACCTCGATGAATTCTGTTATAAGGTAAATAGGCGAAATTTCGGAGATAATCTATTTGATAGGTTGCTAATATCCTGTGTCGCTATAAATTATAAAAATATTAATGTTTGCCGATAGTCATTAAACGTTTTATTAGCAGAGCAAAATATTTCGTATTTCTCCCGGAGATATGCAACTTATCATTGCCTTATAAAATCCATTGAAAGGTTTATATAACTTTATTATCTTTACAACTATAAAACTATCTGATGGAACATAATACTCATAGGATTTTACTGGTTGACGACGAACCGGATATACTTGAATTCATAAGTTATAACCTAAAAAAAACTGGTTATGATGTTTATACCGCTAATACCGGAAAAGAAGCAGTATTAAAAGCCCGGGAAATAATTCCCCACCTCATTATTCTTGACGTGATGATGCCTGAAATGGATGGGATTGAGACTTGTGAAGAAATACGATCTTTTCCGGAACTTCAACATACAATTATTGCTTTTTTGACGGCACGGTCAGAAGACTATTCACAAATAGCAGGGTTTGAAGCAGGTGCAGATGATTACATTTCAAAACCAATTAAGCCAAAAGTACTGCAAAGCCGAATTAAAGCTCTTTTAAAACGACTTAATGAAGCAGTAACACCAGCTGCGATAATCGAAAAGCCTATTACCAAAAAGGAACTTCATATCGATAAAGAGCGATATTTGGTTATTAAAAATAATAAAGAATTAGTGCTTCCTAAAAAAGAGTTTGAATTATTAACCCTGCTTGTATCAAAACCCGACAGGGTCTTTACGCGTGACGATATTTTTCATTCTGTTTGGGGTGATAATATTATTGTTGGAGATCGGACAATTGATGTGCATATCCGCAAGTTGAGAGAAAAAATTGGCAACCGTTACATTAAAACTGTTAAAGGAGTTGGATATAAATTTGTAGAATAATGAATTACCAATTTATTATTAACTATTATCACTGTGTTATTAATAACTATATTTTACTTAGTTCTCAATTCATATGAAATATCCATGTTAGGCAGCTCAACACAAAAGGAAATGACTATGCAGATGTTCCATGTGACCTTAATTTAATAATCGAAAAATAAACACATGAAACCTTGAACTTCCAGAATAATATTACCTTAAACATTGTTTATTATCAGAGGCAGGATGTTGGCGAATTACCTATTGATGTAAATATTTTAACCTTTAGTCATTTATTTAAAATAAAGGAATAGTATATATAGCACTAATTAACAAACTTTTAACTTAACAGTGTTTTATTTTTAATTGAAAAATAAATTCTTGACATTAATATTTTTAATAAATTCGTGCTTTCTATTACTTATTCAATCTTCTTATTGCAGAAATTAGGAACCATACAAAATGAAAAGGGTTAATTATTGGATTGTTTTATTACTTATTTTAATTTCTATTGTTTTACTTGCATTTTCATTTTGGTTCTTTCAACCCAAAAAGAAACTTAATATTTTTATTCTTGATAAAACTGTAACTGATTTTTCATACAGAGAGCACGCTTCTTTTGTTTGGCTTTTAAGAAATAAAAATATTGTTACTCCTGAAAATAAAAATTATTCGGTAAGTAAAGATTACTATGGCTTTATTCCGTTAAAACCTGGAGAAAAAGATAAGTATAAAATCCGAAGCATCAGTTTATTTGAGGTCTTGACAAAGTCTGACAATTTCGATATGGCCTATTATACTGATAATTATGGAGTTTTTAATAATGACCTTACAGATTCCAGTCTAAATATTCGACCTTATTTGGTTTATGGCGGATTAAACCAAAATGATTATTTGCTGCTTCGTGAGCTGAAAAGGAAAAATAAACTTATCATTACTGAGTTTAATTTGTTCGGATCCCCTACTTCTGAACTTATTCGTGAAAAAACAGAGGAATTATTTGATTTAAGATGGACTGGTTGGACTGGAAGGTATTTTAAATCGCTTAAAAATTTACCAAAGAATCAAATTCCCGAATGGATTATTTCTTCGTATCAAAAAAACTATCAAAAACCTTGGGATTTTATCAGTCCCGGCATGGTATTAATCCATGAGCATGGCAAAATAGTTGTTCTGGAGGAAAACACCGACTTAAATTCAGCTATGCCAAGCATTGTATCGACTTCAGAATCGCAGCAGAAATATAACTTACCTTCAATACAAAAATATCCTTTCTGGTTCGATATTATTCAAACTTCAAAAAACAATACTATTCAGGCTTTTTTTAAATTAGATCTTACTGAAAAAGGTATTAAAGAACTGAAAGATAATGGGATTCCAAATACTTTTCCTGCCATTATTGAACATTTAGACAATTATAAGTTTTATTATTTTTCGGGAGATTTTTCAGATCATCTACCAACTCCATGGCTTTCAACTTTTAAAGGAGTTCCGGGAGTTATGAATAAAATTCATACCGGTTCAATTGGAACAAGTAATGAATTCTTCTGGAATTTTTATGTACCTTTATTAAATGGAATTCTTGATAAACAATTTTATAATAATTAGGAATAAAATCTGCTATCATGAATATAAGATGGTACGACCTCGCTTATTTGGATGAAATTTCTGGAGGGGATAAAGATTTTATATTGGATATGATTCAAACATTTGTTAGCAATGCTCCAGACGAATTAAATGATCTGAAAAATATAGCTAAAAATAGCGAATGGAGCAGGCTTGGGGAAAGTGCCCATAAATTTGCTCCGGGGCTGCAATTTCTGGGACTTACATCGTTAAGACCAGTGATAAACCAGTTAGAAGAGTTTGCCTTTGAACAGAAAAAACTCGAATTAATCCCCGATTTAATTGCAAAACTTGAAAGTCAATGTTTGCAAGTTATTGATGAACTAAAAAAAGACTTTAATATATAATTAGCTTATATTTTACTCTTAAACAACTGTTTATGAAAATATTGGTTTGCGAAGACGATACTATGACTCTTAAAGCGCTTGAGCACAGGCTCAAAAAGGAAGGTTATACTGTTATTACAGCTGCAGATGGCAAGAAGGCTGCCGAAATATTAAGTACTGATACCGATATTGATTTATTGTTAACTGATCTGCATATGCCAATGTTAGGCGGTTTGGAATTAATCAGCCTGGTAAGAAGCAATTTTAAAAGTAATTTGCCTATAATAATGCTTACCCGTGTTGGATTGGAAGAAACTGTGCTTCATGCGTTTGAACTTGGTGCCGACGATTATATTACGAAGCCTTTTAATCCAGATGAATTAGCATTGCGAATTAAAAGACTATTAATTAAAAATAAAGTGTAAACTAAAGAAATTGCGGTAAACCCTACCAGCTGATGAACAGATGCATTATTCAAGGAAGATTTATATTCTTAATTACTATAATTTTCTTCTTACAACATTACTCTTCCATAGTTTTTGCGCAGCCTGAGAAGTCTCTTAGTGAAAAATCGGAAAGTTCTGAGAAAAGATACGAAAGAGCTATTTTATGGGGAGAACGTTTTTATCAACTCCACCTTAATACGCTTGCCCTCAAGCAATTTGATAAAGCCCATAAAATAAAACCAGGTGCCTATTTTCCAACATATCGCAGTAACCAACTTAAAATAAAATTACATCAACCCAAAAACACCAATTTGGGATTCATGGTTTTTGACTTTAATAAACCAGGCATTCTTATTTCTGCTTTAATTTTGGTTATATTATTTTCGTTTACATCAATGGTAACAGCTCTTACAATTGTTTTAGTTAACCGAAATCATATGATTCTTGCCGAAAAAAGAAAGCAGCATTTAAGGGAGGAATATCAAACGATGCTGGTTAATTTTTTGTTTGCTAAAGATATAAATGAAGAATTAATTCAGAAAATAAGACGAATTGCATCTACAAATATCAATAGACGAATCTTAATCGACCAAATGATCGATTTGAGTATAACCCTTACTGGATTAGAAAAAGAACGCTTAAAAGAATTATATCTTGCCTTAAAACTTGATCAGGATTCAAATAAAAAGGCATTAGCTAAAAAATGGCACATTAAAGCGAAAGGTTTTCGAGAACTTGCGTTTATGAATATTCATTCTGCAAATTCCGAAATAATCAATTGTTTATCAAGTAAAAATGATGTATTACGTATGGAAGCTCAATTTGCCATGGTTCGGTTAAATCCGGATAATTCATTTGGTTTTCTTGATTTTCTGCAAAAACGCTTTACACTTTGGGAGCAATTAAACGTATATGAAACAATTACATTTCATCACCTGGAACTCCCAAATTTTGAAAAATGGCTTCAATCAGATAATGATTCCGTTGTAATGTTTTCCTTGCGGATGATTAGCGTTTTCAAACAAATATCTGCTTATAATTCAATGTTATCTTTGCTTGAACACACTAATCCGGAAATACGGAACCAAACTATTCAGGTTTTTGGGAATCTGAAAATAATTGAATCTCTTCCTCATTTAAAAAGGATTTATAAAAACGAAACATATTCGAATTGTATGACTATTGTTTCTGCTATGGGTAAAATGCCTGATAATTCAATGCTTAGCTTCTTAAAATTAGTTTTGGACAAAGAAGATGACGTTCAACTTCAAATTGAAGCCGCTAAAGCAATAAACAAAATGGGAGAAGAAGGTTCTGTTGCTCTAACTAAATTACTAAATTCCGATTATAAAAACTATCAGATTATTATTAAACACGTTTTAGATAAGAGAATCAGTTAAATGGATATATTTTTCGACATATTAGGATACATAGTAAATAATTTTGTTTTTGGGTTAACCGTTATCATTTTTGCCTCTTATTTAATTTTGGCTTTAATATCAGCTATTGCATTAAGAACCTACTTGCGTAAAAATAGTTTTGTTGACTATAATAATATTATTCTTGCTCCATTAACTCCTTCTATTTCGGTAATTGCACCTGCCTTTAATGAGGAAAAGTCCATTGTAGATAATATAAGGGCATTACTATCATTATATTACAATAATTTTGAAGTAATTGTTGTAAATGACGGCAGCACAGATAATACATTTAAAACGGTTTTAGAAGCTTTCGACCTTGAGAGAGTAAATTATTTTTTCGACTATCGGATTCCATGTGAGCGTATCCGAGGGGTTTATAAATCAAAAAACAGGTCGTTTAAGAAACTTACTTTTATAGACAAGGTGAATGGCGGTAAAGCAGATGCACTAAATGCAGGCATAAATATTTCAAAAAATGACCTAATTTGCAGCATCGATGTTGATTCCATAATGGAACCCGACGCTTTATTAAAAATGGTTAAACCATTTATGGAGGAAACCGATAAAAAGGTGATTGGAACCGGGGGAGTAATTCGCATCGCTAATTCTTGCCAGATTGAGAATGGGCAAATAAAAAAAATCCACCTGCCTGAGAAATTCTTACCCAGGGCCCAAGTTTTAGAGTATACACGTGCCTTTTTAATGGCCCGCATGGCATGGGGAAAACTGAATGGTTTGTTACTTATTTCGGGAGCGCTGGGAATGTTTGATAAAGAAATTGTTATCAAGTGTGGCGGGTACAGCACCAGCACCGTTGGAGAAGATATGGAACTTGTTGTTCGAATGCGCCGTTTTATGGCTGAACAAAAACTGAAATATCAAATTATCTATATCCCCGATCCTTTGGTTTGGACTGAAGTACCTTCTACTTTAAAAATTCTTGGCCGACAAAGAAATCGTTGGACCAGAGGTACAATGGAGACTTTATTTAAACATAAAATATTATTCATGAATCCCAAATATGGCATATTCGGTATGTTGGGGTATACTTATTGGTTACTATTCGAATGGCTTGCTCCAATTATCGAGTTCCTGGGTCTGTTATACTTTGTTTTGCTTATCATTTTTGGTCAACCTAACTGGTATTTCTTTTTATTATTGCTGGCTTTTGTTTATACTTATGCTGTTGCATTAAGCACCTGGGCACTTCTGTTTGAAGAAATGACATTTCACAAGTATGAAAAACGACGGGAAGTCTTAAAATTATTCCTAATGGCATTAATAGAGCCTATTGTTTATCACCCTTTAACCGTTTCGTGGTCTATTCTGGGAAATATCGATTATCTGCGAGGAGTTCGTTCATGGGGTAAAATGGAACGTGAAGGTTTTAAAAACCATAAAGGATCTAAAACGACTTAATTTATTACATTACTTGATGTTTAAATTAGAAAACAGATATTATTTCTTACAATTTAAAATTTTAAATCACTTGTGCATAAAGGTCATATTCTGATGCATCGGTGATTTTTACCATGTAAAACATACCAGGTTTTAGTTTATTCCCTTTCTTTTCAATCAACACTTCGTTATCTACTTCAGGGGAATCAAATTCAGTACGTCCAATATAGAAATCCGCTTCTTCCCGATCAATAATCACCTTATAATCTAATCCAATTCTTTTATAGTTATTTTCGAGCGAAATTTTGCTTTGAACAGACATTAGCTCACTAACTCTGGATTCCTTGGTTTTTAATGGAATTTCGTCTTTAAATTGCCTGTAAGCATGTGTATTCTCTTCATGTGAATAAGGAAAAACACCTAACCTGTCAAAATGAGATGCCTTTACAAAAGCTTTCAATTCCTTAAAATCTTCTGGTGATTCTTCCGGAAATCCTGTCAATAGAGTGGTTCGAATTGCCAGATTGGGTATTTCATTCCTAAGACGCTCCAATAAGCTTATTATTTCTTCTTTAGGACTATTTCTCCGCATTTTAAACAGCAAACTATTTGAAATGTGCTGAAGGGGAATGTCTAAATACTTACATACTTTGGGATTATCCCGTATTTCTAAAATTAAATCTTCCGGAAATTTATGCGGATAGGCATAATGCAATCTAATCCATTCTATTCCATCGATTTCTGATAGTTTTTTTACTAATTGGGTTATTTCTTGTTTTTTATAAATATCAATTCCGTAATACGTTAAATCCTGAGCAATTAGTATTAATTCCTTAACTCCCAATTCAGCCAGTTGTTTAGCTTCTTCAACCAATTCATTGATCGGTTTGGAGATATGCTTTCCCCTAATAAGCGGTATAGCACAAAATGCACATGAACGGTCGCAGCCTTCCGAAATTTTTAAATAGGCATAATGTTTGGGAGTAGTTATTTTACGAGCTCCTACTAATTCATCCCGATAGATAGAACCCAATTCTTTAAGTATCTCAGGAACGGAATTTACTCCAAAAAACTGGTTAACCTCTGGAATTTCCTTTTCCAATTCACTTTTATATCTTTCAGCTAAACAACCAATTACATATAGGTTGTCAATTTTGCCATTCACCTTAGCTTTCGCAAATTGGAGAATTGTATCAATCGATTCTTCTTTAGCATCTTTAATAAAGCCACATGTATTAATAACCACAGTTTTAGCTTTTGTAGACGAAGAATCGTGTATTAACTTAAAACCCGATTGCTCCAGTTGCCCCATTAGCTTTTCCGAATCTACAAGATTCTTCGAACAACCCAATGTCACCAAATTTATCAGCTTCTTTTTTGTGTTATATGCCATAACTTTTACTATTAAGAAAGATAATAGCCAAACAGAAAAAACCCCGTCAGGTTCAATCCAACGAGGCTTTTTTATAGTTAACTAAAAATCTTATATTTCTGAAAAAAGAGAATCAACAAACTCATCTTTATTAAACAATTGCAAATCTTCCAGCCCCTCTCCAATACCAATAAACCGGACAGGAATTTTAAACTGGTCCGAAATCCCAATCACTACTCCCCCTTTGGCAGTGCCATCAAGCTTGGTAAGCGCCAATGCTGTAACATCTGTTGCCAATGTAAATTGCTTTGCCTGTTCAAAAGCATTTTGACCTGTAGAACCATCCAGTACCAATAATACCTCGTGAGGTGCATCGGGTACAACTTTCTGCATTACTTTCTTAATCTTACTTAACTCATTCATTAAGTTAATTTTATTATGCAGGCGGCCGGCAGTATCAATAATTACAATATCAGCGTCGTTTGCTTTAGCTGAATTTAAAGCATCAAAAGCAACCGAAGCCGGATCTGCTCCCATTGTCTGTTTCACAACTTCGACCCCTACCCGTTCGGACCAAATGACTAATTGTTCAATTGCGGCAGCTCTAAAAGTGTCAGCAGCTCCCAGATATACTTTTTTTCCGGCTTTTTTAAAATGGTAGGCCAATTTACCTATAGTAGTAGTTTTACCAACTCCATTAACACCCACCACCATAATTACATATGGCTTAGAAGTTACTAAGGAAGTATAATCTTCTATATCCGTACTATTATTTTCATTTAATAAAGCAGCAATTTCAGATTTAAGTATGGAATTTAACTCGGAAGTATTCATATACTTATCACGCGAAACCCTCTCCTCAATACGCTTAATAATTTTCAGTGTGGTTTCAACACCAACATCTGAAGTAATAAGGATTTCTTCCAGGTTATCCAGAACCTCATCATCGACTCTGGATTTACCAACAATTGCACGGGAAATTTTTTTGAGTACGCTGTCTTTTGTTTTTTCCAATCCTTTGTTCAGCGATTCTTTTTTGTCCCGGGAGAAAAAGCTAAATGCCCCCATTTTTAGTACCCTCCTGATAATAGAAAAAAAGCCTTCTCCAAACGAAGAAAGCTTTAACGTAACTATATAATTTTAACTAATTTACTTTTTTTCCAGGAAGTCTTTCACTTCTTCGGATGGAATAATTTCTTCGATAAAGCTGTAAGCTCCGGATTTTTCGGATTTCACCATTTTGATGACTTTAGCCACTCCTTTACCTGCACCTTTTTGCTTAAGCGTTGCAACTACTTTCTTTGCCATGGTTTAATTATTTAATTTCTTTATGAACTGTAACTTTTTTCAGAATGGGATTATATTTACGTAATTCCAGACGTTCTGATGTATTTTTCTTGTTCTTAGTTGTAATATAACGAGATGTTCCAGGCATCCCACTGTCCTTATGTTCAGTGCATTCCATAATAACCTGAACCCTACTACCTTTTTTTGCCATGATCCTATATTTTTAAAATTCTTTAATAAATCCCTTTTCGATAGCTTCTTTCAAAGCGGGCAATAATCCTTTTTTCGAAATGGTTTTAATTCCATTAGCCGATACTTTTAAAGATATCCACCTATTTTCGTCTTCGAGGAAAAACCTTTTTGCAAACAGATTAGGTTCGAATGTTCTTTTAGTTCTCCTTTTCGAGTGCGAAACATTATTTCCTACCATCACACCCTTTCCGGTTATTTGACAAATCTTAGACATGTTCTTTTAAATTAATTCCTACGTTTGTAAATCAGGTCGCAAAAGTCGTTATAATTATTTAATTCACCAAATTTTAATTTTCTTTTTTGTGTTTTTTTTATTTCGTCTGAACATCTTGTAAAATCAATAGTCGCAGCATGTTTAATGCCGAAAAAGTTGCCCTGGTTATATTTCGCTCCCGATTATCTCCAAATTGAAACTTAGCCGATTGTATATCTTTTCCGTTATAAACAGCAATCCAGACCGTACCTACCGGTTTTTCAGCTGTTCCTCCATCGGGTCCAGCGATTCCCGATATTCCAATACTATAATCCGTTTGCATCTTTTGTGCAATACCTATTGCCATTTGTTCTACAACAGACTGACTTACTGCCCCATGTTCACAAAGCAAGTTTTCGGAGACATTTAAATACTGTTGCTTAATTTCGTTCGAATACGCTACAATTCCGCCTTTAAAATACACAGAACTGCCAGGAATAAGTGTAAGCTTATGGGCAATATTTCCTCCGGTACAACTTTCGGCAACCGAAAGCGTTTTATGATTAGCTGATAATAATTTACCTATTATCATCTCAATTGTTTCATCATCTTCGCCGATTATTTTTTCGGGTAATAAGGAATAAAGCTTTTCGGCAACATTATGAACCTGATTTATAAGAAAGTCCTTATCTGGCCCATAGGCTGAAATCCTTAACCTTACTATACCAGGAGAAGGTAAATAGGCTAATTTCATAAAAGATGGCAAATCAGATTCCCATTGTTCGATTTGAAGCGCCAGCGACGACTCAGCAATTCCCTGAATAATGATGGTTTTATGATAGATGGAGGGAAGATTAAAACTGTTTCTTAAAGAATTAAGGATCTGGCCTTCCATCATTGCTTTCATTTCAAAAGGTACGCCCGGCATTGATACTAATACTTTTTCTTTTTTTTCGAACCACATACCGGCAGCAGTGCCACACGAATTATTAATTATTCTGCATCCGACCGGCAATTCAGCTTGCTTACGATTAAGCTCATTCATGCTGACATTCCTTGCTGTCATTAATTTTTCGATATGAACCAGTACTTCCTGATTGATCTGTAAAGGAGTGTTAAAATATTCGGAAAGGGTCGATTTGGTAATATCATCTCTGGTGGGGCCCAAACCTCCGGTAACAAGAATTAAATTGGCTCTGTCAAACGCATCGTCTAATGCCTTAATTATATGGTCTTTATTATCGGATATTGAAGTTATTTGTGCGACATTAATTCCAATATCGTTTAGTTTTTGAGCTATCCAGGCAGAATTGGTATCGATAATTTGCCCTATCAGGATTTCGTCTCCAATGGTAATGATTTCGGCTTGCATATTAATTGATATTAATAAAAAAAGGCTGCAAAGCAGCCTTTTTGGAGCGGAAAACGGGATTCGGACCCGCGACCCTCAGCTTGGGAAGCTGATGCTCTACCAACTGAGCTACTTCCGCATTTTATTGATTTTGCTCTACCTCCACGATAGCTATCGGGATGAGCTACTTCCGCATTTTATTGGTTTTGCTCTACCTCCACGATAGCTATCGGGATGAGCTACTTCCGCATTTTATTGGTTTTGCTCTACCTCCGCGATAGCTATCGGGATGAGCTACTTCCGCATTTTATTGGTTTTGCTCTACCTCCATGATAGCTATCGGGATGAGCTACTTCCGCATTTTTATTGGTTTTGCTCTACCTCCACGATAGCTATTGGGATGAGCTACTTCCGCATTTTTATTGGTTTTGCTCTACCTCCACGATAGCTATCGGGATGAGCTACTTCCGCATTTTATTGGTTTTGCTCTACCTCCACGATAGCTATCGGGATGAGCTACTTCCGTATTCAATATGCCAATTTAACTTTTATATCAGAGCCTCTCAGGGGATTTGAACCCCCGACCTGCTGTTTACGAAACAGCTGCTCTAACCAACTGAGCTAAAGAGGCAGGTGGTCGATCAACGTTCGCCTTGGCAAAATCGACGGGTACAAAAATAACAATCCATCCTCAAAAATCAACTATTATTTGGAAATCTTTTTCATTCCACGGATTCTTTGCAATAATGTTGGGTGCGAGTAATGAAAAAATACATACCAGGGATGAGGATTCAAATTACTTAAATTATTTACTGAAAGCTTTTTAAGAGAACTGATTAAACTATCGGAATCGCTGTTTACCGTTGCAAATTCATCGGCCTGGTATTCAAATTTTCGGGATAAAACATTCAACCCAAGTCCCATGATGGTTGAAATAGGACTGTATAATATTCCAAAAGCAATTACTCCGATATGAAAACTGGGCTGATTAACGCCTAAAGCTTCTGATAGAGCTGGATTAGAAACAAGCAACGAAAGAATATACAGGGTAAAACCTGTTTGAATTACCGAAATCACCATACTCTTATAGGTATGCTTATGCTTGTAATGACCAATTTCGTGTGCTATTACCGCCACTATTTCGGAGGTGGATAAATCGTTTATTAACGTATCATATAAAACTATCCTTTTCTTGGCTCCTAACCCTGAAAAATAGGCATTTGCCTTGGTCGACCGCTTAGACCCATCTATTGTATAAATATTTGAAAGTTTAAAATTTTGTTTTTCAGCAAATTGATTAATCGCTTCTTTTAATTCACCTTCTTCCAAAGGAGTTTGTTTATTAAATAAAGGAACTATTAAATTGGAATAGAACATGCTAAAGAATATCATAAATAAAGTCACTAATCCCCATGCATATAGCCAAAAATAGGTCATATTTTCATAATAAAACCAGATTACCAAGCCCATAATCAGACCACCAAGAATTGCCGATAGAACCCAACCTTTTATCTTATCTAAAATGAATGTTTTAGGAGTAGTTTTATTGAAACCAAAACGCTCCTCAATCACAAATGTATGATAAATGCTAAAGGGAGTATTTATTATATCCGATGCAAAACCCAGAATTCCAAAGAATATCAGTCCTTTAAATATCATGTTTTCAGTATAGTTGCCCGCCCATTGATCCACCAAAGCAAAACCACCTGCAAAAAACATCAGTAATATTAATAAGGTGTTAAATGATCCTGTCAAAGTTTCAAATTTCACATTCGTTTTATCGTATTCAATGGCTTTTTTTAGTTTTTCGTCATCATATACCCCTTGCAACTCTTTGGGAAGAGGTAATTCCCGCTGCTTTCCGTTCAGGTAGTTAAGATAGAGTTCTACTAAATAATCGAATAAAAAGATACCTATAATTAGGTAAAATACAGTATTATACATAATTGTTTCTAGAATTGGTTAATTGGACAATTGCCAGTCGAGTGCAATTTTAGTTACTTTTCGATGAAGCAATTCATCCTTATAATTTTTAGTAATTTTATTATCATTCATTTTTAAGGATGAATCTATTAAAGCATAAGCTTTATCAAAATCATTTTTCAGTTCATAAGTAACCGCAATATTATGCAGAATTTTGGCTTTATATACATTGCCTTTAATTTTCTCAGCTTCTAAATTAAGGACATGAATAGCGCTATCCAGCTGTTCGGTTTGTATCAACTGGTATGCATTTTTAAATGCTTTAACATTCTCATAATAAAAAGATCTTGATTGCTCTACCCAATAAGGCGCTAAATAACGGCCATATTTTTCTCCGGCTTTAATTCCGGTATCCCATACCGCATTCAGTAAATCGGGAAAGTCGTTAATCGCTAACATAAGCAATGGCTCAGGAGAAGTCCAAAAAACGGTGTCCTGCAATAAATAATCAGTCACCAAACTCATTCTCTTGGTGGTGTATACTTTACATCCGAATTTATGGATAATTCCATAAGTATATAAATTGTAGTTTAAGTTTTTGTTAAATGTTTCTAATATAGTATCGTTCAAATAAATAGAGTCTAATACAATAAGTAAATTGTTAGACGAAACCCGGCTTTTATAGTCTTTAATATGCAACAGAACACTATCCGACGGAGTTAAGTTCACTTCCGAATTTTGAAATAAAGGTGATTTTTCAAGTGTTTCTTTTAAGGAATGTAAGAAATTAAGCGATACGGTTGCATTAATTCGATCCAGTGTATCCCTTAACATTTCAGGTTTAATATCTCCGCAATATTCACAATGTATTTCGACATTATTGTAATTCGTACCCAACTTTACCTGAGATGGTTCAAGTACTTGAATTACTATTGGTTTAAATGGAATACACGAAATAATAAAACTTAAGATAACTAAGATACCTAAAAAACGAATAACGAAGGCCTGGCGCATGGTTTATTGCTGTTTCATTTGTTCATCAAGTCTGGATTGGTCGTAAATCCTTTGTTGAAGAATATTTGTGTAATAACGTGCTTTTTTATTCCCATAATTTACATACGATTTTTTGGCCCAGTCCATTGCAGCTTCAAGATCTCCCTCAATTTCGCAAGCCAATGCCATATTATAACATGCATTACCCGCTAACTTAGGATCGTTGCTGTTTATATGCTTTCTCCAAATTTCAGCAGCCCCTTTCCAGTCACTCGTTTTTCCCCTTCTATCAGCTGCTTCGAAATCAGCATTTCCTTTTCGGTAATAGAATCGCGAAACACTTATCCACATTGGGCTAATACGAAAAGCGTATTGCTGGCCTGCATAATACCCGGCATCGGCAATAGCTTGGTCCTGAAACGGAAGTCCAGCTTCGGCACGCTTACGGGCATCACTTGCATTGGACCAGCTCCGGCCATCCATATAAATATTTTGATCGACAATTCGTTTTTCGGA
>Ga0316608_1000750_pt1 | contig 14122 bp, 9 predicted proteins | sample MIS2016152B_MG_FD_207673 | JGI IMG/M metagenome (GOLD analysis project Ga0316608, IMG submission 207673) | Microbial mat bacterial communities from Middle Island sinkhole, Lake Huron, Michigan, United States - MIS.2016.152B | ecosystem: Environmental > Aquatic > Freshwater > Lake > Sediment...
GATGTAACCCCTTTAGTTGATGGCTATCATGGCGATACTTCCAAAACTTTTTTTGTTGGGAAACCTTCGCCTGTCGCTAAAAAGTTAGTGGAAGTAACAGAGGAATGTCTGAGAAGAGGAATTGCTGAAGTAAAACCGGGTGCTCGTACCGGCGACATCGGCGCAGCGATTCAAGAGTATGCGGAAGCACAGGGTTTTTCGGTAGTGCGAAATTTTGCGGGGCACGGGGTGCATCGAGTGTTTCATACGGAACCGGAAATTCTGCACTATGGGAAGCGGGGGACTGGAAAAAAGTTGAGACAAGGGATGGTTTTTACGATCGAGCCTATGATTAATGAGGGCACTTGGGAAGTGGAAATTCTCGCCGATGGTTGGACTGCTGTAACTCTAGATGGAAAGCTTTCGGCTCAATTTGAGCACACGTTGGCTGTGACTGATTCTGGGGTGGAAATTCTGACTTTACCTTAGAAATCATTAACAAACAATCTCAAAAACCCACTTCTCGATCCAATAATTAACAACATCCCGTAGGGGCGGGTTTCACCGACAATTTCCGCCTCAAACAGACAATCTCGAAAACCCGCCCCCACCCAACAAAAAATCTCAATGCGGGTAATGTTAATGTCGATTGTCGGTGAGTGACTTCGGGGTGGGTTTATGAGATTGTTTATTTCAGTCGTTGATAGTTGATAAAACCCTCCCCTTGTATTTTAAAAGATGTAGATTGCGATTGATGGTGGCGCGGGGGCGGGTTTACCAGATTGTAGGTTTTAGGCAATTATTGTCGGTGAACCCGCCCCTACCGGATTCATGAAAAATTCACCAAACATGATCTAACAAATAACCCATAACCAATAACAAATAACAAATAACAAATAACAAATAACAAATGACTCATCTAAAATGGCTGCAACCAGGAGATTTACTGATAGCAATTTCCCCTAGCGGCACTTTGCGAGAATTAACTAACTTTGAACAAGGTGTAGAAATTTGGAAATCTCGCGGCTATCGAGTTGAATTAAGTCCCGGTTTTGACGATCGCTGGGGCTATTTGGCCGGTGACGACGCAAACCGCCTCCGACAACTCGCAGATGCCCTCAATGACCCAAATTGTCGCGGTATTCTATGTGCGCGAGGTGGTTTCGGCAGCACTCGACTTTTGGAAAAAGGAAAAGTGGGACAAGGAAAAAATGCCCAATTCCCCATGCCCGATTCCCATTCCCCGAAATGGCTGATTGGCTTTTCTGATATTACTGCTTTGCTCTGGAATCACGCTAAATTGGGCATTTGGGGCGTTCACGGGCCGATGCTGACAACTTTGGCTGCGGAACCGGATTGGTCGGTCGATCGTCTTTTTGATTATATAGAAGGTCGTCCTTTACAATCTTTGTCGGGTAAGGGATGGGGCGGTGGAAAGGCTACGGGGAGGCTGTTTCCGGCGAATCTGACGGTGGCTTCTCACTTGCTCGGAACCCCGTATCAACCGGATTTGACAGGGGTTATTCTCGCATTTGAGGATGTTTCCGAGGCTCCTTACAGGGTCGATCGAATGTTGACGACTTGGCGGATGGCGGGGGCTTTGGCGAGGGTGCGGGGCATTGCTTTGGGGCGTTTCAGTCGCTGCGAGATTGACTCGAATATTCCCAGTTTTAGTATAGAAGAGGTTTTGCGCGATCGGCTGGGTGACTTAAATATTCCCATTGTCTCGGATTTACCCTTTGGGCACGATGGCGTTAACGCTGCTTTACCTGTGGGAATTATGGCTAGTCTAGACGGCGATTCAGGAGAACTAATTTGTGAGGGATAATTATAGCTAGGACTTACGCACTAACAATCGGCATTATGTCATTCTGAGCGAAGCGAAGAATCTCAAATCTTTTCCACACAGTTATAGCAACCGCCCAGGTGGTTAAGACACTTCGACTGCGCGAGCGTGCATTGCATTTCTGGTCACTGAGCGTAGTCGAAGTGTCCTTTTTATAGACTACACTTCGACCCAACGACTGCGTTTACCCGCTCGCGTAGTCGAAGGGCTCAGGGCGACGCTCCGCGAGCGTGACCGTATAGCCTTGGCGACTGCTATACAATGTGTAAGTTCTGATAGCTTTAATTTAAGAGTTTGGAGGGGCTAAATAGTCCGGTTGGGTGAGGTTGACACTCGATCGCCGAAATTACATTTAAAATGGATTATATGTGGAAATGTCGCTGCAAACACAGCCAAATAGGACTTCCTTCGTCAACTGTCATGCTGAACTTTCCGCTGTGTATTGAAGCATCGAGCGAGATCCTTCGCAACGCTTGCGGATGACATGATGTCAGTGTAAAGAAAGCCAAAAAATTTTAAGACTTACCAAAAGAGGTTGATATGAAAGCACACAATTTTTTAAACAGTATTACCGCCACTGTACTAATTGCAGGATTAGCACTCACAGGGATTTCGTCGGTTGCTGTTGCTGAACAGATACGGAATAATACATTGACGGACGGAGTAATTCGCCGCACATCCCCCATCTACCGTTTCCGAAATATGTGGACACCCGGAACTCCCACAGAAGAATTGCGGGGTCAAGAATACACTTTTAGTGCAAAGGAAGGCGACGACATTCAAGTTTATTTAGACACCAACAGAGGTGGCGGCTTTACTCCTGTGATGGTGCTGTTTTACGGGAATAACAAACAAGTAGCTTTTACGCAAGACCGTTCTTTTAATTATCGCATTCCCCGTAGCGGCGATTATAAACTGTTAGTGTTAGCAAAAGATGCTGCTAGGGCCGGAAATTATACGATCGAAGTTTCGGGAATTGCGGGCGATAGATGGGATCGCAATTCGCGGGATAACAGGGGAGATAACAATCGGTTAGACGGAGAACGGATTTTGCGAAATGATTTTGGTTTGCGGGCTGTTGATTGCAACCAGAGACGTTCTCTGGTGAGAGTAAGGTTTGATGATGGAGATACGATTTATTGTGCGATACCAACTCGCGATTATCCCCAGGGAGATTATTACTATAACCCGCGCACTAGGAATTTAGATTCGGCTCGGATTGATGATAGTAGATACGATCAAGGCCGAGATCAATGTCGGGTAATGGTGGGCGGAAAGTGCGTAACTAGGTAATGTGGAATGTAACAGGCATCTTGCCTGTTGCACAAGAAATTTTCTTAATTGTGGAACGGGCATCTTGCCCGTTTATGACATTAAGAAATTGGTATATTAATAATATTAATGATGTGGCAAAATGTATGAGCGTTAAAGAACTTGAAACAGCAATTATGAACTTGTCAGTTAAGGAACTATCCGAACTTACTGCTTGGCTGATAGAGTATCGCCAACAAGTCTGGGATAGGCAAATTGAAGACGATTTGGAGGATGGGCGGTTAGATACACTACTTGATGAAGTTGATGCAGAGTATGAAGCGGGATTGGCTAAAGTGTTATGAAGCATCTGACTTTACCGCGTTTTTGGAACTGCTAAGCTGTTACGCATTTAAAAACGATTTTTTTATAAAGAATATTTCGCAAAAACCCGGTTTCTGAACACTCGTGGGTAAGTTATGTAGAACTTCTTTCATTATATCTTATCTCAAATCCGCTACATCGAAATTATTCATCTCTCTATTCTCTTCCCTCTGTGTTCTCTGCGGTTAAATCATTCCGATACAACTCGAAACGATATTAGGCATGGTAGACAAAATAAAAAGGCGGCTGACAGCCACCTTTTTTGTTGTTTTTATTCAATTAGTTTCCCCAGCGAGTGGGGACTCAAACGTGGCGGGACTACCGAACACATCTTTCTATAGCCGGAAGTTTCCATTCAATTAGTTTCCCCAGCGAGTGGGGACTCGGAAAAGACTGCGTTCGAGTATCACGCCATTAGCGCGATGTTTCCATTCAATTAGTTTCCCCAGCGAGTGGGGACATACAGAAAGTGCTGCTATTTGGCTTTCAGTTCAGAGTTTCCATTCAATTAGTTTCCCCAGCGAGTGGGGACTTTGGTTGCACATGGATTCCATTCGGCTGCTACGGGGAATTCGCATCGTTTCCATTCAATTAGTTTCTCCAGCGAGTGGGGACAGAGTGAGTTTGGTTGGTTCCCTACCGGGATAGCTGACAGTCCTAAATGAATAGGGGATGCGAGCTAAATCCGAGGGGATGACTTGACTAAAGAACATCAGCCCTAAAGTCTTGTCTTTAATGTTTTCCCAGTATCAACCGGGCAGTTGCTTTGTCTCTTAACTATAACTCAGATTTTAGCTTTTGTAACCATGTGTTAGATGATTATTGCTTATGGTTTCCATTCAATTAGTTTCTCCAGCGAGTGGGGACTCCTCCATCATACACCCCATACAGCGCAAAGTGTCTAGAGGCCGATCGCGAGGGTCAGATCTTTTTCTTGGATTTCACACCTGTGCTCGCTCACAAATAATCCCTAAAACCCTTGTCCAGCAATGCTGCGAGGCTCGCGACGCAAAAATGTCATTTCAGCTAATTTACCGCCAGCCTCGCAACCAACCTAAGTCCGATCGCCCAAAATCGAACTCAGCCACTCCCCTCATCTCCCTCAGTGCCGACACCAGAATTTTTGATCAAAAAGGACGATCGCACAAGTGGTAAGCTACCAAAGGCATTAAAATACCTAAATCCGAGAAAAATTAAGATGTCAGCATTAAATGAAGTTCCCTTGCTACTGCGGGCAGCCCGTGGCGAAACCCTAGAACGCCCGCCCGTGTGGATGATGCGCCAAGCAGGCCGCTACCTGAAAGTTTATCGAGATTTGCGAGAAAAGTATCCATCCTTTCGCGATCGTTCCGAAAAACCAGAAGTTGCGATCGAAGTTTCCCTCCAGCCGTGGCGCGCATTTCAACCCGACGGCGTAATCATGTTCTCCGACATTGTGACACCTATGCCCGGTTTGGGCATCGACATGGATATCGCCGAAGGTAAAGGCCCGATTATCCACGCACCCATCCGCACCCAGCAGCAAATCGACGCCTTGCAACCGCTGAATCCCGAAGAAAGCTTGCCTTTCATCAAAACCATCCTCAAATCCCTCCGCGAGGAAGTAGGCAACAAATCCACCGTGCTCGGCTTTGTCGGCGCGCCCTGGACTCTGGCAGCCTACGCTGTTGAGGGCAAAGGTTCCAAGGATTATGCGATTATCAAACACATGGCATTTTCCGATCCAACTTTACTGCATCAGTTGCTGTCGAAATTTGCAGATGCGATCGCCGTTTACGTGCGCTACCAAATCGACTGCGGCGCGCAAGTAGTGCAGATGTTCGACTCCTGGGCGGGACAACTTTGCCCCCAAGACTACGACACCTTCGCCCTACCTTACCAAAAGCAAGTATTCGAGCAAGTCAAAAAAACCCATCCTGACACACCGTTAATTCTCCTAGTCAGCGGTAGTGCCGGCGTGCTCGAACGCATGGGCAAATCTGGCGCCGATATCGTCAGCGTCGATTGGACAGTTGACATGGCTGATGCGCGGCAACGTTTGGGTAGCAATATCAACGTTCAGGGAAATCTTGATCCTGGTGTGCTGTTTGGTTCTCAAGCGTTTATTCGCGATCGAATTCTCGATACTATTCGCAAAGCGGGCCCGCGCGGACACATCCTGAATTTGGGACACGGCGTATTACCCAACACTCCCGAAGACAACGTGCGTTTCTTCTTTGAAACCGCCAAACAAGCCGACAAATTACTCGCAGTTACAGCTTGAATTTGACAGGAATTCAAACCCCAAAAACCGTAGGGGCGGGTTCAGCAACCACCTTAAAAAGTGTAAACAGGTGAAATAAACCCGCCCCCACCCCACCGAAAATCGCATTCTCAAAAACCCGTAGGGGCGGGTTCACCAACAGCCTTGAAAAGTGCAAACAGGTGAAATAAACCCGCCCCCACCCTACCGAAAATCCCTGTTAACTGCTGGTAACGAGTAGAACCCGGAGATCCCCCCTAACCCCCCTTAAGAAGGGGGGAACAAGAACACTCAAACTCCCGCTTTTTAAGACGGGACAAGTATTCTCAAAGTCCCCCTTCTTAAGGGGGATTTAGGGGGATCAAAACTAAACTTTCACCTAAATTTATTGGCGAATAAAGCCTTAAATTCACACCAATAACTCTCCCCCCCTCTCCCCTTCTCCCCTTCTCCCCCTCTCCCCCCATCCCCACCCTTCCCCTTCTGCAAATGAACTCCAAAAAAATTTTCATAACGGGTGCAAGTGGCTGTATTGGTCACTACATGACCGAAACTTTAATTCAACAGACAAACCACGAACTCTACTTATTAGTTCGCAACCCCGACAAGTTAAAATTTGACTGGAAAGCCCGCCCAGGAATCAATATATTGCAAGGCGATATGCGAGATATCGAGCAATATGCCGAACTTCTAAAAACAATAAATGTGGCAATTTTGGCGGCGACTGCTTGGGGCGGAACTCAAGAAGTTTTTGATGTTAATGTTAACAAAACTATCCGCCTGATTCAGTTACTTTCGCCCCAGACTTGTCAACAAGTAATTTACTTTTCAACCGCCAGCATTCTCGGCAATGATAACAATTTGCTCAAGGAAGCTGGGGAATTAGGAACAGATTATATTCGCTCTAAATATGAGTGCATGACTAAATTATCTGAGTTGAAAAATGTGCCTCATATTACAGCACTTTACCCAACTTTAGTGTTAGGAGGAGATCCCAAAAAACCAGTTTCTCACCTTTCATCTGGCATTCCACAAGTCGCAAAATGGATTGGTTTGATTCGTTGGTTGAAAGCAGACGGAAGTTTTCACTTCATCCACGGGGCTGATATTGCTACAGTAGTTAATTATTTTGTAGAACATCCGGCAGATTCCGATGAACTGCGACATTTTGTGCTAGGAAATGCCCCGATTACGGCCAACGAAGCGGTAGAACAAGCTTGCGCTTATTTGAATAAAAAGATATTTTTTCGGATTACTCTGTCACCGGGATTAGCCGATTTCTTTATTTGGCTGTTCCGAATTCAGGTTGCTGCTTGGGATAGATTTTGTATCAGCTATCGCCATTTTACTTATCAAAATTTTGTCAATCCCGAAATCCTTGGATTGCCGAGTTATTGCGGCACAATTGCTGATATGTTAAAGACTAGCGGGATTCCGGGAAAAGAAATTATATCAACTCCCCTTGAGGAGTTGTGATTCTGATTGAGGAGTTGTGATTCTGAGCGAGTAATTGTCATTCTGATTGAGGAGTTGTGATTCTGATTGAGGAGTTGTCATTCTGAGCGAAGCGAAGAAACGAGCGAGATTCTTCGCTTCGCTCAGAATGACAGGTAAGCGTTTCTAGTAAGCGAGGAGTTGTCATTCTGAGCGAGGAGTTGTCATTCTGATTGAGGAGTTGTGATTCTGAGCGAGTAATTGTCATTCTGAGCGAGTAATTGTCATTCTGATTGAGGAGTTGTCATTCTGAGCGAGTAATTGTCATTCTGAGCGAAGCGAAGAATCTCAGGTAAGCGTTTCTAGTAAGTGATTTACCAAACATGATATTAAAAGTTAAACTGAGAATCTTTTTATTTTCTCAAGGAGATTATCGCAATCGACAGTCAAATAGGATAAGATGTCAGGATTATGCCTTGGGAGTCGATCGAACTCTCAACTCGCCAGCCCGATCGCAAGTCTTATACTGATGTGAGGTTTAACATACAATGCGAGTTTTACTGGTTTATCCCCTGTTTCCCAAAACATTTTGGTCTTACGAGAAAATCCTCGAATTAGTCGATCGCAAAGTGCTCCTACCACCGCTGGGTTTGGTAACGGTAGCAGCTATTTTACCACAAGAATGGGAATTTAAGTTAGTCGATCGCAACATCAGACAAATCACAGAAGCAGAATGGGAGTGGGCCGAACTTGTCATTCTCTCAGCAATGATCGTCCAAAAAGAAGATTTGCTAGACATCATTCGCGAAGCCAAACGGCGCGGTAAATCAGTTGCTTGCGGCGGTCCCTACCCCACTTCCGTACCCGAAGAACCTCAAGCAGCGGGCATAGATTATCTGATTCTCGACGAAGGCGAAATCACCTTACCGATGTTCGTAGAAGCGGTACTGCGGGGCGAAAAAAGTGGAATGTATCGATCGGACGGCGTAAAACCCGATGTTACCACAACCCCAATTCCCCGCTTCGATTTACTGGAATTAGACGCCTACGATTCGATGTCAATTCAGTTTTCCAGAGGCTGTCCTTTCCAGTGCGAATTCTGCGACATCATCGTCCTCTACGGGCGCAAACCACGCACCAAAAACCCCCAACAGTTGATAGCAGAATTAGACTGCCTTTACAACTTAGGCTGGCGGCGCGGCGTGTTCATGGTAGACGACAACTTTATCGGCAACAAACGCAGCGTCAAACTATTGCTAAAAGACTTAAAAGTCTGGCAAGAATCACACAAATTCCCGTTTACTTTCAACACAGAAGCATCCATTGATTTAGCAGAAGACCAAGAATTGATGGAAATGATGGTATTGTGCAATTTTAATGCAGTATTTCTAGGGATTGAAACCCCTGATGAAGAAAGCTTGCAAATGACCAAGAAATTCCAAAATACCCGCAATTCCCTGATAGAATCCGTAGAGTTGATTGCGAAAACTGGTTTGCGAGTAATGGCCGGATTTATCATCGGATTCGACGGCGAAAAACCCGGTGCCGGTCAGCGAATTGTCAAGTTTGCCGAAGCCGCCGCAATTCCGAGCACAACCTTTGGAATGCTGCAAGCTTTGCCGCACACTGCATTGTCCCACAGACTGGAAAAAGAAGGGCGGTTGCGCGGCAAATCTGGCAACCTCAATCAGACTACTTTGATGAATTTTATCCCGACGCGGCCTTTAGAAGATATTGCCCGCGAATATGTTGAGGCATTCTGCGAAGTGTATGATGCTGAGAAATATTTAGACCGGACTTATCGCCATTTCTTAATGTTAGGTGCACCGACAGCCAAGATACCTGCTAAATTTCCGAGTTTAATCGATTTGCGAGCACTATTAACTGTGGTTTGGCGGCAAGGATTCAAGCGCAGCACTCGCTGGAAGTTTTGGCATCATTTGTTCAGTATTCTCAAGCGGAATCCTGCGGTTTGGGATCATTATTTGACTGTGTGTGCTCACAACGAGCATTTTCTGGAATACCGTCAGATTGTGCGGGATGAAATTGAAGCTCAATTAGCTGAGTTTTTGGCTAATGAGTCTCAGACAGTGTATCAAGAACCTGTTTCTGTTGAGGAAAAGGAAGTGCAAGTGGTTTAGGGTTGGAGAATTCAACCGAATACCCAGATATCCGACTTATTTAATTAAGAAGTCGGATATCTAAAAGAAGAGCATTTTACGGCGAAACTGTAGTCTAACTAATTAAGTACCGCGATCGCAGTCAAACCCCATTGATTTTTCTTTTTATCAAACCTTTTGACAACAGCAAGATTAACTGTTTGATCATTTTGCAACTGAGAAGCTAATTCATGAGGAACATGAACATCCTCTACAAACCCAAAACCCTTTTGATGCAAGCGAAACCGACCTGTTTTACAAGACATACTATCAAATAGTTTGCCCGATTCGCGTTTTTCAAGCGCAACCACCGTTAGCCGATCGCCGTTTTTATCGACAGTCACCATCACGGGCGCGCCCATTAGCAGATTTAAATTCTTCAGCATTCCTCGTTCTGGACTAACAACTTCTTCAGATACACTATCAGAATGCAATCCAAACTTGAGCATCATCTTGCCAGTTTTTGCCGTAAACGAGCCGAGGTAGTTAGCATTCAATTGCGGGCAATTTTGCCAAATCACCTTTTCGGCATCAGCAGCTATATTTTCTAACACTTCCTCTGCGTTAGATATATTTCCTGCACCAGCATACCAACTAGCAGTCAAGAGATTACGGAGCGATTGGGGGATTTTCCATTTGTTACTGTTACGAACATTAAAAGCTCGATCGGCAGCCCATTTAGCAACTTTCTCTTGGCCTCTATTTGCTGCGAGTCGGCTGAGATCCTCAAAAACGCTAACACCAAAATTTTCATCCCTGCAAGTCAAACAGGCTTTTGCACAAAGTGCCAACGCTAGTTGAGGATCGGAAGTTTCCACGACTTTAGCTAATGCGTGCCACGCCCAGTAATCGCTACGCTTCTGCTTCACAAAGGAAACCAGAAGTTTTTGAGCTTCTGTCGATCGCCCCAAACGATTTAGCAATAAAGCCTTACGATAATTTAGCCATTCCGGTTTTTGAACTTTAGCGCGATCGAGTGCAACATCGATCAATGTAATGGCAAAATTTTGTAATTCTCGTGTATCAGGATAATCTTGAACAGTCAATTCACAAGCAATCTTTCCCACTTCTCTTGCTGTTTTCTCAACCAGCGAATCAAAAACTTTACCGTCATTAGCAGTAGAAACCTGAAAGTCTTCCGCTCTAAAACTGTCAACACCCGCCCATTTTACAAACTTTGGTAAAAACTTGATTTGCTTTGGAAATCGCAAAATTTGGGATAGTAAAAGACTAAAAAGCAAATCTGGTCGAGTCAGCTTGAGTTTGTAATATTCTCCCAATATTTCCTTGAGTTGGCTAACAGACGACTCTGCATCTATCGATTGAGATTGATTAGCCGTATCTACCAGCTTTTTTACTTTGTCATAGAGAACCCAACCTACACTGCTAGCCAGGAATTTGTCGTTTGGATGCTGTTTCAGCAGTTCGTAACCTCTGGAATAGGCTTCATCTATCCGTCCAGCTTTTCTCAAATTTTTGATTTCTTCTGTTAAATTCGACATTTTTATAACTCCAGTGCGAGGTGAACTAATTCTGCGATTTGTACATTTGTGTATCCGATCGGGAAAACTTGCGTCACAAAACCATCTCCATCGTAGAAAACTTGCATTTTGAGAGCGCCCCTGTCTGATTTGAGATAGTAAATTTCGTGGTAATCATGGTGTTCAATTCCCTGAATTACTATTTTGTGTGGGTCGAGTTTGGCTTTAATTAGATCGTGAACTGTTTGCTGAAATTCATTTCCTAATCGCAGTTTTGATGTGATAGCATCCACAACGACAGTGGCAAATTCAATCGGCTCAGATTTCACAGTTTCAATTCGCGTCACCTGAAATTTTCCATTATAATGCAAGCGAAGAGAACACATTTCTGTATCGTCTTCTGAGCTCAAACCATAAACTTCCTGATAACTATTATGCTTGTATGAAATTACCTGAATTCTATGGACTATGAGAATTTCCACGAGATGCAAGTAAAGATTTTTTAAAGGTTTTTCGTGGATAGGGAAAGCCGAAATATTTGCATTGCCTGCTTCTGATTCAGGGTCAAATGCAATGATATCCTTGAAAACAACAGAATCTAGCTTGCCTTGACTGCCGTTCCAAGTTGCTTTAAAAAATGGTGTAATCGAGGGAAAATTCAGGAGAACAAGTCGATTTTGGACTACAGAAAATAAGGTATAAACCCATCGAAAATAAGTGGCATTTGTTTGTCCCTGATCGGTATCCATATTCGCGATCGCAGTTTTAAAATTCTGCCCCTGGGCGCGATGCAGAGTCAGCGCGTACCCAAACCTCAGACGCGCTGCGTTTAAGTACGGATCGTTGCGTAGAAACTTTGCTAATTCGGTAGAATTGTCCGATTCCTCTGATTCTCTTACCTGTTTCTGCTGTTGTTTAAATCTGCTAATTGCTGAAACCCGCATAGCTACAAGTGTGTCCTTGTCAAATTCTGGTTTTTCCGCATATAAATAATCGCTCAAGCAGAGGAACTCGACCTCTTTACCGTTCTCAAGTAGCCGCACTCTAATCCGCAAAAAATTTATCTTAATTGGCTGTTCGCGTCCTTTCAGCGGTTGGATTAAGGGTGTATTGGGATTAACTTCTATGACTTCAGCAAAAGAGTTATTTGATATATAAGTTTGCTTTAGCTTTTGTTCATCTACTTCGACAGGACTATTGTGGATATGTACAATATCACCTGCAACGATCTCTTTACCTCGACCAAAAAACTCTTGTCTAACCTGATGATTAATGCGGTTAACCAATTCGTTGGTGAAAACTATAAACTTGGTAAATCGGGAATCTTCCAGGAATACAGCTTTCGATATCTCCTGTTGGCGATCGCGATCGACTATTTGGATGCAATTCGAGTCATCGGCGATCGCTCTGAGCTGATTAAATCTGCTAAAATGTATGCTTTGAGCGATTTGTTGACAATTTTTGACAAACAATTTTTGCTGTTGGTCTGGAAGTATAAACTCAAGATTGATGCGATCGATCTCACCGTCGATCGCAGCCTGCAATCGCTCGTAACACAGCGCAGATTCATCTGTTTTGCCTCTCGTTAGCTGAAACGGATCGCCCAGAAAAATCACCTGTCTTTGAGTCTTTTCAATTTCCGTATATTCCAAAAAATCCGTGAGAAGTTTCCCGCTACCATAACGAAAAACATCAGTTTCAAACTGTGAATCGGATATCAGGTGGGCATCACCGACGATGTAAACCTGTTGCTCTGTATCCTGATTTTTGTTCAATCCATAGATCAGCTGCTCCTTCTCTACTTTATAGTTTTTTGTGAAGATATGCGAGTAAATACTCTTTGACTCTACTGGATAAAGAGACGCAATTTTACTATTAGGAGCAAGAACAGAGTAATTTCGGCTTAAGGATATAGATGTATCGACCATAGCTTTTTGTAGAAGATGCAGGCCAGTTCCAATCATGCCAGTAACGATTAAAATCTTCTTTGAGGAACCTAAAAATTCCTCAACGCGAGCGACTACAGATTCTAGAGACTCAGGTAACTCAAGTTTAGCCATAGCTCAATGACGATTAACTTTACTAGCCGAATATTCTCACAGGTTGAGTACCACTAGCAATAGTTTTCAGGGAAAAGCAGTTTTTCTCAGTGATTCAGTAACGATATCAATTTTTCTGTAGCCTATGTTACAGGGAACTATCGGATTATTTGTGGCGGGCAAAAGTGCGGAGGTTCCCGCAATCCTAAGAGCTGTAAACCTTAGCTGCGAGACAAATCCGGCGTTCCGACTCGCATCGGAACGGCTGGTCGATCGGTGCGGGAGTTACCTCCACGCTTGCAGTGTCTGTTGATACTGGTTGGTCGGGCAAACGGCTGAACTCACCCGCGCCACTAAAAAACGCAGACGATTTAGAATCATCTGCGTTCATCTGCGGTTAAATCATATCATGTCCGGTTAATAACTTACCATAAAACCCAATCTGTCATGCTGAGTCAAGCGTTGCATCTCGGAGATTCTTCGCTACACTCAGAATGACTATTCAAGCGGACTTGATATTAAACCCTTTTAAACTCAAGCCACAACCTGATCTAAAGGCTGCACTTGAGAGAGGAATTTGTGCAATTGCTCGCCTTCCACCACCTCAGTTTCCAACAGCTTCTGCGTAATTGTTTCCAACAATTCCCGATTAGCTTTCAGAATATCCAAAGCTTGTTGATGTGCAGTTTCCACAATTTCTTTGACTTCCTGATCGATCGCCTCCGCAGTTTGAGCACTCACCGCACGGCGCGCATTTCCCATACCATCGTTGAGGAACATTGCTTGTTGGCCACGATCGTAAGCTAGAGGCCCCAAAACCTTACTCATCCCGTAAGTTGTCACCATCCGTTCAGCTAAATCAGTCGCCCTTTGTAAGTCATTTGAAGCACCAGTAGTAATGCTACCAAACACAACTTCCTCAGCCGATCGCCCGCCCAACAAAGTCGCAATTTGACCGCGCAATTCCGACTCATCCAACAAGAAACGGTCTTCAGTCGGCAACTGCAAAGTATAACCCAAAGCAGCCATACCACGAGGGACGATCGAGATTTTCGCCACTTCGCCGCCACCAGTCATCAGAGCACCAACTATCGCGTGCCCAACTTCGTGATAAGCAACGATAGTTTTCTCCTTTTCATTGAGCACCCGGCTCTTCTTTTCCAAGCCAGCTACAACGCGCTCAAACGCCTCTAAAAAGTCTTCCTGTGCCACAGCGAGGCGGCGGTTGCGGGCAGCCAACAAAGCAGCTTCATTGACCAAATTTGCCAAATCTGCGCCCGAAAAACCGGGGGTACGAGTGGCGATCG
>Ga0316608_1000751_pt1 | contig 14122 bp, 14 predicted proteins | sample MIS2016152B_MG_FD_207673 | JGI IMG/M metagenome (GOLD analysis project Ga0316608, IMG submission 207673) | Microbial mat bacterial communities from Middle Island sinkhole, Lake Huron, Michigan, United States - MIS.2016.152B | ecosystem: Environmental > Aquatic > Freshwater > Lake > Sediment...
TCAAAATTAATAATTTATAATATATACACAAAATTTTTTCTAACTTTTTTTTCAGAAAATTCGAAGTCTTTTATAGTATATAAAGTGCTTAAATAATGTTAATTACATAATTTTTTGCAGACACTATGTATTGTAGGATTAGCCATTTGGCTGTTTTCATGATTATGGAAATTACTGATTTTACAAAATATGATAATGCCAGGGTTGGGATTTTCCTACAAGATGCAAATGAATATGAATTGCCAATTGGTTGGAAATATAAAAAAGTGCAAAAAACAATCATTGGAGAAACTCAAGACCTATATGTTACAAGGTTGCAAGAATTTGAATATGGAGAATGGCATGGTGATGAAGTAATCAAATATAAACATACCCTGCCAATAGGATACAGTAAGGATCGATTATCGGTTTGGTTACCAGTGCAACTTCAAATATTTTCATAAAATATCGAAAAAATCAAAATTGTTTTTAATCTCAAAAAATGGAACAAATAATATCACAAATACCCGTTGATGAATTAATCGACAGGTTTAAGCAGTCAATAATGCCAGAAATTGAAAAGGTATTTAAATCGGAAAGAAACAAAGAGATACCTTCATTATTAAATAAAAACCAGGTTGCAAAAATCATAAAGAGGTCTCCCAGTACGATAAGCAATATGATCAAAGACGGCAGGTTAAAAGCCACCAGCGACAATCTAATCGCAAAGGAATCCCTTAATGAATTATTGGTAAAACTTGGTCTTACTGAATTGATTTAATTTATTAATTTATTGATTGATATGGAATACTATTATCTACAAAGCAAAGAAGATGACAACAAACTGTTTATTATTGACATAGAAAAACGAACATTAAGGGGGTTTGATAAAAAAACACAAAGACATACAACCGCAAAGGTACATGTAAGGGAGCTTCGGTATATGATTTCTTGTGATCAATATTCTTTAATTACAAGGGATATAATGGCTAAGTTTTGTTCTCATTTGCTGCCTCCTATACAGCAATCTCTTTTTGTCCAGTCTGAAATTGATTTTGATTATCATTAAGGTAATGCAAGCTATGATTGAAGGTACAAGGAAACATAACCCTCGCGAATTTTTAAATGATTTAAAAAGAGTACGCGACGTATTAGTTTATTCCTCAACAAGTAATATTTTTCTCAAAGTTAGGAAAAAAGAGGTTATAAGTGAATCAAAAAAAGGTACTATTCATTATTACTTATCTGATAAAGTTTTTTATAATAGAAGGTTATCAATGATTATTATATAATTTATAAAAATGGCAAAAATAAAAGGATTATACGTCGCATTAGAATTTGATGTCAATGAAGACAGTATTGAATATATAATCAATGCGATTAAAATGTTAAAGTTAGTTGTTGACGTAAGGCCTATTGAAGCAAACCCTGATGATTTTCTTAATAGGGCACAAATTAAATACGAATTCAGAGAAAGAGTTATTAACCTACTTACTGAATTATGGAATCAATAGAATTACTTCAAACACAGCAAAGCATGGTATTATGACTAAGTATGAAGCGATACAAGCTATGATTGAAGGTAAAAAAGTAACTCATAGATTTTTTTTAAGTAATGAATTCATCTATATGGAAAATGGAATGATATTTTTTGAAAATGAAATTCCTGCTTTTAAGTTTTGGCAATATCGTGATTCTAAAAGTTGGGATATTGATTGGTCTATTTATAAGTAATTTTCTTAGAAAAAGTATTTCAGATATATAAAAAAATAACGACATGAATGAAGTCATAGAGACCACAAAGATAAGTTATTATGAAGAAAGAATAACCAAACTAAATGTCGTTAACTCTATAGATACAGATTGGGACGGTCAGCCAGTAAATATGAACTTTTTCAAAGAACATGAAAAAGGAATTGAAATTTGCTATTATTTACCCAATGGTTCAATTAATCTGTATGAGAAAGGGCAAAACAGAAAACTTGTACATTATACACGTTTGCGTTATAATAAAGAAAATGAAGCAAAAATAGGGCGCAAATACCATTCGGAATCAGGTACAAGAACACAGTATTTTTATCCCTTCGAGATTATACAGGCATATAGGAATAAAACCGAAATAAACAATCTAATTGTAACCGAAGGAGAATTTAAAGCGGCAAAAGCATGCAAAGAAGGCTTGTTGGCAGTGGGTATTCAAGGAATACATAACTACAAAGATTCATCAACAACTGAGTTGCCACAAGATTTTGTCAATCTTGTAGTTGAATGTAATGTAAAGAATATCATTCTATTGTTTGATGCTGACTGTAAAAGTAGGCTTAACATAGAATCACAATTATCAGAGGGAAAGGATTTGGGTGTTCGTTTGAGTTCTTTTTATTCGGCTGCAAGGGGTTTTAGGGAGTTATGGAAATCTACATGCATGAAAACAGATTTGTATTTTTCAAGAATTTCAGAAAAATTCGAACTAAATGGAAAGGGTATCGATGATCTTCTGCTTGAAGAATATCCTGAGAAAATTATAAAAGATTTTATCAAACTTGAAAAATCAAAAATCTTTTTTGAAACATTCAATATCTCTGATAATTCATTGTGGAGACCACAAAAGTATTTTCTTCAAACAAGGGATAAAAAAGGAATGCCTGCTGACTTTTATGAAGAATATGCAGATTTATTGGGTGAAAAGGAATTTATTTTCAATGGTACTACATACCAGATAAAAGATAATACTTTAATGGCTGTTTACCACCCGGCAACCGATAACTTTATAAGAGTTGGAACTTCTTACTTTTATCGTGGGTATAACATTCACATGGATAAAACAGGTAAGACGTTTAAAACTTCAATGCTACAAGAATGGGATAAGTCTACTATTAAAGACGACTATGGTCACATTCATGGATTTATTCAAAGTATAAAAAAATATCCAAATTTTTGTAACATACCTTCGAACAAAACAAATGAATATGAACACGTTATCGAAGGATGCTGGAATTTATACGAAAAACCAATCTATACACCCAAAGAAGGTAGTTGGATATATACAGAAAAAATGCTTAAACATATTTTCGGTGATCAATATGATATGGGTATTGATTGGTTGCGATTGCTTCATAATAAACCAGCACAGAAATTGCCAGCTATTGCATTGGTATCACATGAACAAAATACAGGAAAAAGCACTCCATTATTTTGGCTTAATGAAATCTATGGAAATAATACTGCTATGCTTGGTAATGAAGACTTCAACGAAAATTTCAATAGTCATTGGGTTTCAAAATTACTTGTATGTATTGATGAAGGTTTCATTGAGAAAAAACTTATTAAGGAAAGATTAAAATCAATGATAACCAATACAGTAATTAATCTAAGAGCAATGAGAGAGAATAAAATCAAAATTGATTGCCACTTACATTTTATGCTGACTTCGAATAATGAAGATAATTTCATTGCTTTAGATGATCAGGATACGAGGTTTTGGGTTATCAAAGTACCTGTATTGACCGAAAGCGATCCCGATATGCTTTCAAAACTAAAGGAAGAAATTCCTGCTTTCCTTTATTATATTGAAGATACAGCGATTCAGTATAAATGCAAAGATAGATTGTGGTTTGCACCGAAAGATTTTAGAACCGAAGCTATGGATAAGGTTATTATGGCAACAAAATCAAAAACAGAAAAAACTATGATTGCCTGGGCTGAAGATGTTTTCAATATTCTCAAAGACAATAACATGAATTATGACTACATTCACATAATTCCTTCTTATTTGGCAAAGGAGTTGCAAAAGTATGGATTGAAGCAATATGTAATAATAGATGAAATTGTAAAAGTTTTGAGATACAGTTGGCATCTTGAAACTCCAGACAGAAAAACAGTTAGAGTTAAATTTCCCATCATAGAAACAACTGGAGTTTTGGATCCAGATTGGATTCCAGATGAAGATGAAAATCCTGCAAATACAAAAATGAATATTGCATTTCATTCAATACCTGGTCAGCCTTATATTTTAGAATATGAACGATTTTTAAAAATAAGTGGTTATTAATATCTTTAGGTTTTTAATCAAACCTAAATTTTTATAAACATGGATGAAAATTGTTTTAAATTCGTAAACGAAGTTGCTAATACCAAGGATCTACTTAAAGATAAATGTTCATGTTTAACTGAAGTTGAAGCGCTTCAACTGGCTGTTCAAATTCAAAAAAACAGGATCTTGTCCGATGCTTTCGGTGTTACTAACATGGATAAAGTCCCTGCATTTTTAGAAGCAATTGCAATAGCGCAAGGTTATAATCAATAAGCGTATTAGCGATATTATCATTTAATTAAGTCATAATCATTTATTTGGTTATGGCTTTTTTAATTTATTCTAACTTACAAAAGAATAAAATCAACTTACTTTCCTGAACTACAGCAATATAATTATACCTAAATATATAAAACATACCATATTAATCATACTATATACTTGTAATTCAAATGAAATTAATTTAATTTAAAGGAATTTGAAAAAATCATACATTTTTTTTCATGAAAGTATGCTTACAATGCTTACAATGCTTACAATGTTGATTATCTTTTTATTGCAAAACCATTATGCTTACATTTGCTTACATTTGCTTACATTATGCTTACATTATTATTTTTCAATTAAATATAATATAAAATACCAGATTGCCATTTTTGGCAACCGTATAAACAATTGTAAATAAACATTGTAAGCATTGTAAGCATAATGTAAGCATGGTGCTTACACATAACAAATTAAATATAAATTCGTTACAAGTGTAAGCAAATGTAAGCATAAAAATGTTACTGTGAAAAAATTCATTTTTTTTCAAAAAACGCTACAAGCTTAGATATATCTATTCTACAGCGGTTTTTTTTTTTTTAACCCTTGTAACTACGTAAATATCAATTGCAATTTTTTTTTAGCTTTTTTAAAAAAATGGAGATTTTACCAATTATGTTTTTTCAGGAATTTTAAAATACCAGATTATTTATTTTATAATTTTAAGGTAGGTATAATTTCATAAAACAGACTTGTTTTGAATTTTTTCCATAGCTTCAATTTTTGTATTCATTAGCGTTTTTGCATATATTTCTGTCATACGAATTGATGTATGACCAAGCAATTTACTCAATGTATCTAATTTAATATCAGAATTCAATACATAGGTTGCAAATGTATGCCTGGCACAATGGAAACTTATATTTTTATTGATACCTGCTATTAACATTATTTCTTTCAATAACTTATTTGTCTTTTGATTTGACAATGTTTTGAATAATCGATTATTGAATGGTTCTTTTGGAATGTAAATTGAAGCCCTTTCAATTAATGGAATTTGTACAAATTGTTTTGTTTTACCCATTTGGAAATCCAGTATAGTATTTGTTTTTCCGTTGAAGGTTACTTTCTTTATACTATCCAATGTCATATTCTTTATATCTGTGAATCTTATTCCAGTAAAGCAGGAAAATAGAAAGTAGTTTAAAACATTCCTATGATTCTTTTTTACCAGTTTTAATTTTTCCAGTTTATTGATTTCGCTTTCATCTAAAAACTCCTTTTTACCTGCTACTTTCTTTATTCTAATATTTGCAAATGGATTTCCTTTTATTATACCTTCATTTTTTGCCCAATTAACAAACGTTCGTAACATTGACAGACTTTTATTATAAGTATTGGTATTATTCTTTAATTCCTCAATCATGTAGTTTTTATACAATAGGATGAATTCAGGAACAATTTCTCTAAAGAATAATTCTTTTCGAAATTTCTTTAATTTTGATAATTGAGTAAAGTAGGTTTTTTTGGTTTCTTTTGAATATTCTTTATTGCTTTTGATCTTGTTTTCAACGAATTGAAAAAACTCAACCTTGCCAGAATCATTTAAGATAATGCTTATTACATCAGATTTTGAAACAATTCGATCATTTGCATTACAATCATTTATCAATGATAGAATTTTTTCCTTGACTTTTGAGATTTTGAGATTTTTTGATAAATATAGTTTGTCTGACTTCTTTACTGATTGATCAATTTCATTCCAATCTTTGAATAATACATATACCTTCAAAGACAAAGTAATAACTTTCCTATCTATTGTAATTCTTACAATTATAGGATTTTGCCCTAACTTATTGGTAAAGTCAGGGCGTGGAAAAATTTTTGAAGTAATATTCATGGTACTTTGTTTTTATTGTAAAACAATTGTAAAACAAAATACCGAAAAAATGAAAAACAATCTTTCCAATTGTTACAACTTCAATTTGTGTTTCCTTTGAAAATCAAAGGAATTGGAAAAATGTTTTCTAATTGTTTTCAATCTCAGCGGAGAGAGAGGGATTCGAACCCCCGGAGGTGATTAGCCTCAACGGTTTTCAAGACCGCCGCATTAGACCACTCTGCCATCTATCCGGGGACAAAAGTAAATTATTTTTCATTCCACAAAAAGATTTTAGCATTATTTTCAAAAAAAATTCTGAGGTAATTTTGAAAAAATTACTTAAATAATTAATTATTAAATAAATAAACGCTTTTCCTTGCTCTCATTACAAAGCTTCCAAACCCCGCTAAAATCCAGTATTTCCAGAGGTCTAAATTTCCAAAATTGGAAATTTATTGTATGTTTAATCTGCATATTTCGCAAAAATGTTGATTTCAAAAGACTTTTTTTGGGATTTTTGCAAAAAAAGCTTCAAAAGCCCTGTATTTGTTGAAAAAAATTTTGACAGCATCTTGAAATCCTTAAATTTGCATACAAGTAAACAATGATGTTTTAAACCTTTAAAATTTAATGTATTATGAACAAAGCACAATTAATTGACGCAATCGCAAGTGAATCAGGTCTTTCAAAGGCAGACTCTCGTAAAGCTTTAGACGCTTTAATCAAAAAAACTTCACAAGCTTTGAAAAAAGGTGACCGTGTTGCCTTAGTAGGTTTTGGTTCTTTCTCTGTTTCTAAAAGAGAAGCTCGTACCGGACGTAATCCACAAACCGGAAACGAAATTAAAATTCCCGCAAAGAAAATTGTTAAATTCAAAGCAGGTAGCGAACTTTCTAAATCTGTAAACTAAGCAGATTCAATTTTCGTTATATTGAAAAAGGAGTGTCGATTTTCGGCACTCCTTTTCGTTTTCTATGAATACAAAGTTTATCGAACCCGAAGTTTATAACTAGGGTGAAAACTCTTTGATGAGTCAAGTATTCCTGCAATTTTCCGCCAATCAACAAGTTTAAAGTTTTGACTTTTTTTCGTATCACCATCGAAATTATATCCATCTTGCACAACCAATAATCCGGCAGGAAATTTCTCATTAAGAGCATAATGCGTTACGTCCAAACCATCCGTTTCTTCAGAACCATCTACTTTTCCACTTTTTACAGAAAAATTAATAAGATACTTATTTTCACCAGCTCTTTCAAATATTGCATAAGAGTTATTTCCCTGGCTTGAAGCAATTAAATAACCTTGTCCATCGGGTTTATAAAACAATGCTAAACCCTCAATATCATACTTAATTGCAGGGTTACTCTCATTGCTATTAACGATCAATTTTTTATCATTTCCACCATCGGGATTGGCACTCATTTTCCATATTCCTTTGTCCTCTTCTCCAATGTAGAGAAATTCTAATTCATCATCAGCCACCATGCCTTCGGGTTGGCTATTGAGCGTTACTTTTCTGACTATTTCGCCATCAATTTTATTGTCGCTTGTGGTTACGAGTTTCCATTGCTCCAATTCGCCTTCTTTGCCGTTTACGATCACATAGAACTGATTGGTTTTAAGTTTATGGTAAAGGCAAATTCCATAAACTTCTGTTACTTCAGATTTTAAAACCCTCTTGTGAACAGGTATGAGCGTCTTTTGAACACCATCAATGACAAAGATAGAAATGGAATTATCGGTTCTGTTGCTCCCCACTGCAATGTCCACCATCTTGCCATTCAGGTCGAAATCGTAGCGTAAGTCAACATTGTTGATTCTGCCCGTTTTAATAAAAAATAGTTCTTTACCTTGAAGAGAATACAAATAAATACCCGCTTTTTTATTTGTTCCAAGAACCATGCTTTCATTGGGATTTTTGAAGTTTACCCAAATTGCAGGATCATCTGCGGCATCATCACTACTAATGGCATGTACGGGGTCTGTTTCAAAATCTGCTGTGACGCTGTCTGTGCTGGTGGCATTCTGTTTATTTAGGTTGCTTGCCAATTGTTGGTTGCAAGAAATTAAAGCAACAAAGATGGAAGCTACCGCAACCCATACGATTAAGATATTTTTATTCATCATTTTAATTAAGTTATTTATGTTACAACTAAAATTCAAGTTTTACGCCTAATCTGCCCCACCACGAATAATATTCCTGTTTAAGTAAGCGGTCGGGCGTATTAAGATAAAATTTTAGTGGGGAATTTGTTAAATTAACAACATCGACAAAAGCTTTCAGGTTTTTGCTGATTTTATAATTTGCATTGAAGTCCAAGTGATAGGCTTTGTCGTAGTATTCATCCAAATCATTATCGGCTCCAATTTTATCTAAATAAGCATCGTGAAAATTGGCGGTAATTTTTGCATAAAATTTCTTTCCTTCATAATAAAGAGCAAAATTAGCTGCATGTTTGGCTTGTCCTGGAAGAGTAATTTTTTCTTCTTCACTTGCAGATGAAAATTCTTCCTGCTCATCATCGAAACTGACAATGGTCACAGAACTATTGGCAGGGTATCGTTTATTGATGTAAGCTTCAGAATAGGTGTATGTATAATTGCAATATACACCAAAATCTTTCAGAAATCCAGGCAAAAAACTCAGTTTTGTTTGCAACATAACTTCAGCTCCATATACAAATGCTTTTTTTCCATTCACGGCTTTTGTTATTTCGAAGAGGGGAAAATTTCCGGTTTTGAAGTCTCCTTCGTGCGCAAATCTTTTGTAAAATACCACAAAATTATCGATCTTTTTATAAAACAAACCACCGGATAAAATTCCCAAAGCTTTTAGATACTTTTCTGCAAGTAAATCAATATTGATGGAAGTTGGGTACTTTAAATTCACATTTCCATATTCAACCTGATTATCTTCTTCGTATCTGTAAGGTAAATTGTCTTCAAAATTGGGTCTGGAATAAGATTTGGTGATGGAGGCTCTAAAGTTGGTGTTCTGATCCAGACTGTATTTGAGTTGAAATTGTGGCAGAAAAAACTCATGAGTTCTTTTAGATTCGAGGGTGTCTATATCAGAAAAATTGCCTCTTGAATCCATGACAATTCTCCTACCCTCGTAATGAATATTGGTTTTTTCGTATCTCACTCCTCCTAATAACATGAGCTTATTAAGATCAATTCTGAACATACCAAAAGTGCTGTAAATATCTTCGTTAGCTGTGTAATCGGTACCATAAGTATATGATTTTGTAGCTGTCACGTCGGAAATAAAGTGATGACTATTGTATTCATAAAAATCCCTAAGTTTATCGGGGTTGGGTATATAATCAATTACATAATTTCTGTTCAACAGATTTGTCTGGCTAAAACCATCATCAAAAGTAGTCAAATTAATTTTGGGTGCGGTATCAGGGTACGAATAAACTTTTGGAAGATAACGCGCTAAGATTTGGGCATTAACATCACGGGATTTTTCTTTGCTTCTTACCTTAGCACCAAATTTAAAAAATCCTTTGTTGTCATTGATTTCGAAAGGTATTTGAAAATCAATCTTAGCGGTTAAATTCTTGTCTTTTACAAAGGCTTCGGATAATAAAAGATCATTAAAATCATATTTGCTATAATTGAATGCTTTTGCAGAATCCGTAGCACCCCCAAATGAAACAAGCGGCCAATTGGGATCTGAAAGATCGAAGCGCGTTTTTATGGCTCCCCCCTGACTATCAAATGTAGATTCCAAGCGATTGGGTTCAGACTCAGTGGCCAAAGCATAAGATACCTCTCCGTTGATAATAAGCACAGGCAAGTCGAGTTTTCCACCCAAATTCACCGAAGAAATATCCTGAATTTTAATTCTATCCTTTACATCCCTGTCTATTCCTCCGGAGAGATAATAAGTTTCAGAAATGGCATCTTCCAAATCATAAACTAAACGTCTGCGGGTTTCGTCATCAGAATAACGGTTATACATTCCTCGAATATAAATCATTGATTTTTCATCGAAATAATAATCCATGGTGGCACTTAAACCAATACGCTGACGAGTAATATCATAGTGCCGCAGTTGGACTTCGCGAAATTGTACATGGTAATTTTCAATACTATCGCTTTGGCTTCCGAAAAAAGTGCTTTTTGTATATTTAAATTCCATGTTATCTGAACCTTGATTATTAAGATAATAGCTCGCATTCATATTGAAACCGAATTTTTTCACTCTTTGTCCAAAGGAGAATTGTAATTGACCATTTCCGGTTTTTCTCAGGTTATTAAATCCACCTGCAAGCGAAAAATTGATTTCGGGCTTTTCTTCTTTGGCTGTTTTTGTGATAATATTAACCGTACCTGCAATTCCATCGGCATCCATATCGGGAGTGAGAACTTTGCTCACTTCAATAAACTCAATCTGATCAGCAGAAATGACATCCAATCCTACATATCTGACATTGCCTTCGGGTGAAGGAATTTGTTCTCCATTGATATTGAAATTTGTAAGTTCAGGAGGCGTACCTCTGAGTTGAACAAATCGGCCTTCGCCCTGATCCCTCTGGAGTGTAACACCCGGCACCCTTTGTAATACTTCAGCAGCATTCATATCCGGGAATTGTTCGATTTGTTCAGAAGAAACAATATTTTTGATATTTACAGCAAGTTTCTGGTTCAATAGTGCGTTTGCTTGTCCCTGATTTTTGCCTTTAATTTCTACTTGAGCAATTTGGGTTGAAGCTGTCTTTAATTTTATTTGAATTTTTGGGTTGGGATTTGTTTGAAAATCAAAATGAACGGTATCTGCATCGTAACCCAGAAATAAAACAACGAGCATACCTTTTTTATTATCAATTTTATCTATTAAAAAACTACCATCAAGATTCGAAATTGTACCCTTCATGGTTCCATCGATCAGGATTTGTGCGCCGGGAAGAACTTCACCCGTAAGTTCATCTTTTACTGTTCCTGTAATTTTATTATTATTTTGTGCCTGCACACGATTGCTTAACAACAGAGCAATAGCAATAAACCAAAAACATAAACCAAGGTTTTTCATTTGTAATATATTTTTAACCTGAAGTGAAATTGAATTGCTTCGAAATAAAGGATGAGGAATTTTAAAGCTTTCCATTTATAAGCAGCTTAGGCCTTTGTTTACCCAAGCTGCTGAGAGGAGAGTTAAGAGCAGAATTATTTGATAATAAAAGTTTGTGTAGAGATGTTGTTTTGTTGTACTGCTTTCAGTAAGTAAAGACCAGTAGAAAGTTCAGTTACATCGATGTTGCTTTGTTGTGAAATAGAATTCATTGATTTTAACATTTTTCCAGAAAGGTCATAGATGTATAAATCTGCTTTTCCACTTTCAACCAAGTTTACATTCATCATTCCATTTGTAACAGGATTCGGGTGAATCATTGCTACATTTTTATTTGTAATGCCGTTGATTGCAGAAGGTGCATTCGTCCAAATAACCAATTTAGGAACTCTTTCAGGATGATTATTTCCATCACCACCATCTTCGGGATCAGATATATTTTCAAATGATTCCATTTCTCGGGCGTTTTCAACTTCGGTAACACCCTGATCTTCACCTTCAAGAATAAGTGCAATGGCGTTTCCTGATGCCCAACCATTTCTATTTACCACTTCTTGAATTATAGATTTAATGTCAGGAGTACGATGACTTGTCCACAAACCCCATTCTTCGTCAACAGTCCACTCAATTGAAGCACTTGTGTATGAACGACTTGTAATCAAATCAGTTTCATTGAATGTAACTGCATTATCGGAAGCTTCACCGAATATTGTGAGATTGGCGACATCGTCTGTTGCTTTAGCTTCATGCGAAGTAAGGTATATAAAGGCGGAATCAATGGTTGTACCTTTTGCCAAATTCACTTCAGTAAAACGAAGACCTAAAGTCAATAGTTTTTGATCCTCAGCAGCACCTTCCCATCCGGCATCCAAATCATCGTCGTATAAATTATCAATGGCATCATCTTCCTGCTCTGCATCGTCGGATGACACATCAAAGGTAACCAAATCCTCAGTGATTGTTCCCGTTTTACGGATAGGAATCTCAATTTTGGTTTGTCCTACAGAAGACCATACAAAACCCATGGCCAGTAACATAATGATTAAAACTTTTTTCATCGCAAAAAATTTAAGTTAAAAATTAAAATTATCAAAAAATACTTCTAAATATTTTTGACAAAAGTAGGACAGAATCATGCTTGCTGCAATGGTAGTTATCAATGGATTTTCATAGTACAAACAACCATACGAGGTTAAGTTCGTATATTACTGAATTATAACTATTTGCATTTTTGATTATTCTGTTTCTTCATTTACAATAGCCGAATTTTAACCTAAACTTATTATTAGCAGGGATAATTCAAGAACATTAACAATATGTTAATTTTATATTAAACATAGATTCAATAAATCTTTTTTCTTTTGTATAATTAAATAAGCTGGAATGAAAAAAATCCTAATTGTTGATGATCACGCTGTTGTAAGAACAGGTTTGCAACTAATTCTCGAAAGTACGGGAGATTTGATGGTAGCAGGAGAATGTGGATCTGGTTACGAAGTTTTAATATTGCTTGAAAAAGAACAGTACGACTTAATTATTTTGGATATACATATTCCAGGGACTGATACGATTGAGCTTCTTAAGATATTGAGAAAGCACTATAGAGCCATACCGGTAGTGATTTTTACGATGAATACGGATGACGCATTTATGGTAAAATTATTCCAGATTGGTGCGGCAGCATACATCAATAAGACCTTGCAGCCCGATAAGCTAATTGAAATCCTTAGAAAAGTTTTATTGCAAAAAAGGTTCATTACCGAAGATCAGGCGATAAAAATTGCGAATCTCTCCATAGACTCTACCGAAAGTCCAACAGGTTTAGAATCATTAACGACAAGAGAATATCAGGTTTTCAAACTCATAGCCAGTGGAAAAGCCTACGACAATATTGCCGATGAGTTGGGATTAAGCAAAAATACTTTGGCCAACCATAGAATGAGTATTTTGAAAAAACTTGGATTAAAAAATAATGCCGACCTCACCCGCTTTGCTATTCGATATGAAGTTATTCAATAATTATAATAAAGTATTTTTCTTGGCTTTGATTTTGATTTTTCAGACCCTATCGCTTCATGCGCAAGTAACGAAAGATGCAGTGGAAAATGATGATTTTGTGAAGCTATTTCCCAATCTTAATCAAACCGAACAATATAAAAACAATGCAGAAATTTTGCAATTATTACTTGAAGGACAAAATTTTCTGCAAAAAAATAATGCAAACAAAGCTCTTAAAAGTTTTCAGGAAGCCTATAAAATGAGTAAAAAGCTGTCTTTTCAGGTGGGAATGGTGGATGCTCAAATTCAAATAGGTCAAATATACTATAACTGGGGACAATATGACAAGGCTTTGCTCCAATATATCGAAACCCGAACAAAAGCGATGGAAATTGGGTATGATTTTGGATCGGCATTTTCTTGTAATTATATGGGGAAATATTGGCATACAAAAGGGGATTTTGGCAAATCTATGGATTATTTTAATGAAGGACTGTTGTATGCATTGTCGAGCAATGACAATTCAATAACTTCGGAAATATATAGAAACATAGGTAACTATTACAATACGATAGGAAACCACTCCAAAGCGCTTGAAGCTCTGTTCAAATCGCTTACCTATATTGATGAAAATGAGAATCCGATTAATTTTGCAAGTTCCTGCAATCACATTGGAAATGTGTATCAGGATATGGAAAACCTGAGCCAGGCTTTACATTTCCACAGGAAAGCCTTAGAAATCAGAAAGAAAATGAAGTATGCTGAAGGAATAGGAAAATCGCTCAGAAATTTGGGAGAGGTTTATGAGCAAATGCAGAAAATCGATTCGGCAGAAATTTTCTATGTGGATGCACAAGGGTATTTTGAACAGACGGGTTATCAG
>Ga0316608_1000752_pt1 | contig 14089 bp, 11 predicted proteins | sample MIS2016152B_MG_FD_207673 | JGI IMG/M metagenome (GOLD analysis project Ga0316608, IMG submission 207673) | Microbial mat bacterial communities from Middle Island sinkhole, Lake Huron, Michigan, United States - MIS.2016.152B | ecosystem: Environmental > Aquatic > Freshwater > Lake > Sediment...
AGATTCTACAGCAATTCCCTTCTAATATCAAATCTATTGGCATCGGAATTATTCATCTCTCTCTTCTCTAACTCTGTACTCTCTGCGTCCTCTGTGGTTTAATCATTCCAATACAACCGGAATTGATATAATTCATAGGTTGCAATATCCTCGCTTAACAGGCAAGATGCCTGTTCTACAACACATCAACTTTCTTGTGGGTTGCGCCCAGAACAAAAGTCCAACATCTCTGTTCCAAAAAATATTTGCGTTCTGAATTCATCCCGATAAAATAGTCATAGGACAGGAGTCATCCGTTGCAAGTCTTGCCCAAAACTCAAAACCCAGAACTCAAAACTCCTCCACTCTCAAATTCGATCGCCAATATCCAATTCCTTAACCCCTATGCTCCTCTGTCCCCGCTGCCAATTTGAAAATCCCAATCAACACAAGTTTTGTCAACAATGCGGAAATTCCCTAACATACAAATCTTGTCACCAATGCGGCACCCAAGTCGCCGTTAGCGCCGCATTATGTCAGAATTGTGGCACCGCAACAGGTCAAGTCTGGCAAGCAATTATTTTCGGTCGATCGAATTTGCCAACAGTCAGGGCCGACGAATTTCAACAAAAACCAGACATTGTTCCAGAAAGCACCCCCATAGCCAACTCCATTGAACCCATAACAGACGCAATTCAAACAGAAATAACCACCCCAGCCGAACCCCCAACAGCAGTCGCACCACCAGCTCAACCACCAATCGACGAATGCAGCAGCCCAGAAATCGACGCTGTGGCAGCCGTCAGCGCGATCGACCCCGCATCCTTTCAAACAGACCAAAAAAGCAATACTACAGCACTAGACAGCCAAATAACCCGATCTGAAAGCAATTTCACAACCGCCCCAGAGCCGATCGCCAACCAGCAAGAATTCCCCGTCCCCAACTCCGAAGATTTAATCCCTTCCCAGCCAGCCGGAACCTATCTAGACAGCCAGCAGCGCTACCAACTCCTAGAAACCCTGCCACCGAGAAAACCCTCAGACACATTAGCCGTAGCAGTATTGGACTGTCAGCCGCTGCAAATGTCACCCCTCAAAGCCCTCCTAGCAGCAAATTCAGCCAGCTTCGCCAAAGGAGCCTCCCCCTACAGAGCAGCAATACAACCAGGAGAAAACTTGACCGATTCCGCCCTAGCAAAGCTATGCCTTGGCATAGCCGAACCTTATCTAGCTCTCCGCTGGGAATTCTCCCAAAACCTGCCAGTCATTCACGATAGCTGGTTAGAAAACGAACAAGCAGTGCTGCTGTTAGAAGACTGCTCCCACTGGCCACTGCTCATAGACCGGTGGAGTCAACCCGAAACTTCTACCCAGCAAATTTTATACTGGCTGCACGAAATGACAGAACTGTGGGCAGCCCTAGAACCCTGGCGCTGTCGCCAAAGTTTGCTGGAACTGACAAATTTGCGGGTCAACCCCGACTCTTCCTTCTCTTTAGCCTCTTTGCTGCTGCAACGTCTGTATCCAGAACCCGCCGACTCAGACCTGCAACTGGTAGATTTGGGGCAATTGTGGCGGGTGATATTTAACCAGTCCGATCGCACTCAGTTTGGCCCATTGCTCGAACTGCTGCAAGAATTGTACAGAGGCGAGATCCAAACAATACAAGAATTGCGATCGCGCCTAGAGACCATCCCCCTCAAACTCCAACCCTCACCAGTAGCAACATCCACCCCGACACGCTTCCAATTTGGCAGCCCCGACTTGCTGACCCCCGACTCTGGCGAAGTCTTAACCCAGCCCATGCCCGTGCAGATGTACCGCTTGGAAGACGCAGGCCACACCAATGTCGGAATCCAGCGCGACCACAACGAGGACTTTTTCAGCATCTGGACTCAAATCAACAAGCTCGAAACATCCTTCGGTCCCATCTGCCACAGCAAAGGGCTATACATTCTCTGCGACGGTATGGGCGGACACGATGGTGGCGAAATAGCCAGTCAATTAGCCGCTGAAACCCTCAGAGAATTCTTTCTCACCAGTTGGGAAAATCAACTGCCGACCGCAGAAACCATCCGCGAGGGAGTTTTATTAGCCAACCAAGCCATCTTTGAAATCAACCAAAAAGACTGCCGTTCCGGCAGCGGCCGCATGGGTACAACTCTTGTCGCAGTCTTAGTTCAAGACACAAAATTCGCCGTAGCCCACGTCGGCGACAGCCGTCTCTACCGACTCAGAAAGGGACAAACCCTGGAACAAATCACCTCAGACCACGAAGTAGGCCAGCGGGAGATTCAGCGCGGGGTTGACCCGGAAACTGCCTATTCCCGCCCCGACGCCTATCAACTGACTCAAGCCCTCGGCCCACGAGACAGTAATTTTCTCCAGCCCGACTTGCAGTTTTTCGACTTGTGCGAGGATACTTTGTTGATTTTGGCCTCCGACGGTCTAACAGACAATAATTTGTTGGAAACGTACTGGCAGACCGACCTCGAACCCCTCTTGCAACCACAAGCTGATTTGGAGCAAGGAGTTGCTAAGTTAATAGAGCTAGGCAACAAACACAACGGTCACGACAATATCACAGCCATTGTGATTCGGGCCCAGGTAGGGGCATCTCGATTTTAGAGTTGTGCAAACTTTTACCGAGTTTTTTGATGAAACTAAGTCAATCCATTTAATTAAACGGAAAATACGGATGATCAAAAAGCTTATTGCATAAGTTCTCTTGCTTCTTGCTTCTTGCTTCTTGCTTCTTGCTTCTTGCTTCTTGCTTCTTGCTTCTTGCTTCTTGCTTCTTGCTTCTTGCTTCTTGCTTCTTGCTTCTTGCTTGTTCCTTGTTCCTTGTTCCTTGTTCCTTGTTCCTTGTTCCTTGTTCCTTGTTCCTTCTTCCTTCTTCCTTGTTCCTTCTTCCTTCTTCCTTCTTGCTTCTTCCTTGTTCAAACCTGTAAATTATCGATCGCCCGCCACTGCCAAATAACGGAGCTCAACCACATCCATTGAAAATGCTACTGACCCTTTTAGATCCAGAACAACAGATCCCCCTGCAACAGTGGAGTTTTGAGAGCGAATCCATTGTTCGCATCGGCCGCTCTCCTGAAAATCACGTTGTGCTCCCCAATCCTTTAGTGTCGCGGCAGCACCTGGAATTGCAAAAAGTTAAGAGCGGCACCTCTAGTCAGTGGTATTTAGTCAATTCCGGGACAAATGGCACTTTTGTTAACGGTATGTCGATCGAGCAGGGGTGGATCTCCGACGGTGCCCTGATCCAATTGGCGCGGGGCGGCCCACTTCTGCATTTCCAAGTTACTACTATTCAACTCGGCAGCAAAATTGAGACAGACCCAGCCGTCAATCTCCCCACTGCGCGGTGTACCCACGCGGGCAACCCCCAGGGTAATTTATTCTGTATCCACTGTGGCGAACCGATTAAAGTCGATCGCACAATCCGCCACTACCAAGTGCTGCGAACTTTGGGTCAAGGCGGTATGGGGACAACGACTTTAGCCTGGGATCGAGAGAAGGCTAAAGCTCAACAACCCGGAAGTTCGCCCGCAGCTTCTTTGGTAGTCCTCAAGGAAATGAATGCTGACATGGCTCAAATAGCCAAAGCTCAAGAACTGTTTGAACGAGAAGCTAAGACACTCAAAGCCCTCAACCATCCGGGAATTCCTCAGTTTTTCGACTTTTTTGTCGAAGGGGGCAAAAAATACTTAGTGATGGAAATGCTCCACGGCGAGGATTTAGAAAAACGCATCTATAAATACGGCCCAGTTCCTCCCCAACAGGCCCTAGAGTGGATGATTCAAACCTGTGAGGTTTTGGGCTACATTCACTCTCAAAAACCCCCCCTCGTCCACCGGGATATTAAACCTGCTAATTTGCTGGTACGGCACCGGGACAATGGCATTTCGGTGATCGATTTTGGCGCAGTTAAAGAAATCGGAACTCCTCCAGGGACTCGCATCGGCGTTGAGGGCTACACAGCGCCGGAACAAGACCGGGGACAGCCCATCCCTCAGTCGGATTTATATGCGATCGGGCCTACTTTAATCTTTTTGCTTACGGGCGAGGGCCCTCAAAAGTTTTACGGCAAACTAGCTCGTGGTTATGGGTTTAAGCTCGACAATATTCCGACGATCGCCCCGAAATTGCGAGAAACCATTTTGCGAACCACAGCAGCTAACCCAGGGGAGCGCTTTCAAACAGCTCAACAATTAGCTCAAGCTTTAGCAGCTTGCCTTTAAGGGAAGTCAGTTGACAGTTGACCGTTGACCGTTGACAGTTGACAGTTGACAGTTGTTATTGGTTATTGGTTATTTGTTAGTTGTTACCAATAACCTTCCAGGCTCTGCCTCCAATGCGAGCGTGCGAGCGTGCCTCAGCTCAAAACTCGCTCACTCAAAACTCAAAACTATTCCCCTATTCCTCGTCCCAAGCTTCCACGGCTAGTAACTCGCTCACGGGGTCTTGCAAGGAAAAGTCAAACTCTAGGAGTTGCTGTTTCCAGTACGACCATTCGTCACCGTACAGCAGAGCAATCTTCCAAATGCTGTCTGATGGCTGGATGATATTAGACGTGACGAGAGAATGCACCTGACGCTGGAACTTAACCATCGGCTGTATAACCTGCTGGCTCATAATACCTCTTGAATTGTTTAAATCTTGTGTAATTACAACTTCCCGGCTCTCACTTTTTGTCGCAGTTTCGCCAAGAACAGTCTCGCCATATTACTATCGGATGTTTAACAGCGGACTTACAGAGCTCTTTACTAGGGAATCCCAAGGTGTGAACTTTAACACTTAGAGCTAACGGCTACTGAACTGATATTCACTGGTCTGGAGTAGCTGAAGTAAACCGGAACTCCGATTTACTCAAAATTGGTGCTACCCAAGATACCTGTAGATTTTTTTCGGGAAGCTACATCTTCAACTTATATCTTAACACCGTTAGTTTTGACAAGGGGCTTGGACACTCTCCGGTCTCGCCTAGGCGGGGATTCTTAAGACTTTGTGGCCTTAATATCCCGCGCCAGCGTGGGCTTCCGGGCGCAATCCTGTTGCCAAAATGGCGGTCTGCTATCGAGCGTCTTGCCAGGAGCTGCCTCGATCGTAACTTTCCCCAGTCCGGGGGTAGGTTTTAATGTCTTGTACCGACAAGTGCTATTTTACTACACCAAAACACTGTATTAACATGATTCGGCACGATCGGTAAATCAAGGCTGGATTATCCTGCAACTACCTTTTATCCCTGGACTAAAGTCGATCAGGTTTTCAGGCTGTTCTTTATAAGCAAGACTGAAGATTGACATACCTCCCCGTCTATCAAGTCCGAGGATTCCTTGACGCTTCATAGCAACGCGCTCCGCAAGCGGTAGTCTTACCGTCGCTCCACGTCCTGAAGCGAGTCTCCCAAGGCCCGCGAGGCGACTATCTGTATTCTAGCAAAAAGCCGTCAAGCTTATGACGGGGCTTGTATCCCAGTTTTTTGGTCAAGACTGACTGCAAAGAATTAATCATCTTTCAAATCCCCGCTATATGCTGTCTGATCATACCAATCTAACCATTTCGGTTAAACGTCTTTTAACTACAGCGTCCCGAAGAGCGGGAGTTTCACCCAACTTTAAAGCTCGATGTGTCCATGTACATTGTAGCATTTCTGACGGCTAATAAAACAGCCCTTGTCGATATTCCTCCACCACTTGAAAGATGGTGGTTTCCGCTCTCCCGTGAGATTTTTATGATTTTAACCGGGTAAATTCAGGCAACAAGTACCAATATTTATTGTGTATTCAGAATCATCTAGCTCAGGACTGGGGTATTTGCTGTGTCTGATATCTGGAGCGCTTGAGCAGCAGGCAGAAGCGAAGGCTGTTGGCTTGCTGCTGTTATTGGCTCGACAATGGGCGAGACTAAGGGCGACATGGTGAGACTCTGCAATGCGTTTAGCTCTATCGGGTTAACGCATCGCACGCTATAAATTCTATTGTATCACAGAGGCGAAGAAATTTTGCACCATTTCACGGAACTTGAAAGTCCCTGCCGACTTATCCTGATGCCGGTAGCCCCGGCAAGTGGGCGCGATCGTTTTTTGGTCAAAAATTGTTGGATACTGTTGACGATCGCCACTAAATCTCGATCGAACATTCTGGGCGGCTGCACGCAAATCCGCATTCAGGAGTCAATAAATTCCAACTTGCAACTCAAGAAGTAACTCTATGACTTGGACAAGGCGCCACATTCTCACTCTGGCTGATTTTACCTCCGACGAATACGATACAGTGCTGCAAACAGCGGCTAGTTTTCGGGATGTGCTCGGTCGCCGCACGAAGAAAGTGCCAGCTTTGCAGGGTCAAGTGGTGGCGAATTTGTTTTTTGAACCTTCTACCCGGACTCGGAATAGTTTTGAGTTGGCGGCGAAGCGGCTGTCGGCGGATACGCTGAATTTTACCCCCGGCAGTTCTTCCCTGACGAAAGGGGAGACTATTCTGGATACGGCTAAGACTTATCTGGCGATGGGAACAGATTTGATGGTAATCCGGCACGAACAGGCTGGAGTTCCTAGCACGATTGCGTCGGAAATGGATCGCTTGGGTTCGAGAGTCAGCGTTCTTAATGCTGGAGACGGTCAGCACGAACACCCGTCCCAGGGTTTGCTAGACTTATTTACCATCTGTTCCTTGTTAGATGCCGAACGTCCGCGACTGAAACTTTTAGCGGGCAAAAAAATTGCTGTTGTTGGGGATATTTTGCATTCGCGGGTGGCGAGGTCTAATATCTGGAGTTTAACGGCTTCGGGGGCCCAAGTTCACCTGGCCGGGCCGCCGACTTTGTTGCCACTGTTGTTTGCTGAGTGCGGCAACGGTAGAGAAGGCAAGTTATTTTTGCACTGGCAGCTTGAACCTGCTTTGCAAGATGCTGATTTTGTGATGACTTTGCGGCTGCAAAAGGAACGGATGAGTCAGCATTTGCTGCCTAGTTTACGAGAGTATCATTCTTTGTACGGGATTACGCGCGATCGGCTCAAACTCTGCAAACCCGATGTCAAGGTTTTACACCCAGGCCCGGTCAACCGTGGGGTAGAAATTAGTTCCGATTTGATGGACGATCCCCAGTTTAGTTTAATTTCTCAACAGGTTACGAGCGGGGTAGCAGTGCGGATGGCCTTACTTTACCTGATTGGTGGCGGTAAAGCTTAGACTTGCTGCTCTTATTGAAAATAATCGTTACCAGGCAAAGCTTGGTAACGATTAACAGTGTACATTCTAGCAAAAATCCGTCCTAAAAGGACGGGGTTTTCAACCCAAATTCCTGATAAATCCGCGTAGGGACACGGCATTGCCGTGTCCCTACACTTGATCAACCTGGAATATGCTCTAAGAGTTAGTAAATCCACTTCTTAGATACCCAGCCGCCGTCTGCAAGTTGGGCCCAGCCACGTCTGTAACGACCGCTCAAAGCCACATGGTCTCCTTTATGTAACTTGCCGATGATACGAGAACACCGACCGGGACATTGGCGGATATTCAGTCGGCTGCAATTGGTGACAACTTTGGCGTAGTGGTGGTGATGGCCACCGCCACAGCCACGGTAGCAACCTCCGGCCTGGGCTTCGCCTGGGATGCTGACAACAGATAGGGCTACTGCCATACCTACAACGCCTACCCATGCAGCATTAGGAATTTTCAAGCCCAGTTCGTCTAACGACTTGAGCTTGAGTTCAGGCTCTGGAGATTCGTAAGCAACAAAAGAGTGGGTCAATGCTAGTGATTCCATACTTTCCTCGTTATTGTGGTTAACGTTTTTCTGTGCAGACTCAGATCAAAACCTGATTGACACTCCCCGGTCACTAGACGCGGGGGATTCTTAAGACTTTGCGGTCTTAATATCCCTATTGCTAGGGTTTCCGGGCGCAATCCTGTTGCCAAAAATGGCGGTCTGCTATCCTAGTCTTGCAACTAGCTCCTCGGTCGTAACTTTCCCCCAGTTCGGGGGTAGGTTTTAATGTCTTGTACTGACAAGTGCCATTTTACCACGCCAAAACACTGTGTTAACATGATTCGGCATGATCGGCAAATCAAGGCAGGATTTATCCTGCAACTGCCTTTCATCCCTGGACTAAAGTCTCAGGGTTTTCAGGCTATTCTTGATAATTAACAGCCAAAACCATTAACTTGATGTGCTCCAGAAAGCACAAGGGAGTGTTACGGTCTTGCTTTTGGCGAACATTCGCCAGTTTTTCCGAGGCCTGCACTGATATATCATGTCATTTAAGCAGTTGTCCGGAAGAAAAAACAAATAAAGTTTACATTTACGCCTCAAAGTCTTGGGAGCTTCGGAGCAATCGGCAGGCACTATTAAACATAACTGTGTCATCACAAAGGGAATAAATCAACCGCTTGGGGTGTGATCTTGCTTGCGGTCGCTCGGAATGATCCTAATTGTTTGTGTCCGGTTACTGATTGATGTGTTACAGTTCGATCGGCAATCAGGCGATCGAGCTATCCTAAATCGAATTCGACTGGCTTTGTGTCAATATCAACTTAGTTCCCCAGCACTATTTCGAGATCATGAACTCTGGCGCTGCAATTTCGATCCTCTACGAGGGCTTCGCTAACGACAGGATGCCTCAACGCCTGGGTGAAGACAGTTTGGCAATTACTATAGCTCCTTTATGTGTAGAGGAAATCTACACTTTGGCAGATGACGCGGCTAACGGAGCCGTGGTATTAATGAGCGGTACTGTCCGCAACCAAACAGATGGTCAAGCTGTAGTTTCCCTAGAGTACCAAGCTTACGAACCGATGGCGGTGCGAGTATTCCAGGAAATCGCCACTGAAATCCGCCGCCATTGGCCAGATGTCAATCGGGTTGTGATGCACCACCGCGTCGGACGCTTGCAGGTTGGGGAAATCAGCGTATTGGTCGCTGTTGGCTGTCCCCACCGGGGAGAGGCCTTTGCAGCTTGTCAGTACGGGATAGACAGGCTGAAACACAATGCACCGATTTGGAAAAAAGAACATTGGGCTGACGGTTCTAGCAGTTGGGTGAGTATTGGAGCGTGCGAAGTCAGTTGTTAGAAGGAATCAGGCAGAAGGCAGAAGGCAGAAGTAGAAATTCTGCCACTCCCCCACTCCCTTGCCTCCTCCACTCCCCCACTCTCCTTCTGTTTGGGAACTTATGACGATCGCGCAGCGTCAACAATGGTGGAATGTTCGATGAGCCAATTCCACCCATGAGCGACTTTATGTCTTTGTCCTGGTCTGCGGTTGTGGCGACCGTTTCTCAAGTGCAATTGCCAGCGGAAAAACTCTCTAATTATGACTTGGTGTTGCGGTGTCAGGAAGGAAATCGACCTGAAAGCAGCGCTTTTTCTGAACTGTTGAAGCGGTATCAGTCCCATGTCGATCGGGTTCTCTATCACTTGGCTCCAGATTGGCAAGACAGGGCTGATTTGGCTCAGGAAGTCTGGATTCGAGTTTATCGCAATGTGAATCGCTTGCAAGAGCCTGTTAAATTTAGGGGCTGGCTGAGCCGCATTGCCACAAATTTATTTTATGATGAGTTGCGGAAGCGCAAGCGGGTGCGAACTCCGTTGTCGCTGGATGTACCCCGTGCGCTGGAAGATGGGGAGGTGGATTGGGAAATTGCGGCAGAGACTCCGGGGCCTGAGGAAGATTTGACGACTAGAGAATTTTACGACCAGTTGCGGGTGGCGATCGCGGATTTGCCGGAAGTATTCCGCACGACAATCGTGTTGAGAGAAATTGAAGGTTTAGCCTATGAGGAAATAGCAGAAATCACGGGAGTTTCTCTGGGAACGGTCAAATCGAGAATTGCTAGAGCTCGCCAAAGATTGCAGTTGCAATTGCAAAATTATCTGGACGGTAATTAGTCTCCTTTATTTGAGGCGTCGGGACTGAGGATTTGGTGAAGTTTGCTTTACATCAAAACTTCTATTTTAAAATATAGATCAGCAGTAAATCAGGCTGCTGGCGATCGCGTGCTTTCGGTAATTTGAGCAGATGGTGTGAAATATGAACTTTAACTTTGAATCAGATAAAAATCAGAATCAGCAAGGAGACGGGGATGCACTCGCTGAAAATTTAGCTAACAAACTTCGTCCCCAAGGGAATGTAACTACTATGATGCGCGATCGTTTTGAACTGCTTAGTGCCTATCTCGACGGTGAAGTGACGGCGGCCGAACGCCGACAAGTGGATGAATGGCTGGCCAATGACCCTGTGACGAAGCGTTTGTATTCGCGACTTCTAAGTATGCAGCAGAGTTTTCAGTCTATGCCGGTGCCGAAGAGCGAACAATCAGCGCAGGAGTTGGCGGCGAAGGTTTTGCAGCGGGTAGAACGCAAGCCGAAACGGGTGATGGTTTGGGGTGGATGTGCGATCGCAGCTTTGTTGGTTGCGGTTGTATCTGGTGTCGCTGGTGGCCGCCAATTGTTTGCTCCCCAGTTTGCTCAATCTGGTTCTGATGATTTGATGGTGGCGTTGAACGAGCCTGTCGTTGAGATTATTAATCCTAATGATTTGATGCTTGGGGTGAATGCATCGGTGGTGGAGATTCCCAAGTCTGGTGTAGTAATTCCTCACAAGTAATTGCCAAATATCAATGAGAATTACTCCTCGCTAGGAGGAGTAAAAACCTTTTGATCTCAACTTTTCAGTCGGTTAAAACCGACTTTCGCTGTTAGACGGGGGTTTTAACCCCCGACGGGTTAAAGAGATTTGTCCTCATTGCCGTTTATTCGCTGTCAGCGCCCCCATAGCCTCGAAATGCCAAATCAGGTGTACAACAGATTTTTCCACCTGCCGTCGGGCAGGGAGATGCCTCTGAGAGAACGAACGCGATCGGGTAACATGAAGTAAGCCCAAGCCGTGCCTAAAGGTTGGAAGTTGAGATCGAAGATTTCGATTTCCTGTCGCTGATATTCGTTTTGTGCGGGCGATCGCCCAGGATGATCATCTTCAAGTTGGTCTAAATCATCCAAAATAGCCGAGTCGGCAAAACACAGGAGAAAACCGTAGACTCTTCCTTCCCCAGAAATCATAGCAGGATAGCCTGTGGGCAAGGCAAAAAGCTGACCAAGGGCGATCGCAGGGCAAGCATCCACAACCTTTCCTTCGCAGCGCAGGTAGTTGCACTCACCGGGTTTGAGGGTACCGTAGACAAAGACTTTGATCACGCAGACCCTAACGGCTAGTTTTTGCTAACATATATGGCTAGTCTAATAGTTTAAGTCTCGATCGCGACTGCGACTACAATCTTCATAAATTTGGTTGTTTACCCTTTCTTATAATTCATGGCCCTAGCAGTTAGTATTATGGCTCTTGCACTTCAACCTTTGCACTTAAGTTCTTTTTTGCCCGGGCTGCCGTTGGACAGCTTGTTTTCGACTCAGGGCATTATGGTGATGCTGCTAGCCGCCTATGCGGGGGCGATGTGGATGTTTCTCACCAGTGCTCCGAAGGTACACACAATTATGGTATCGGATCTGGGGCAAGCTCGGCAGTTCTACGAGGGGATGTTAGATTTGCCAGTAGCAGAGGTGCCACTGCACTACTACTACAATTATGAGCAAACCTTGGGGACAACCGGTATTGATCCGCTATATTTGTCGCCGAATGTCGGGCGGGCGACTAGCGCTCAAACGATGGGTACTTCGGAAGGTTTGTGGTATCAGTTAATGAAAAATACCCAACTGCACGTAATTAGCGGGGCTCTTTCGGGGGAAAAAAATCGCCAGCGTCACGTTTGTTTCGATCGCGATTGTTTGGATCAGCTATTGATGCGGGTACAAACTCGTGGCATTAAATATAAAATTCGTCGGGAAAAACCGCTGAATTTTTTGGTTAAGGATTATGATGGTCGCGTCATTGAAATGTCTGAAGTAAGTAATTAAGTAGGTCAATCTAATTATTCTGTTTTTTTAGGTGGGTTTACTTAGTAGGGTGCGCAATGCGCACCTTACTACCTGGTATTAGTAGGGTGCGCATTGCGCACCTTACCTGGTATTAGTAGGGTGCGCATTGCGCACCTTACCTGGTATTAGTAGGGTGCGCATTGCGCACCTTACTGGTATTAGTAGGGTGCGCATTGCGCACCTTACCCCTAGCCCTAGGGTCTAAATCCACTTTTTGACCTTAGTCATGTCAATTAATCTTTGCACCAACACTGGATTTTTCAGATGTCGCAGCTTTCTTGATTTCTGAAGCAGCTTGGCGGCTGAAAATTTGAAAATAGATAGAAACAAAAAATTCTTTGACAGGAAAAAGTATAAATGTCAAAGGATTGATTGTCACGATGATATTGCGGGCATCGGCTTTAGCTTGTTTGACAATTTGCTGGGCTACCCAATCTGGAGACATGATGCCGATCGGATTTAAGTTGCTTTTAAACGGCCCTAAAATTAGTTTTCGGACTATGCAAGGTGCATCCAGCCGCCGCAGGGTTACTAAGTCTCCCAAGGCGCGTTTGCTAAGTTCGTAGACGGGACTGAGAGCGGGAATTACTTCGGCTTCAGAGGTGTTGACCCAAACTTCTTTGTTGGCTATATTTTCGTTAGTACGGACGGTTAGGAAAAAGAGTTCCATCAGCCGCAACGCGGAAAAAGCGTTGATTTCGTAGGAATTGGCGATCGCCTCTCCAGTTCTTGATCCCTGCCCATTAATCCCGTGATTAATGACAAGAATATCGACTTTTTCTAACAATTCTGCTAAGTCTGCCTCTTGACTTATTTGCCAATTTATGGTTTTTATCGGCAAATTTTCCCCGTCAAGATTCAAAGTAATTGTTTGATTTCCCGAGGTGAGGGCGATGACTTTTGCACCCGCTTTATGGAGGTGTTTTAGCAGCAAATGTCCTAAAGTTCCCGATGCACCGGTGACGGCTACAGTTTTGCCTTTAAGAGAAAGTGCAGTGCCCATGAGTTTGTCTATTAAGGTGAAAGTACCGCAATAGTAAGCATTTTGATTGTCGAAGTGGTGCCGCCAGTGGTAAGGTTTATTCACAAACCATTTGGAAGGCGGAGTGAGGAAGTCTCCCGGCTGGTGGGTGATGTCGGTTAATTCGTCTGCACCTTTGATGCCACAACCACGGGCGATCGCACTTAACAAAAAGCCTAAAGTATAAACACAACCCGCTGCTGCACCCCAGTGATATTCCGGCAGCCAGAAATAGGCTACAACCCACAGCAACAAGCCAAAAACCATCATTACCACAGCTTCGGGCACGTCGTTACGCCAGTGTGCTTGCTTGTAAATTGTCTCGTTAACGGGGGTCAAATTCGGGCGGAAAACGCGGTGGTGCCATGAGTGTAGCTTGTACAGCGGTGGCACATAATGGGAGGCGACGTGATAAAAGTCTCGGATTATTTCTGCCCAGAAGACAGAAGCTATTGCCAAAGCGCCGACTATCCAGTAATTTATCATACTCGCACCAATTTGAAATATTTAGATATTGTCTTCTTTGTAAGATAACTCAAAATGGCTTTTCTGGCTAGTCTGGAAGTAGACTCAGGCGTTTTAAAATCTGCAAAACGCGGTACAATTCATTGCCGGGATTGGAAATCACAAATTCAGCCGATCGCGCATACTGCGGAGTTTCGCCTCTGACTAACTTGACAAAATTGAAGTTAGCACCTGTGGAAATCATGCCAAAAGTAGGAGTTTCGGGATCGGGATCTGCTAGCATATATGTCAGGAGTTGGGCAAGTGCTTCGTCTGTGGAGAAAGCAAGTTGTTTGGATTCAATTACTGTCACCCACAAGTTTGCTTTCATAATTAGGATATCTATTCTGCCTTCGATGATTCTGCCTGAGTCTTCTTCTTGAATGGCGATCGACTTTTCGGCTTTGACTTGAAAAGGAGACTCATAGAGACCGGCAATAAACAATAGGGGACTGATAATTGTTAGCTTGACTGCATTTTCTAATACAGGCGGGGAGTCTACCAAGTTGTAGTATATGTCTTGGATGCGATCGAGTAATTGTTTCTCTATGTCAGTTACTTCGGGCAAGTTTTCTTGCCATTCTCGGAAAAACTCCTGATTCCGAACTCGCTGTAAACCGAAGTTATCTATTAAATAGCGGAGGTTG
>Ga0316608_1000753_pt1 | contig 14083 bp, 15 predicted proteins | sample MIS2016152B_MG_FD_207673 | JGI IMG/M metagenome (GOLD analysis project Ga0316608, IMG submission 207673) | Microbial mat bacterial communities from Middle Island sinkhole, Lake Huron, Michigan, United States - MIS.2016.152B | ecosystem: Environmental > Aquatic > Freshwater > Lake > Sediment...
ATTGTCCAGGACTTTTCTTCCCATTCCAATTGCCGCTGCTGCCGCTTTTGGAGTAAAGCAATTTGGTTCTGCTTTTCATACTCGGCGATTCTGGCTTGCCACATGAAGGCGGCTGACCACTGCTCTAGGGTGGAGAGGTGAATCGTGGGCGGTTTTTCCCCTTTGGCCTGCTGATATTTCTCCGCCAACAATCGCAATGACCGCCCCGCACCAAGCAGGGCGTAATCATTCAGGGCAATGTTGGCCTTAAGGCTTTCGCCGTCAATTCTCGCTAAGGGAGTCATGGGAATTAGAAGTGAAAAGTGAGAAATAAGAAATGAGAAACGGGTTCTTACTTCTTATTTCTCACTTCTTATTTCTAATTTTAATCGTTGGCTAAAAGCTGCTTTGGCCTCACCACTGAGACCCATTCTGGATTCGTCAGGGTAGGGCAATTCCATTTCAAATTCAAGGCTCTCGGCTAAGGCGGCGGGGATAACGGGCTTGGGATTCCAAGCAATCGCCGTGACCACATTGCCCAAGTAATAGTCCACCCGCACCTCATCAAAGAAGAGGGCAAAGAGGTCATAAAACTCTTGGAGTGAGTGAAACTTTTGCGCTTTGGGTGAGCCAGTGGTTAGGTCGCCCAGCTTCACCCCTTCTTCATACGCCAACGCAAAACCATGCGCCTTGCCTGTGGTGTGATTCAGTACGCCCCGCCCCAAATAATGTTGCCAACCCGCCTGCGTATCGGCGTTGGCACTGCCATAAACCTTGCAGCCCTCATTGCATAGGGCCGCTAAAATGCGAATGACGTGGACGCGGTCTTCATAAAATGGTACGGAGTTTAGAACAGCCGAGATAAAAATACTGCTCCACTGCTTGCCAATGGCAACGGCCTGTAAAAATTCCCGATTCAGTTCAAGGCTGGCCGCTTTGTTAATTTTATCGCCGTCTTCAGCCTTCATGTGATACGGCTCAAACGCGTCAGCCTCAATCCCAAAGCGGCGCAGGTTTTTGACCTCTTTTAATCGCCCCGCGCCAAAATCTAAAACGCAAGTGCCATGCTGTTTTTCCCACGCCTTGCGCTGAATTAAGTTATCTAGCTTGAAAGTATTGGGGTGTTGTTGCGGATGCACCACAAAGGTAAAGCCATAGCCGAGATGATTGTTGGGTACAACGACCCGCGCCCGTCTAAAAGAGTTATGGCGCAGATAATCACCGTAACGGGCTTTAATGTCAAAGTCCATACTCAGCCAATTAAGCATGGCATGAGCAAACTGCGCCTGTAGCTCTGAGATAACAATAACCTCCACCTGCTTGGCCTCATTCTCGGCCCAATATTGCAGCCGACCAATGCCATTGACCACTTTGTAAGAGGGCGTGATGACCAACGGCATGATAATGCCCTTGCCCCGCATGACGGAGGCCATATTGCTGGCATATTGCACCCATTGGCCGCGATTGGCTTGCAATAAGGGCTTAATGTCCATCATTTGGGTGTGCAAGCAGGGGTAAAATTCAGGCGTGTCAGGTTGTAGGTCGGGCAATTGCGCCGCTAGATTAAAGATGTCACTACTTTGCAGATTAGCGGTCAACTGTTGCGAGGTATCTTGCACATCCATGTCATTCGTGCCGCGATTGAACATGATGTTAATGGCCTTGCGTTCATTGAGGATAATTTCCTGATTAAAGAAGCATATCGGGATTTGTTGCGCGCCCATGCGGGTGCTGACATGGTGGCGTTGGTGGCCGCTAAGTAGTTCGCCGTTTTTATCGGCATAGAGGGGCAGCAAAAAGCCCAGCTTGCGGAGGGACAGTTCAATCAAGTCCAGCCGCATGGGGTCAGCTTGGCGCGGGTTGTAGGTGGAGGGTTTGACCGATTCAACGGGGTAAAGTTTAGGTGGGGCTATTTTCATTGTCTGAGACCCTCACCCTAACCCTCTCCCAGGAGGAGAGGGGATTTTGTTCCTTCTCCCTCTGGGAGAGGGGCAGGGGTGAGGGCGAGTCCTATTCGACGTAATATTTCTTGTTTAATGGCCTTTTCACTGAAGCCAACCTCTTGGCGTAAATTCTCTAGCCATTCAAAATAGACGGCGCGCTCCACCTTGAATACAAAATTAGGGCCGATAATGGCGGTGGTATCGGCCTCCTCGATGTCATCGGCGATAACCTTTTTATTGACCTTTGCCAAATCATCCGCCCCATAACCCCATTCTTTCTGCGCCGATTCGCTGTCCATGTCCGCTAACAGCAGTGACAAACTGTCACCGTCAAGGCTAACGGGTAGGGCGTTGGCCTCCTGTAGATTGCCGAGCAGGGTATCATAGCGTTTGCGGTCATAGATAACGGCCACTTCAACGGCGGATAAACCCGCACCCGCCAGGGTTAGATTGTTGGCATCAACGGCGAAGGCTTCAGCTTCCGTTTGATTGGCTAAGTCGTTGCCAAATAGAATCGGCACGAGCCATGCGCCCTGCTCATCAACAGTTATGCCGTTGGGTGGTGCGCTCTTTTCGGCACACAATTCTTGCAGAGCTTCCAGCCGTCCATTGCCGCCGATAATCCCGCCATCACCTGCGGCGGAGGGGATGGCCGCGTCAAATTTGGGCGGGTCTTGGAAACCATAACGGGTTAAGGCCGCTTTGATTTTGGGTAAGTCATGCTTTTTGGGGTTCTGTTGCCATTGCCAAGCCATCGCTTGGGTCAGGGGAATATATTTGAGTTCTAACATTTCACCGCCACCCACCCCGCAAAATTCATCCACCGCCAAAAGCAATCAATCTGCTTAAAGCCTGTTTGCGCCAACAATTGCTCATTCCAATCAGCCGTTACGGGAACTAACACACCCTCCAAACTGAGCCGCTTACGCTTAATTTGCTCTTGGCTATAACCGTTATCGGCCTTAAGGCCGTAATACAACTCCACCATGAGCGCGTCTAAATCCGCCGTTGCGCCCAACACTTTCTCCACCAAAATGAGCGCGCCGTTAGGGAGCAGGTGGTCATAGATATTTTTGAGGATTTTTTGACGGTATTCAATCGGGGTAAATTGCAATGTCAAAATAGAGAGGGTCACACTGGCCGCAGCAGGGGGATAATAGGTGCGTAAATCTTCTTGTTTGATTTGCACAATGCCCGTATCAATATAACCCTTAAATCGTTGGCGCGCCGCTTCCGCCATTGGCGGGGAGGTTTCTACGCCGATGAAGTGGTTATGCACGCCAAATCTTTCGACCAACGGGGCCATGGCCTCACCCCGACTACAGCCTAAATCAATGATACATGAGTCAGGTTGACGGTAGCGGTTGGCTAGGCTATAACATGCGTGGCGCATCGTTTCGTATTGGGGAATAGAACGAGCTAACATATCGTCAAAGACAGTGGCGACTTCATCATTGAATTGCCATTGGCCGTGGGGCATGGTTTGGTCATGGGGTGGCATGGAGTTTCTCCTCAACCGCCAAAATGCCCAGACGCGTTTTTAGCTCCGTGATGACGGCCTCTTTATCAAAATTAAGTTGTTGGCTTAGGGCTTCTGCCCACGCGAGATAGGCGGGCAAGGGGATTTTTTGGACGTACATGCCGATGGTAACGCGGGTGTGCGTTTTTTCGGCTTTATTGCCCTGCTCACCAAATATCATCTTGAGCAAGAGCGCAACATCGGCGGATTGAACAGTGACGGGGAGTTGTTCGGTCTGATTTAATTCAACGAGTAATTTAACATAATCACCCTCATGCCAAATTTGGCTGGTGTAGACGGCAGAGAAACCACCGCCACTTAGCACCAAATTGTTATGGTCAAGGGCGAAGGCTTCGGCAGCGGCTTGGCTGGCCAGGTCGTTGCCAAAGAGAATTGGCACGGCCCACGCTCCGTTTTCATCAACGGCAATGCCTTTGGGTGGAGCTTCGCCGTCACTATGCATGAGACGCAACGCATCAATGCGTCCATTGCCAAAGACTAGCCCGCCGAGCGTGCCGTCAAATTTGGGCAATAACTGAAAGCCATATCGCCGTAAAGAGGCGATAATCCCTGGCAAATCGTGCTTTTTGGGGTTGCGTTCCCATTGCTGAATGTCAGCTAAGGGAAGGTATTGGATTTTTAGGGTCATTACGTAATCCTGATAGTTTTTAGGGCAAAAAACACGGGGGAAATTATAGCACGTTGCTAATTGTTTGAATATAGGATATTTGGGCTAATTTTTTAGCGGTCAGTCGGTCAGCTAGTCAGGGTGTCAGCTTGTAAGTTTTTGCTGATAGTTGACTAGCTGACTAGCTGACTAGCTGACTGACTGAAAGACTAATGATAGATTACAACCAACGCGCCATTGCGCTTAATGAGAATATCAAATTAGGGCAACAACTAAAGACCACCGCGAGTGATATTCTCGGCTCTTTGGATATTCATCAAGCCGATGTCAAAGATTTAGCCACTTTGATTAAAGCGGCCACCGATGCGGCCACTAAAGGGGCGAAATTAGAGGTCGATTCTCGCCGAGAATTGGAGATATTGACCGTTAATTTAGCGTAAATTCGTATAGTTATTTGTGTAAGCGAGAATTGATGGACTTCATGGACTCACATGACTAAATTGGGAGCAAAAACTAAATTAACACACAAACTTATTGAGCAAATTGCTGATGGGGTGAGGCAATGCTTGCCCCCAACGGCGGCGGCGGCAGCCTGTGGAGTGCCGAAATCTACCTTTATGAGTTGGTTGAAGACAGGACGGGGTGAGCCAAGTGGCATTTATAGGGATTTGGTGGACGCGTTGGATTTAGCCACCGCGAAACCCCACACGAAATTAGTCAATGTCGTTTACACGAGTGCCATGCAAGGTGATACCAAAGATGCGAAGTGGCTACTAGAGCGAATGTTTCCTGAGCAATGGGGGGCCACCAAACAAATTGAACTCACTGGTTCAGCCACTCAGCCGATTCAATCCGTTCAGATGTCGCTAGACGATTGGGATAAGCAGCGGGCTAAACAACAAGCCGAACTGGAAAAGACTATGAGTTTGTTTGAGGAAGTCAGCTAGTCAGCCATCGGCTAGTCAGCTTTTAGCTGAACGCTGACCGACTGAACACTGACAAGCTGCTTATGAAACTCACCAAGCGCGCCCAATTTTTGGTGGATAACCTTGACCTCCCCGCCGCGTCAGGGGTTCAATCGGCGCAGTGGGAACATTTCCAAATTGCCCATCTGTGTGATGATGGGCTTTTTCGCATTGAAAATAAATCCCGTCAAATTTCGTGGTCGTTTAATTGTTCGGCGGAGGCTACGGCGGATGCGCTGCTAGAGGAGCAATCTAGCTTGTTTACCTCCATTAACATTGATGAAGCCAAAGAGAAAATCCGTTATGTGCGGGACGTATTGGGCAACGTAAAGCTGCGCGGCCTGCCCAAAATTACCACCGACAATCAGCTAGAAATCGGCTTTGATAATGGGGCGCGCATTATCTCTATGCCGAGTAAGCCACCACGCGGCAAGCCACGTTACAATGTCTATCTTGATGAGTTTGCCCATGTGGAGCATGACCGCGAGATTTATGTCGGGGCTAATGCGGTCATCTCCAAAGGCGGGCGGGTACGCATCGGCTCAAGTCCGTTTGGTACGGGTGGCGTATTTTGGGATGTCTTCTCTCAGTCCATAAACCCCTACCCAAAATACAGCCGCAAAACCACCCCCTGGTGGCATTGTCATGGGCTATGCGTGAATGTGGCAGAGGCGGTCAAGGTTGCGCCCGCGTTGCCAACGGCGGAACGGGTCAGCCGATTTGCCAATGAACGTATTCAGACCATCTTTAGTAATTATCTGTTAGAGGATTTTCAGCAGGAATATGAATGTTCGTTCAATGACCAATCAACGGCCTGGATTGGCTTTGATGAAATTAGGGCAGTGCAAGAGGCGGAGTTAATTTGTTTCAAGGCCAGCGTGGTGGGGCGAGCTATCGGCGCGGCCTTGCAAGCCATTGATGACTTGGCGGCGGCTAAACTTGAGGCGGTCTATAGCGCGGGCGTGGATGTGGGGCGGACGCGCAATACAACGGAATTATTCATTGTGGGGCTGTCCAGCGTAGGGAGTTTCCCCTTGCGGCTCATGGTCACGTTGGATAATTGCGATTTTGATGAGCAATTTGAGGTGATGGTCTATGCGCTGACCAAGCTCTCCATTGCCAAATTGCTGATTGATAAGAATGGCCTCGGCATGAACTTGGCCGAGAATTTAGCCAAGCGATTCCCCTTCAAGGCGGAGGGCGCGCACTTTGATAATGCCAGCAAAACCCTCTGGGCGACTGATGCGAAAATGTTAATCTCGCAACATAAAACCCCACTGCCGATTGACCGCGATTTGGCCTATCAAATCAACTCCATTAAGCGCACCATTACCCCTAGCAAAAATATGGCCTTTGACACTGACCGCAACGAAAAACACCATGCCGATAAATTTTGGGCATGGTGCTTGGCTTTAGCGGCGGGTAAAGTGCCGAAGGTGAGGCCGATTATTTCCAGTCGGGTTTATAATCCGACAGATTTGTTTTAGCTAGTCAGCCTGTCAGCTAAAAAGGAAAAGCAATAAAGCCCTTATAAGGGTTCAAAACCTTATAAGGGCTAATTTTTTGGCTGACTAGCTCAATTTTACAATCGTAGCCTCATAGCCGTCATGTTCTATGCGGCAGCCGCCATGCCGTTTGAGTTCGGCAGCGACCCAATCGGGCAGATAAAGCCCTTCTTTATGTTCCCACTCATCCACATCATCGCCAAAAGTCTCGGCCAAGTGGGGCATGAGGTCATCAAGGGTGGTTTCGGTGCGGCTGAACTGTCCGCACCAGTAGTTATACCAGATAATTAAAAGTTTCATTTCTTTGTCCTTTTAGGTTTAGATTATAAGGTTTCAAACCTTATAATGGCTTTTTTGATTACAACAACGGCAATACCTTGCTATCCCAGGGCTTGATTTGCAACTTGTTGGCCTTCATCATCTTGCGCCAAAAGTCCATGAGGATGGCAGCCTCATGGTCAAAGCCCGCGTCCATGAGGTGAGCAATGTAGGCATCGGTCATTATGCCTACGTCCCCTTTTTTGAGGGGCAAAGCAGGCAAATACTCCAACGGCGTGAGGCAATCAGAGACGCGCTTGCCTTCATTGCTTTGCGCTACCGCCACCGCTGAGGCCGCAAAAAGGGAGTTGAAATCAAACAGGCTGTCCTGTTGCGATTGCTCTAACAATTTGCTCACGAAACGGTTAATGTGTTGGCGAGTGGGCAAATAGCTTTGTTTATTCAGCCAAGCCACCACTTGCATTTGTTGATTGAAGGGCAAGGCGGCAATCTCCTCGCCGTAAATGGGCTTGAGTTCGCCGCTAGAAATCAGGGCTTGCAGGGCGGGGGCGAGGCCAAGCAGCATGAGCCGTTGCTTGATGAAGTCGCCAGATTTCTTAACTAACTTGGCTAACTTGGTGATTGACCAACCATAATCATCGATTCTGGTTTGATAGGCGCGGGCTTCTTCCATTGGGTCTAAATCCTCACGCTGCACATTTTCAATCAGCATAATGCCACTGGCCTGCTCATCGGCTAGGTCATCACGGACAATGGCCTGAATCGTGCCAAGTTCGCAACGGGGCGATAACGGCCATTCGCCACTATTCACTTTTTCGTTATAGAGCAGGTGGGCGCGGAATCGGCGTTCACCTGCCACAATGACATATTTCTTTTTGCCGTCATGCCAGCGCACCGTAATGGGTTGGGCTAGGCCATACTCGGCAATGGACTCGGCCAACTCCAACATGGGCGCGGCCTTGAACTTTTTGCGGTCATTATTGCCCGCCGCAATTTGGATTAAGGGAAGGAGAATGATTTTCATAGTCGGTTATTAGTAGAGACAGGGCATGCCCTGTCTCTACTCTATTATTCCTCATTTCACCAACGGCATGATGAGGTGAAAACTCCCGTTGTCATAGAGTGCAACGCCTTGCCCTGACTGATTGAAGCCAAAGGTCACTTCATCACCCCGACAATTTTTGAGCAGAGTAGCCAGAAATTGAATGTTCAGCTTGACCTCAAACGGCTCGCCCTCACTTGCGCCGTTTAGCTTCGCCGAGAAACCGCGTTCACTGTTATTGGCGATTAGGGTCAAGGTTGTTTTAGCAGCGCGTAAGGTGATGTCTTTGGTGGCGGGTATCCAGGGGGTTGGGCGTTGATTGTTGTCATAAAGATTAACTTCATCATTGCGACTGAGGTTCAGAGCGTGAGCCAACTCCAAGCGGTCAACCAAAAATTTATGCTCATAAGTTGGGGCAATGATGTTTTCAAACGGCAGATATTTGCCGTTGATTAGGGTCGTGGTTAGATGTAAGTTCTCTAGCTTGAAGGTGGCCGTATAGCCATTAAAGGATATTTCTACCTCGCCTTCGGCTAAATGGCGGGATAGAATCGCCATGATGTGAGCAGGCACAATCAACTCCACGTCAGGCAAGGCTACAGGCGCGCTTATCTTGGAGAGAATGTAGCCATTGGCTGCAACGAGTGTGAGTTGACCATCACGGATTCGCAACAGAATCCCGTGATAAATCGGCTGGTCATCTTTCTCGCGGGCCGATTTGACCACTTGGCTAATCATCTGCTTGAGCGTAGCCGATTCTAGTTTGAATGTGCCACAAGCAACGGCCTCATTTTTGGGCAAGTAGCTCGGCTGTGTCAAGGCCAAGCCTAGCGCAAAATCCTCGCCATTGTTACCATTGATAAAGCTGGTATAGGGGGGTATAGTCAGCCGTAAGCCGTTGGGCTGAAAGGCTAGGCCGATAGATTCAGGCGGCATTTTTGCCAGCCACTCGGCTAAGAATTTGGCGGGGACGGCCACGCGCCCCGGTGTCGCCACCTTGAGATTGCTCTTAACCCACGTCACTATTTCAAAGCCAAAGTTGTTGGCGCGCAACTCCATTTGATTGTCGCTTAGGGTCAGTAACACTTGCCGCGTACAGGGCAGTGAGCCATTGGCAACGGCGGGCATAACGGTGGTGAGTGCCGTCTGAAAAACCGTTTTCAGGATTTTGGCCTGTTGGCCTTCGGCTAGGGTGTCGTCAAAAGTGGTGATGGTTGGCTCGACCTCCGCTTTATTGACCACGATTAGCCGAGCCGCTACCCCCGTCCCCGATGCCTTGAATGAATCGGCGGGTAATTCTTCAACGTAGGCTTGGTGAAGCTCTAGCCATTGGCGAAAGTTAGTGGCCTTTTTGTTGTCCCTGAAAAACACGCCCTCGCCCATCACGCTGACTAATCGGCCATGCGACTTGAGCAGGCTGTAGGCATGGTAAACGCGGTCAATATCGGCAAACTTCTCGAAAGGTGGATTTTGGACAATGACATCATAAGACTCGGTGTGGGCTAGAAAGTCATCGCCGATGAGGGTGAAGCCTTTCAGTGTCAAAATGTCACGCAGGGTCGGGTTTAGTTCAATGAGCATAAGCGGATTGTCAGGGTAATCTTGCCGTATGATTTCGGCAATGTTCCCTTTACCTGCGCTTGGCTCAAGAATGGTTTGGCCTGGTTTGAGATGGGCCAGATTAACCACCCGTTGCGCCAATTCTGACGGCGTTGGCACATAACCAGGAATTTTCAGGCTCAATAATTTGGCCTCCGCTTGGCGGATTTGGGTGGTGATAGGCGATTCAATCGGCACAAGCTGGCCGATAGATTCGAGTTGTTGCTTGGCTATGGCAAAGGTGGCCTCCGTAATGCCTGCGTCAAAGAGCCGCTTGCCGTCACCATTGGCGGGAAATGTTTGGGCGCGTAGGAGTGTTTCAATTTGGATTTTCGTTTGTAGTCCCTGCAATAATTCAGGGAGATTGCCTTGCTCATGGCCGTCTGCAACGGCGATAAGTTTAGCCTGAACTTGTTGTAATATTTGACCATCTTGCCGCATGGACTCGGCAATGCGCGCCCTGCGGGGCGTGGCAACTTGTTCAGCAATGGCGGGATTGAGTTTGGCCGAGATTTGCGCTTGCATAGTTTCGGCGATTTGTCGTAATTTTTCTGAGATAGGGTTCATGGTGAGTTTGTTCCTTTAGCCCTCATAGGTTTCTAAAACCTGTGAGGGCTGCTTTTTCATTAGTTGTTTTGCTTTGGCGGTACTTTCACTCCCCTAACCACATGTCGTGGCCTAAGCAATGACAAACCTACCCTTTATCTGGGGTGACGGCGGTCAAAGACTTATCCTCTAGCAACAATAGGGGTGTATCCAACCGTTAGATAGATTCTAACAACGCTTTATCGGGACGGCGTTGAAATACAAAGTTATAGGGTACTTCATAAACTAAGCGGGTGGTGGGTGAAGCAACTAGCACTTTATCAGGCAATGGCGCAACCACCTCGCCCTTAATCCGCACCGCTTTGTCTCTAAAGCGCACCACCACCCATACCTCCTGCCCCGTCATCACTGACGACAACGGATTGTTAGGAATTTGGGTTTTTGGCAGGGGCGGCGCAACGGGTGCGGGGCTACTATCGCCGATATGGGCTTGCACCTGCTTAATATGGCGGCATTGCTCACGGCGGAATTTCCAACCTGGGCAATTGCAACCATAACGCCCATGTTTGTCCCGCGCTACACGGTATGATTTGTTAGGGTCACGGTTTGAGGCCACGTCCCATTTGTTAATCCAAAAAGAATCGCCTGCTACGGGAGTGATTTGAGGGGTCATCATTGAATTAGGAATTAGGAATTAGAAATTAGGGGGTTTTAATTCCTAATTCCTAATTCCTAATTGCTTTAATTACACCAATTCCAACACTTCAATAGAGGGCTTTTCAGCAAAAACCAAGTGGCTGGCAACATGGTAAACCAACTGGGTGCGGTTGGAGATGACGGTCACTTCACCGCCGATAACCTTGACCACTTCGGCTTTAATGCGGACAGGCTTGCCCTGAAACATCACCGCTACCCACACAACCTCACCTTTGGTGAAAGTAGCCGTTTCTTGAAACCCTTGCGCCGTCAAAATAACAGCAGGTTCAGGGGCAACTTCAACCACAGGCTCAGGCACAATGACCACCGCTTTCGGCTGACGAACAGGCGCAACCTTGACGGGGCGGGGCGTGGCTTGTCGTTGGGCGCGGCCTAAATCAACCTTCAACGTGAAGATAGCTGTGTTGCCCGTTGCGAAATAATCCACCTCCTCACCTGCCCCAATTGCATCAGAAATGCGCCACGCGATGGGCTTGAGTTGGCGGAAGCAGCCCGCTTGCAAGGCCGCACTCGGCGCAACCGCTTGCTTAATGGTCACTTTGTGGTTAGAGCTAAAGGTAATGCTGTCAAACGTAACTTTACATTGGGTTAAGGCTTGCTCGATGGTTTGTTTTTGGCTAACGGTAAACATGTGTGTATCCTCACTTATGGTTTATGGCTAATTACTACGAAAAATTAACGGTGACAAGGTACTAAAAAAGGCTATCCGCGTGGACAGCCTTTTTTCAAAGGTGTACGGGTTTACTCTACTCAATTTCAATCTTGACGGTGCGGCGGGTGTGGCGGTGCATCATCTTTTTGTAGGCCGCTTTTTTGTGCGCCAATTTTTTGCTCCCAAGATTAACCCAACCATCATACTTGGTTAAGTTAATCTCGCTTTCGTTGTAGTTCTTTTTTAAGCCGTAGGTTTTCATATGTAGCTCCTTTACTGCGTTATGTTTTATTGTGTTTTCTTACTGTTTGTTATAAAACCATTATAGCATAGTTTTAGCCTTGTGTCAATACCCTGAACCTTAAAATTTTAATGAGCTTGTAATACAATGAGGAATTAAAAATGAAGAATTACGAATCAAAAATCTCTCATCTATGACGCTGAAATGCCTGAATGAGAGATTTTTAATTCCTAATTCCTAATTTTTAATTAAATCAGCCTCGCCTGACGCGGTGGACTGCCATTGGGTAGCGTGACCCAAGGCGTATTAGGGACTTTGATTACCTGAACGCCATTTTTGGCATACATTTCACGTGTGTTGGCATTGCTCTCTAGGGCCAAATAACGGAGGGGATTCTGCCCATGTTTCGGCTGAATTTTATTGAGTAAAACCCGCTCCTTAAAGTCTTGGGCGGGGACAAAGCGGTCTTTGCTGCCCTTGAAAAAATGTTCTTGCGGCTGCCAATCGGTCAGCGCGTGAATATTTTTCAGGGTGGCTTCGGCCAAATTATCCATGCGAACTGTGACCATTATCACATAATGGTCGCGGATTAAATCCACTAACCAATTGCGATAACGCTCAAGCGAAAGGTTAGGCTCGCTGTTAAACTTGGCCCACGATTCTGCCGAGTTTGCCACTAGGGTATAATTCAGGTCAAGCAGAATGATGGGCTTGACCGTCTCCGTAACCACCTCGCCGAGGTGGTCGTGTTGGGACAGGTAAACGGTTGCGCCCTGTCCCTGCAATTTCTGAATGGTTTGCTGGGCAATGCGTTCATCAAAGGTGGCGTAGGCGTTGGCCTTGCCGCCGATGACCCAGCTAAGGGTATATAAAATGGTCATGGGAGTGATGAGTTATGAGTGCGGAGTTATGAGTTTTTTGCTCATCATTCATCACTCCTCATTCATAACTTGTTATAAAAAAATCATACCATAATTTTTGCCCACTTTCAACCTCGCAGCCGCTTATAGACCGCGTCAGGGGTGGCCTCAAACATGGTGGCAATTTCCTCCGCCGATTTGCCCTCGCCATGAAAAAGTTGCTTGACCCGCGTCGTATCGGGCAGCTTGGGCTTTTGTCCGCCCTTGCCGTAATGAAGGGAGGTATCCACGCTGAGTTGGTCAAGCCTTTGTTGAATTTTGGTAATGTTTATTTTCAACTCCTTCGCCATTTGTGACATCGGCATATCTTGATACATCTTAATGAGAACGTCATCAGGTGGTAAGGGCTTGGTTTCGGTGCGCTCGTAGGTGATGGGCGTGTAGCCCGCTTTGGTGAGCCGATGGTGCAAGGTTTGGCGCGGCGTACCGAGCTTGGCCGCCATTTGGGTGATGGACATGGTTTGGTTCATGGCAACCAAAGAGCGTATTTTTTCAATCGCCTCTTTCACTTGTGCCGCGCTCAGGCCGAATTGGGCGGCAATGGCTTCATAGCTCTGCCCACTATCGGCCAGCTCTATCAGGGTTTTGGTGAAGGGGGTTTTTGGTTTCATAATTCGTTATTATAGTCAGTCTGTCAGCAATCAGCTAGTCAGTCGGTCAGCTTTTAGCTTTTAGCTGACTAGCTGAACGCTAAAAATTACCCCGACTTTACCCTTGCTTTACCGTAGGCTTTAAGCTAGAATTATGAGAACAGAGGTTCTATGTCAACCATTCAACAAACTCTTAGTAATCTGTACTATAAAGTTTTCCGCCAAAAACCCACGCCCACTACCAGCGCGGAGACCGCCTCCAAAATTAAGAAGTGGTCATATCGCACGCCTGAACTGGCTCGGTTTCAGGTGGAGCGAACCCGCCAAGCGATTATCAAAGATTGCCTTGAGATGTATGACAATGGCCTGAGCCATGTGGTCATCGGCACACTGGCCCGCGACATTATTGATGGTGGATTCGAGGTCGTGGTCACTATCCCCCCAAAAGCCGATAAGAAACTTATCGCCTCGCTGCAAGAAACCCAACAAATTGCTGACAACTTAATCAAGGATTTAGACCTGATTAGCCGCATGGATGATTTGGCTAGAATCGCCCTGCTCTATGGTGATGCCTTCGTTGAAAAGGGGATTACGGCTGATGGGTCAATCGCTGAAATTTCGGTGAAGCCCGCGCCCTTTATGTATCGCAACTCGGATTTATTTGACCATTTTGAAAATCCCGATGAGGCATACTATTACAGCGAGCTTGGCGCGCTAGGCGGGAGTCGGGTTTATTTTAGCCAATGGCAAATTCAGCATGTGCGGGCCAATCACGATGAAGGCAATCGCTATGGCACGCCAGAGTTTGCGGCGGCGCGTAGTGCCTGGAAAATGTTTGTGGACGGCTTACTCAATGTTGCCTTGCGGCGCAAACACGCCAGCAACCGCACTCAGTTACATGTGCTAGAGGGCGCGGACGAAACGGCGATTGAGGCATATAAAGAAAATAATCGGCAGG
>Ga0316608_1000754_pt1 | contig 14081 bp, 9 predicted proteins | sample MIS2016152B_MG_FD_207673 | JGI IMG/M metagenome (GOLD analysis project Ga0316608, IMG submission 207673) | Microbial mat bacterial communities from Middle Island sinkhole, Lake Huron, Michigan, United States - MIS.2016.152B | ecosystem: Environmental > Aquatic > Freshwater > Lake > Sediment...
AGAAAATTGGAAATACTTTAAAACTTAAAATTGCACTTGTAAAAAAACGAAGAAAATGGTTTCAAAGTCTTTGGGATTATCCTCTTGAATTACCTCTCAAAATTTTTATTGCGTAATTTGGGTTAAAGCTGACAATCGTGGTTTTAATTAGAAAAGTCGTTTTTTAATGCTTAAATAATAATTTTATTTGCAGTAGTAATTTATATTGTACAGTGTTTTTAGTGAAACTAAATCTACCAAAAAAGAGAAAGAAACTTAATAGTTTCTTTCTCTTAAATTTTTATTGTAAATCAGTGATTTATATTGAAAAATTATCCCATTGGATAAACCTTTGGAAAGCTATAATTAAATTCTATTTTTTTCTGTGCTCCAAACATAAATTCAAGAAAATCAATATATAATTCGTTGAAACAGAAGCTTTCGCAATCGTAATATTCAAGTGGCAATGGTCTATTTCCAATATCACCCATATCTATCGAAGCAGTGTTATATTCTTCTAATTCTTGAAAACGTGCTAATTTTTTAAGTACTGGCATTTTACCATAATCTTCACGAAGCAATAAATCGGCTACTTTATCTCCTAAAATAGATGCTAATCTGCGATCGTAATTTCTACATTCTCCAGAACGTGCATAATATCCAGTTATTTGACCACGAGCCTCAATACCTGTAGCCTGTTCTATTTCCGATGCAATTACTCCACTTATTCCACCAAAACGAGGGTGTCCATACTCATCTAAATCTGAGCTTGCATAAGCTACATCAACCTTTCCTGTTTTTTCGTCGTACCAACGTGTTCCTTCCGAAACAGCAATAATTAATGATTTTTTTGGAGAGTAATTATACATTTGTTTTACTTTATCAAAAAACTGTAATTTACGCTCTTTTGTCATTTCATATTCAGGAATTAATGCCATGTTTGCTCCACCAAAAACAGCAGAACCAGTTAACCAACCAGCATCGCGACCCATAACTTCTAGCACAATAATTCTAGAATGCGATTCTGCTGTTGTCCAAATTCGCTCAGAGTATTCGGCAATTCCTTTTGCTGCCGATGGAAATCCTGGACATAAAACAGATTCTATATCAATACCATTACAGCTATGTATGGTTCGAGTTCTTAAATCGTTATCAATTGTTTTTGGAAATCCAATTACAGGAACACCTTCTTCTGCAAACAAGCGTTTAGCTGCTCCATTAGTATCATCGCCTCCAATTGAAACTAGTACATCTATTTTGTAACGTTCAAGGTTTTTTAAAATTTGAGGAACTCTATTTTCAGGATTTTTCTTAGTTGGAAATGGATTTGTTCTACTAGAACGTAAAGCTGTTCCACCATAAACGCCATCATAAGGCTGTCCACTTAAATCTACAATATCTCCTTCTCCTAGCAATCCTTTCCATCCTTTTCTAATGCCATAAACTTTGTATCCCAACATAGATGCTCTATTTCTAATTGCCTCGATACTAGCATTGAATGCGGGAGTATCTCCTCCTCCTGTAAGCACTGCCAACGTTTTGCCTTCAAATATTTTATGTTCTCTCATTGTTTATTGAATTATGTTTAAAAATAGATTGTAAACCGTTCAAACTTACAGGTTTTTTTCTAAATACACAAACGCTATTTTTGAAAATTTACATTTAATTTTTATTAGCGTATTTTTAAAATTTCATGTAGGTTTGTATTCTTAATTTTATAATACTGTGCAAACCGAAGAATTCAGGTCGTTATATTCTAATAATATTGGTTCTCTAATGCTAGTAGATGCTTTAAAATCCAATAGTTTAATAATTCATCTAAAAGGTTTATTGGGATCGTCTTCGTCATTGTTGGCGGCAAGCGTATTTTCTAATTTAAAGAAAAATATGCTTATTGTTTTGCCCGATAAAGAAGAAGCGGCTTATTTTCACAACGATTTATTGCAGCTTGTAGATAAAAATCAATTATTATTTTTTCCTTCGGCATATAAACGTGCGGCTCATTTTTCAATGCCCGATAGTGTTGGCATGTTGCTTCGCACCGAAACACTCAATAAATTAAGCTATTCTAGTAATTATTATATTGTGGTTAGCTACCCCGAAGCTCTTTCGGAAAAAGTAGTAACCAAAAACGAATTGACGGCCAATACACTTAAATTAAAAGTTGGCGAACGAGTTAGCATTGAATTTATTAACGATGTGTTGAACGAATATCATTTCGATCGCACCGATTTTGTTTATGAGCCTGGTCAATTTGCAGTTAGAGGTGGAATTGTTGATATTTTTTCATACTCACACGAGCTGCCATACCGCATCGATTTTTTTGGAGAAGAAGTAGATTCGATAAGAACTTTTGATATTGAAAATCAACTTTCTATAGAGCAACTATCAGAAATTAATATTATTGCAAACATCAATGTAAACAGTGCAAACGAAAAGAAAATATCATTTCTCGATTATATTTCAAACGAAACTATTTTATGGATAAATGAAACTGAACTTTGTATTAATAGAATTGAAAATATCTATAAAAATGCTATTCAGCAAGAAGAATTAGACCCCGAAGAAGATGTTGAAAATATATTATGCCTTGGTTCTGCTTTTTTAAGTGGATTGAAAAAATTTAAGTTGATAGAATTTGGCAATCGCTGTTTTTTTGAATCAAAAAAAACAATTGAATTTAAAACAAGTCTTCAACCAGCATTTAATAAAAACTTTAATCTTATTTGCGGTAATCTACTAGAAAACAAACATAAAGGCTATCAAAATATTATTCTTTCTGATAACGAAAAACAAATTGAACGGCTAACATCAATATTTGAAGACATAAATAAAGATGTAACTTTCACACCTATTCCTTTGGTTTTGCACGAAGGCTTTATCGATCACGACGAGCAATTATGCATTTATACCGATCACCAAATTTTTGAACGATACCATAAATTTAAAATTGGTAGCAGCTTTGCAAAAAAAGACAGTATTACTTTAAAAGACCTTACAGAGCTGCATCCAGGAGATTACGTGGTGCATATCGATCACGGAATTGGAAAATTTGGTGGTTTAGACAAAGTTGAGGTCAACGGAAAAATTCAAGAAGCAATCAGATTAATATATAAAGACAACGATATTTTGTATGTGAATATTCACTCATTACACAGAATATCAAAATATAAAGGCAAAGACGATGGCGAGCCAAAAATAAATAAATTAGGTTCTGGAGCTTGGGCAAAATTAAAACTTACAGCAAAGAAAAAAGTTAAAGATATTGCCAAAGAATTAATTGCACTTTATGCCAAACGTAGAGCCGAAAAGGGATTTGAATTTTCGCCCGATACTTATCTACAGCGAGAATTAGAAGCATCGTTTATTTACGAAGATACTCCCGATCAAGAAAAAGCAACCAAAGCCGTAAAAGAAAACATGGAATCGAGCCTACCAATGGACAGATTAATTTGCGGAGATGTAGGTTTTGGAAAAACAGAAATAGCTATTCGTGCTGCATTTAAAGCCGTTGCCGACAATAAGCAAGTTGCAATATTGGTTCCAACCACTATTTTGGCATTGCAACATTACAAAACTATTGGCGATAGACTAAAAAATTTCCCTTGCACAGTAGATCATTTGAGCCGACTTCGCAAGCCATCGGATCAAAAAGAAGTAATAAAAAAATTGCAAGAAGGTAAGATTGACATTATTATTGGAACTCATAAATTAATTGGTAGCGAAATCAAATTTAAAGATTTAGGACTACTAATTATAGACGAAGAGCAAAAGTTTGGTGTTGCTATGAAGGAAAAGCTAAAAAAACTAAAAGTAAATATCGATACTTTAACGCTTACAGCGACACCAATTCCTCGCACACTACAATTTTCGTTGATGGGAGCTCGCGATTTATCAATAATTAACACTCCGCCGTCAAACAGACATCCCATTGTTACAGAACTTCATACATTCAACGATCAAGTAATAAGAGAAGCTATTAATTACGAAGTCTCTCGTGGCGGGCAAGCATTTTTCATTCACAATAGAGTTCAAAATATTTTAGAAGTTGAAGCTTTGGTTCGACGTATTTGTCCTGATGTAAAAACCCTTGTAGCTCACGGGCAAATGGATGGCGAAAAACTCGAAAACATAATGCTCGATTTTATGAATGGCGATTTTGACGTGCTTATTGCCACCACCATCATTGAAAATGGTTTAGATATTTCAAATGCTAACACTATTATTATCAACGATGCACAAAACTTTGGGCTTAGCGATTTGCATCAATTAAGAGGTCGTGTTGGTCGCTCTAACCGAAAAGCATTTTGCTATTTGTTAGCTCCACCGCTTAATATGGTTACTCAAGAAGCTCGCCGCAGATTAAAAGCAATCGAAGATTTTTCGGGACTAGGTAGCGGATTCAACATTGCTCTTCAAGATTTAGATATACGAGGTGCTGGAAATATGCTTGGAGGCGAACAAAGCGGATTTATTGCCGACATTGGTTTTGAAACATATCATAAAATTTTAAACGAGGCAATGAATGAGTTAAAGCAAGAAGAATTTAAAGATCTTTTTACCAACGACGATCAGAAATTAAACGACCAATATCTCAATTACACCAACGATTGCCAAATAGAAACCGATTTACAGCTTTTATTATCAGATAAATATATCAATAGTACTTCGGAACGAATTAGCTTGTATCGAGAACTCGACAATATTCAAACCGAAGAAAAATTAAAAGAATTTGAACACCAGCTTGTCGATCGTTTTGGAAAGCTCCCCACCGAAAGCATGGAATTACTTAACATTGTACGATTGCGATGGAAAGCCATTGATCTTGGTTTTGAAAAAATTATTTTGAAAAATAAAAAATTCATTGGTTATTTTATTGCTAATCAAGATTCACCATTTTATCGTTCTGCTACTTTTAGCAAAATACTTGGATTTCTTCAACACAATCCGCATAAATGCAGCATGAAAGAAAAGAACAACAAACTAACTCTTTCTTTTGAAAATATATCTGATTTATCGGAAGCTATTCAAAAATTAAATGAAATAATTAATGCTTGCTGATTTTTTATTAACAAAGTTTTTCAATAATTTTTAGCTATATATATTCTAATTAGGGCTCTACAAATTTCTACGGTTTATTATAAAAATAGAAATTATTGTAATAATAGCAATATAAAATAAAGCGAAACCTATATTTGTAGATAACGAAATTTCTTGAATATTATCAATAGCCAACATTTTCATTGCATTGCCATTAGCTTGTGCCTGTATGTTGGTGCTTTGTATGCTTATTATATCGGGCATTGGTGTAAGATTTGAAATTACTTTCATTGGGAAAAAAGACAAAATGGAATCGGGAAATATATTTCTAATAATAGGTTCTACAGGGAAAAAATATAAAATGAACGACACTATTGCTAAAGCTATGTTTTTTAATAAAATAACAAGCATCATACCTAAGCTCATGTATGCAACAGCTTGAATAAAATACACTACCAAAATATATAATTTATCGAAAAGCATATTAATACTAAACGACTCACTGTAAATTAATCCCACAGTAAATGAAGTAAAAAAAACAAGAATAACGGAGTAAAGAGCAATGCTAAGAATAACTAATCCTTTTCCAATAATTAACTCATTTCTCGAAAGTCCGTCAATAATATGTTGTCTAAAAGTACGATATTGAAATTCATTTCCTACTAACACAATCATCAATATGGTTAAAAGCAAATTAAACCAACTTGCTAGCCAAGGAATAAAGTTCCAAACCATAGGAAATGCAAAAAAAGTTTTCATTTCAAAGCCAGGAACGCTAATATTTATTTGAGTAGCAATAAATACAACTAACAAAAATAAACACAAATGAATTCCTATTAACACCCAAAAAGTGGTGTAAGTAATTAGTTTTTGAAATTCTATTTCAAATAATCTTTTCATTTTTTCTATTTAACAAGTTCTAAGAACTGAGCCTCGAGGCTTTTTTTACGAAGTTCGATTTTAGATAATACAAACCCGTTTTTATATGCAAATTCGTTTATCTCTGAAGCAGTTTGATTTTTATTAAGAGTAAATATCAAATCATCTATCTGTTTTGTAATTTTTTTGCACATTCCCGAGCGAATCATTAGCTCGTAAAGTCCTTCAATATTTTGGCTTGAAATAATTAGTTGATCTTCGGGATTTAGTAATTCTGAAACTTTTCCATTAGAAATTAATTTTCCTTTTTTTAGCACTGCTACGTGTGTGCAAATTTTTTCTACTTCGTCTAAAATATGACTTGCAATAATAATTGTTTTTCCTCTTTTGGCTTGGTCTAAAATAATATTCCTTACTTCTGCAATTCCTTCTGGATCAAGTCCATTTGTTGGTTCATCAAGCACCAATACTTCTGGATCGCCAAGCAATAAAGCTGCCAAAGAAAGACGTTGTTTCATGCCAAGCGAAAGGGTTTGAAATGGTGAGTTTTTTCTTTTCAATAAATCAACTAAGGTTAAAACTCTATCAATATCGGTTTTTGGTATTTGTTTTATTTTAGCTGTGATCTTAAGATTTTGCAAAATAGTTAAATATGGATAAAAATTAGGTGTTTCAATTAGCGAACCTATTCTTTTTTTAGTATTGATAGATACTGATTCCCCAAACCACTGAAAACTACCTTGTTCGGCTTGTATAATGTCTAAAATAATAGAAAGTGTAGTTGTTTTGCCGCTTCCATTAGGTCCGAGTATGCCAAAAATCTCACCTTGCTTAACTGTTAATGATAAATTGTCAACAGCAACAATATGTCGATAGCTTTTAGAAAGATTGTTTATTTGAAGTATTTCGCTCATTAACAATGATTAATTTGCCATTTCTGATATAAATTTTATTCGCATTAATCGCAAATCTTGTTCGCTAAATTCTTCTTCGCCTAGTTCTTTAAGGGCAAACGGAATATTGTCGGTTTCGGCTTCTCTAAAATATTGATAAATCTCATCTTGATGATCAGTATCAATTACCTCATCAATATAATAACCAATATTTAATTTTGTTCCAGAATAAACAATAGCCTCTAACTCATTAAGCAATTCGGTCATTTCAATATTTTTTGCATCGGCAATATCTTCAAGAGAAATTTTACGATCAATGCTTTGAATAAAATATACTTTATTGCCAGATTTGTTTACAACCGACTTAACTACCATATCTTGAGGACGTTCTATTTCGTTCTCTTCTACATATTTTTTAATTAGTTCAATAAATTCTTTTCCGTATCGCTGAGCCTTACCAACTCCAACTCCTACAATGTATTGCAATTCGTCCATAGATATTGGGTATTGAATAGCCATATCTTCTAACGATGGATCTTGAAAAATAACAAATGGTGGCAGATTTTTCTTTTTTGAAACTTGCTTTCTTAAATCTTTCAACATATTAAAAAGAGCAGGATCTACAGCACTTGTTCCGCCACTCGAATTACCAAACTCTTCGCCATCTGTTTGTTCGTAATCATGATCTTTTACCAACATCATTGATGTTGGATTTTTAAGATATTCATGTCCTTTTTGATTAAGGCTTAATAAACCATAATTTTCGATGTCTTTTTCTAATAAATGGGCAATTAATGCTTGACGAATTACAGCATTCCAAAATTTAGTATTTTCTTCGCTGCCTGTTCCAAAGGCATTTAGTTTATGGTGTTTGTATGATTTAATAGCAGAAGTTGCATTTCCTGCAATAATATTGGCAACATGATCTGATTTAAATTTTTCTTTAGCTTCTAAAATAGCTTCTAGTGCAATTACAACATATTCTTTTCCTTCAAAGCTTTCTTTTGGGTGTACGCAATTATCGCAATTACCACAAGGCTCTTCTAGTGTTTCTCCAAAATAATTTAATAACAATATTCGTCTGCAAACTGATGATTCGGCATAAGCAACTGTTTCTTGTAAAAGCTGCTTCCCAATTTCTTGTTCTGCAACTGGTTTGCCTTGCATAAATTTTTCGAGTTTCTGAATATCTTCATAACTATAAAAAGTAATGCATTGCCCTTCGCCTCCATCTCGTCCACCACGACCAGTTTCTTGATAATATCCTTCTAAACTTTTTGGAATATCATAATGAAAAACAAAGCGAACATCTGGCTTATCAATACCCATTCCAAAAGCAATGGTTGCAACAATAACATCAACATCTTCCATCAAGAATTTATCTTGATTTCCGGTTCTAGTTGCAGAATCCATTCCTGCGTGATATGGCAAAGCTTTAATTCCATTAACGGTTAGTGCTTCTGCTATTTCTTCAACTTTTTTGCGACTTAAGCAATAAACAATTCCCGATTTTCCAGGATTGTTTTTTACTATTTTAATTATCTCTTTTATTGCGTTAACTTTTGGTCTTACGTCATAATAAAGATTTGGTCTGTTAAATGATGATTTAAATACTTTAGCCTCTAGCATTCCAAGATTTTTTTGAATGTCGTGTTGTACTTTTGGTGTAGCAGTGGCAGTTAATGCAATTATTGGTGCGTTTCCTATTTCATTAATTATTGGTCTAATCCTACGGTATTCTGGTCTAAAATCGTGCCCCCACTCTGAAATACAATGAGCTTCGTCAATTGCATAGAATGAAATTTTTATACCTTTCAAAAATTGAACATTTTCATCTTTTGTAAGAGATTCTGGTGCAACATAAAGAAGTTTTGTTCGTCCATCAAGTACATCTTGTTTTACTTTTGTAATTTCAGCTCTATTTAATGAGGAATTAAGAAAATGAGCAACACCATCTTCGGCACTAAAACTACGCATTGCATCAACTTGATTTTTCATTAAAGCAATAAGAGGGGAAATAACAATTGCTGTTCCTTCTTTTAGAATTGAAGGTAACTGATAACAAAGAGATTTTCCGCCACCAGTGGGCATTAAAACAAATGTATCGTTACCATTTAATACATTTTTTATTATAGCTTCTTGATTTCCTTTAAATTTATCAAACCCAAAATGTTTTTTCAACAACTCAATCAAAGGCAATTCTTCTAAATTCATATTCTATTTATTATTCTAAGTGTGTTATAAAATGTTTTCTGTGAAAAAATATTGTATAAATGTACAACATTTTAAGCAAAAGTCTAATTAATCAATTAATGATTATCATTAAAAATAATGATACATTTGCAAATTAAATTTAAGTAAAATTCTTTAATTAATAAAAAGATTGGTCAATTTTAAATATTATTATTTTTGAAAACAATAAATGAAATTAAGCAAATTGCAGTAAATACAATACTTACAGAGGCAGAATCGATAAAAAAAATATCTAATTATATTGATAATAGTTTTGCGGAATGTGTAAAATTATTATACTATTGCAAAGGTAGAATAATTATAACAGGTATTGGGAAAAGTGCAAATATTGCCATGAAAATAGTTGCAACTCTTAATTCTACAGGAACACCTGCAATATTTATGCATGCAGCCGATTCTATTCATGGCGATTTAGGAATTGTTCAAGAAGATGATGTTGTAATTTGTATTTCAAAAAGTGGCAATACTCCAGAAATAAAAGTTTTAGTCCCTCTTATAAAAAGTATGGGAAATAAATTGGTTGCAATTGTTTCAAATACAGATTCTTTACTTGCAAAACAAGCTGATTTTATACTTAAAGCTACGGTTACTAAAGAGGCCTGTCCTAATAATCTTGCCCCTACCTCAAGCACTACAGCTCAACTAGTTATTGGTGATGCTTTGGCTGTTTGTTTACTAGAATGCCGCGATTTTTCTAGCTCCGATTTTGCAAAATATCATCCAGGAGGTGCACTTGGCAAACAACTTTATATGAGAGTGAGCGATCTTTATATAAATAATTCTTTACCAAAAGTATTTGAAAACGACCCACTAAATAAAATTATATTTGAAATATCATCTAATAGGCTAGGGGCTACGGCTGTTTTAGACCTAGAAAACAAACTAATAGGTATAATTACCGATGGCGATTTGCGAAGAATGATTGAGCGAAATACAACCCTAGAAAACCTAGCAGCTAAAAATATAATGTCGGCAAACCCAAAAACAATAGATAAAGACGCATTGGCTATTAAAGCTTTTGATTTAATGGAGCAAAATAAAATAACACAATTAATTGCAACCGACAATAACCAATATTGTGGCATGATACATATTCATGATATTTTAAAAGAAGGAATAGTTTAATAAAAATATATTTATTCTGATAATCAAAAGTATTCATAATTTTACTTTCCTTTTATATTTATAACTGTATTGTAAAATAACATTAATATTGTAAGTTCCATTCTTTGTAATGCTTTTCTTGCTAGCCATGTTCAACAAATGAATCGATAGTACCACGTTTTACTAGATTTGTTTTATAATTGTGTTCGCTAATAAATTAGAGCACTTCACTACCCATATCTCCAACAGTAGTTCCATCTTCGATCGTTATAATTTTCATTAACTTTTTAAAATTCTATGAAGCAATTCATTCACAATAGGTTTTAAAACTGCAAGTTGTAATGTGCAGTGTTAATATAATATTTGATTAATTTCATATTAAAAAAGCTCTTAACTAAGTCGTTGATAAAGTAGGTAAAAAAGAAGTTATTTACTGTGAATATTTGAAAAAACAAAATATATTTGGTTGGAAAACACCAAAAATTTGATCTTTTTTGCTTCAAAAATAGGAACTTATTTTATTCTTCACTAATTTTGGAGAATAACTAAAAATTATTAATATTTTAGAAAAAAATTGAAATTGAAAAAATTGCTAGGATATTTTTTGCAGGGAATTTTATTTGCAGTTCCTGTGATATTAACTATTTATATTTTGGTGCAAACTTTTTTGTTTGTTGATGGTTTATTATTTGGTATTCTACCAATTAAAATACCAGGTTTAGGTATTTTATTTATTGTTTTTTTTCTTACTCTTTTAGGTTTTGTTGGACGAACGTTTTTCTTTAGACCTATTACTAGTTTTATAAATGCGACAATAGAAAAAGCTCCTTTAGTTAAGTTTATTTATTTTTCAATAAAAGATTTGCTTTCTGCATTTGTTGGAAAACAAAAAAAGTTTGATAAGCCTGTTTTAGTAAAGATTAGCAAAATTTACGATGTCGAAAAAATAGGTTTTATTACTCAAACTGATTTATCTCAAATTGGAATTAACGACAAAAAAATTGCTGTTTATTTTCCTCATTCTTATGCCTTTTCGGGTGAATTATTTATTATTTCTGCTGACAGCATAACACCTTTAAATTTAACATCAACTGAAGCCATGAAATTTATTATTTCAGGTGGAATTTCAAAAACATAAAACATTAATTAAAAATTGATTACTATGAAAAAATCATTAATTATTTTTGCATTATTTTTTGCAAGTATATTAAATATTTTTGCTCAAAAAAAGATAGAAGTTAAAGAATCAAATGAAAATATTGGAAGCGGAAATCACAACGCTTTAGTTATAACTATTTATGAAGCAAAAATTAATGACATTGAAAAAGCTTGGAAAAAATTAATGAAAGATTATGACGCAAAAGTAGATATGGGAAAAGAAATTTTTGCCGACAATGCTCTTGTTAAATCGGCTTCTACAAATACTATGGATATATATGCAAAAGTAGAATCGAAAAAAGATGGCGAGTCTGTTTTAATTGTAGCGGTAGATCTTGGAGGAGCATATATGTCATCTTCGGCTCATTCGGATCAATTTAAGGAAATTAAAAAAATAGTATATGATTTTGCAGTAAACATTACAAAAGAAACAATAGCAGAACAAATTAAAAATGAAACAAAAACTTTAGAGAAACTTCAAAAGGTTCAAGAAGGATTGGTTAAAGACAATACAGATTTGCATAAAGATATTGAAAATTATAAAGAAAAAATAGCTAAAGCCGAAAAAGACATAGAAAAAAACTTAGCAGATCAAGAAGTAAAGAAAAAAGAAATAGAAACTCAACAAAAGGTAGTTGAATTAGTTACTGAAAAAGAAAAAGCGGTTAATTAACATAGAGCTAAACCATGCATATTCCATGCATATTTTCTTCAAAAATAAAATCGCTTTCATGAGATTCTTGTTCGTCTTTAATAACAATACGATATTTTTCTGATTGTAATAAAAATTTAGTTATAACTGCTTTCCCAAATTTATTAGTCCCTGTTCTATAAATTAATTCATTATTTTTATAAAGTTCTATTTTTGCATCACAAACAGGTAATGAGTCTTTTTTGTCAAAAACAATAACTTGTAATTCATTTTCAATTGAATAGACTAAAGCTTCGTGGGAGTTAGAACGTTTATCTGCGTTTTCATATATAAAAGGGACTACGTCAACATAAACGTTTGCACCAGAATATTTGCTTAATTCTTCTTCATTTTCAAGAATTAATTTCGAAAAAAAGGCACTAGTTTCATCGGCTTCCACAAAACGTAAAAATGATGATTTATCGCCATGATAAGTAATTTTTTCGGATCCCATAATTCCAATAGCATCTGAAGCCTCATTGTCGAGCATATATTTAACTATAATCTTATTAGCTTCATATTTGTTAAATACGTCAAGACTAATATTATAATCTGAGCGATCGTAGGCAGGAGTATATTTAATATTCATCTTTTCATTATGAGGACTAAACAAATTAGATATTAAGTTGAACTTATCTCCATGTGAAAATAAATGAACTTTCACATTGTTAATATGAAGATTTTCATTTGGATTGCTCAATATTTTTGCTGTTTCAATATCGGTAACCATAACATCACCAAATCCAATAATTTCAATAGTTGAGTCGGGATAATAAATAATTGCTGTTTTCTCACCAATTCCAAATCCAAATCTATTTTTTGTTATAACTGTAGCATCAATTAATCTTCCTATTCTACCTCTAACATCAAAATGTGTATCGATAATTGTATTTGAAATCAAGCCAATGCCTTTTAATATTACTAATTTTTCGCCATCATCATCTGCCTCGTTAAACGATACTTTATTATCAAGAGCCTCTTCGCTTCGTCCACCAGCTATTATAGTTTCTCCTTGAATATTGCTTCCGGCACTTGTTCCTGCAACAACTCCTCCATTTTCATAAATAGCAATAATTTCATTTAAAAGAGGAGAGTTTGAAAAATCCCTTTTTAATACTTTTATATATTTTCTTTGATCTCCTCCAACTAAAAAAATAATATTGTAGTTTTTTATTTTTTCGCAAAATTCTTGATTATAAGCATTGTCTTTCCATTGACTTTCATCAATATCTGGTGTTGATTCATCATCGGTAATTGCTAAAGGAATTGACCAAATATTTTCTTTTTTAAGATGAAGATCGTTTTCAAAATATTCTTCATAAGAACTAATTGTTTTAGCAACATGTCCACTTGCTGCAGGTACAATAGCTAAACGCACATTGTTAATACCTCCAACTAATTCAAATATTTTATTAAAAATAAGATTAGAATCTTCGCCTCCTCCTATAAAAACTAAATGACCTTTTGCCATAATTTCTTTATGTATTTATTAATTTAGTGGGCGGTACTGGATTCGAACCAGCGACCCCTACCCTGTCAAGGTAATGCTCTAAACCAACTGAGCTAACAGCCCCTTATAAACAGTAAAAATATTAAAAATTTTTAATAAAATAAGGTTTTATCTTTCATTTTTTTATAGCATTCCAGCCTTGTGCAACAATTGGTACTTGTGTGCCATCTCTAGCTATAAGGTTTACTCCTTCCAAAGGCTCAGTAATATGCCCAATTATTGTAAAATCAAAAATATTTTGTATTTTTTCAAAATCATTCAATGAAATAGTAAAAAGCAACTCATAATCTTCGCCGCCACTTAAAGCACAAATAGTAGGATCTATTCCAAATTCGGCAGCCATAGCTTTTGTTTCTTCATGAATTGGTATTTTTTCTTCATAAATAACACAACCTACATTTGATTTAGTGCAAATATGTAATATTTCAGATGATAGTCCATCAGAAATATCAATCATTGAAGTTGGTATAATATCTAAGTTTTTAAATAATTGACATATATCTTTTCTTGCTTCTGGTTTTAACTGTCGCTCCAAGATATAATCGTAACCTTCTAAATTGGGCTTCATATTAGG
>Ga0316608_1000755_pt1 | contig 14077 bp, 7 predicted proteins | sample MIS2016152B_MG_FD_207673 | JGI IMG/M metagenome (GOLD analysis project Ga0316608, IMG submission 207673) | Microbial mat bacterial communities from Middle Island sinkhole, Lake Huron, Michigan, United States - MIS.2016.152B | ecosystem: Environmental > Aquatic > Freshwater > Lake > Sediment...
ATCCGCCTGCCCGAAGCTGCCGAAGCCAATAATACTGTTTCCAATATTCCAACTTCATCTCTTCCCTGGTCTACTCCATGGAGAGTTATTATTGTAGATAAAACCCTTGCCGGAGTAGTAGAATCAAATATGGTAGTAAAATTAAACCCTCCTTCGCTGATTGAAGACGAATCGTGGATAATACCTGGCCGTGCTTCGTGGAGCTGGTGGAGCGACTGGGCAAGCTCAAAAAATTATGCATCGCTAAAAAAATTCGTCGATTTTGCTGCCGAAATGGGTTGGGAATACTCCCTGGTAGATGCCAATTGGGACCTTATGGAAGGCGGTACTATTGAACAACTGGTACAATATGCGAATACTAAAAATGTCGGAATCCTGATGTGGTATAACTCAGGTGGTCCGCATAATGATGTTACAGAACGTCCCCGCGATAGTATGAACGACCCCGCTAAACGGAAAGCAGAATTCAAGAAACTTGCTGCATGGGGCGTTAAAGGAATCAAAGTAGATTTCTTCCAAAGCGATAAACCAGCCATCATCAAGCAATATCTCGACATATTAAAAGATGCTGCCGACAATAAAATTCTGGTTAATTTTCATGGTTGCACACTTCCACGAGGATGGAACCGCACCTGGCCCAACCTGGTGTCGATGGAAGCCATCCGCGGTGCCGAATGTTATGGTTTCGACAGTTTATATCCTCAAAAAGCTGTTTGGCACAATACGATCATTCCTTTTACCAGGAATGTAGTAGGTTCTATGGATTATACCCCCATCACCTTTTCGAACCAAAAGTTTGCACATCTCACCACATATGGTCATGAACTGGCTTTATCCATCGTTTTTGAATCGGGAATAGTGCATCTGGCCGATAAGGTTGAAGCATATAAAGCATTACCCGCCGCTCCCAAGGCATTTATGAAGAATTTGCCTGTAACCTGGGACGCTAGCTTATTACTACAAGGAGATCCCGGGAAGGAATGCATAATGGCACGTCTTTCCGGCGGAGTCTGGTACATTGGAGGGATAAACGGAACCAACGAAGTGAAAAATTGGGAGATCGACCTGGCACGCATGCCACTTAAGGACTATGGCGCTTTTGTAATTTCCGACGGTACTACCGGTAAAGAATTCTCTTCTTTGGAAAAAATACTGAAGTCGGGAGAAAAACTAAAGGTTACTGTTTTACCTTACGGTGGATTTGTGGCTACGCTTAAATAAAGTCATATAGTTCAATGTCGCTTAGTTAAGAGCTGAATAATTGAGCCTACTCCGAAAAGTCAAAATTCAATGATTTTCATCTGTTTTACCCCTAACCCCTCCAGGGAACCATCTGAAAATCATTGAATTTAAAGTACCCCAAATGGGGGATTAGGGGGTAAAAGACTTTTCGGAATAGACTCAAAATTAATACATACAGAAATCGCCCGTTGTGACACTATTACCAGTTAGTCAGGCTGAGCGGAGTCGAAGCCTGTTTCTTAACTAAACAACCCATGATATCAAATTAGATTCTTCCTGATATGACAATTAAGGAAGGAGTAAATGAAAGTAAATGCTATAACATTGGCGGCTTTATAATTTTCGATCATGAAAAAAAATCTACTAACGATTGCCCTTTTCCTTTCTTTTTTTAGCCTCAGAGCAGAGGTAAAACTTCCAAAAATCTTTGGAGATCACATGGTTCTCCAGCAGAATCATCCGATTCGTATTTGGGGTTGGGCAGATAATGGTGAAAAAGTTTCCATCTCGTTCAATCAACAAAAAAAGAGCATAACCACCGATAAATCCGGTAAATGGAGTTTTACCCTGGATGCTATAACAGCAGGTGGTCCATATATAATGGAGATTCAGGGTAAAAACCGAATAACCCTTTCGGATGTGATGATAGGGGAAGTTTGGTTATGTGCTGGCCAATCAAATATGCAATTCGATTTAAAAAGCAGCTTGAATAGTGAATCGGAAATCAAACAATCCACTAATCCATACATCCGGCAATTCGCTGTACCAAAGTTTACCAGTGCCAATCCGGAAGAAGACCTTACCGGAGGGAACTGGCAGGTTTCTTCTCCATCTACTTCAGGCGAATTCTCAGCAGTGGCATATTATTATGCAAAAAAACTCAGCGCCCGTTTAAATGTTGCAGTTGGTATTGTAAATGCCTCATGGGGCGGCACTTTTATCGAAGACTGGATCAGCTATGAGTCACTTCATAGTTTACCTGATTTCTCTACTTACCATGACTTAACACCCGAAGAACTTGAAAAATGGTATTCTCAAATCGAAAGAAAATACGATCAGCTTTTTAATTCGCTAGGAATTCCCGACCGGTATAACATCACCGAAGATTCTGCCAACTGGAGAAAACCTGATTTTGATGATAGTAAATGGTTGGCAGCGAGATTACCTGATCGTTTCGATTATGATTTGCTGCCGCGTTTCGATGGCGTAGTTTGGTTCAGACGGAATGTGGAAGTTACGGAAGAAATGTCAAAACAAGGGTTCACTCTCCATCTTGGAAGAATTGACGATTACGATATTACTTATATAAACGGGACAAAAGTCGGCGAAACAATGGGCGACCGGGATAAACGTCTTTATGTTGTTAAACCCGGGTTGTTGAAATCCGGCAAAAATTCAATTGCAATCCGCCTTACCGATTATTGGGAACGGGGAGGGTTTCTTAGTTCTGAAAGCGATTTCAAGATTACATTTGGAGAGAAAGAAATACCGCTCACCGGAGAGTGGAAAATGAATATTGGCAAAACAACATTCATGTGGCTGCGCTCTCCAAACGTTCATCCTAACTTGTTATATAATGGTATGCTGCATCCATTGTGCCGCTTTAATTTTCGGGGAGTACTCTGGTATCAGGGGGAGAATAATACCATGTTTGCCAGTCAGTACGAACAAAATTTAAAAACAATGATAACAGACTGGCGAAAAAGTTTCGCTTCCTCTCAATTGCCATTCTACATTGTTCAATTGCCGAATATGGATGGCTTTAATACAAACAGTCAACACGGTGGAAGTAACTGGGCTGAATTAAGAGAAGCCCAGTCAAAAGCTCTGGAATTGCCAAATACAAATATGGTGGTTACGATCGATTTAGGAGATTCCACCAATGTACATCCTAAAAACAAACTCGATGTTGGGAACCGTTTGGCATTGCTGGCCCTGAAAAATACCTATTTATTGCCTGTTGGCGAAGTATCATCACCCATGGTAGATTCCGTTGCTTTTGAAAACGATACCGTTGTTCTGTTTTTTCGAAATACCGGAACCGGACTTATTGCCCGCGACCGCTATGGCTATTTAAAGGGATTTGAATTAGCAGGTGCCGACAAACAATTCTATTGGGCAACTGCAATCATTGAGAAAAACCGAATCATCGTAACTTCGGAGAAAGTACTTCAACCTAAAGCTGTTCGCTATGCATGGTCAAGCAATCCTTCGGATGCTAATCTATATAATCTTGAAGGGTTGCCCGCAGCACCCTATCGGTCTGATGACTGGGACAGAGTTTCGAAAGACGAGAAATATACAAACTGGATAAAATAAATACCCGATTATGACACTCAAATCATTGAAATACCTTCCTTTTTTATTGATTATTTTAGTCATGGCTTCGTGTAAGCCCGTCGTTAAAACCCCTGAGAAAGCAGAACCCAAAAGGTTTTTTTCAGAGAATAGTTTTTGGAACCTACCGCTGTCCGACTCTGTCGAAATTGATCCGCAAAGCGACCATTACATTAATTTGCTAAAAAAAGATCATAGTGGCAACAATTTTGGAATCAATTTAGAAAAGTACACCATCCCCATTTATGAAGTCGATAGCAGTGTCCCATTTATAAAGATCGGGAATCACCCCGGTTTTAATTTTCGCCATCATCCCGATTTTGATAGTATAGGTGTGCCCATACCGGCCGAATTTAAACCATCACCTGGAATGGACCAGCATGCCACAATCATCGATTGGAAACGTAAGCTTGCCTGGGATATGTTTTTAGTTGAAAAAGACAGCTCAGGTAAATGGGTTTCGTGCACCGGGGTAATTGTGCCACTCGATGGTCCGGGAGTATTTAAAAAAACTGATTTCCCGGTAAAGGATGACGAATCTATCCATCAATATGGACCAAGCCGTGCCGCAGGCGTTCCATCGTTTGCCGGGACAATTATGTATGACGAAATCATGGCAGGAGAAATTAAACACAAACTTAGTTGCGCACTGCGTTTTGTAGCTTATAAAGAATATGTTTCTCCGGCTATCTGGACCGATGGAAATTTTAAAGGGGGTGTTCCCGAAGGTTCCATCATTCAGCTCGACCCAAATCTTGATCTAACTAAATTCGAACTGCTGCCTGGCGAGATCGTCGTGGCCAAAGCATTACAAAAGTATGGAATGGTGGTGGTCGATTTTGCTGCAGCCAATGTTTTGTATGGAGAAGGGCTATGGATATATCCCGATAAGTCGTGGAAAGGACAGCTCCGCGAATGGGATGGCGGAATAAGCAGTATTCCCCTTGATCATTTCAGGGTCCTCAAAAATCATGATATTCAATATGGAGGTGACCGAATCAAAGATTTCTTTCAAAATTTATTAAAAGGATGGGAGAAGAATTAATGAATTTTTAAAATCGTTCATTATCATTTATTATCACATAGGATATTGGTAATTTATAGCTATAACATAATTGCTTACCTAACATAATAGTAAAGGATGAAACCAACTAAAATATCGTTTATTCTTTGCCTGATCTTTGGATTAGGTGCACTTAAAGTATGGGCAGGAATGGAGCCTGGACAATTAAGGACTGATATGAGCGAAAAGCCCTTGGGTCTGGATTCCCAAAGCCCATTATTTAGCTGGATAGTGAACTCAACCGAACGTGGCACCATTCAAAAAGCTTTTGAAATTTGGCTGAGTACCGATGAAAAAAGCCTGGAAAACGGTAAAAATCTATTTTGGCAATCCGGAAAGATTCTGGGAAACCAAACCTTCGGGATTCCATACTCCGGAAAAGAATTGAAGTCCTTTACCCGCTATTACTGGAAAGTGCGCATCTGGAACCAGAATGGGGAACCATCGGCTTGGAGTAAATTATCCTGGTTCGAAACATCCATAATGAACCTTTCCGATTGGAAAGCACAATGGATTTCCGATGCAATACCGCTGCCTTCGAAAGATGAGGATTTTTATAAACCCTCTTCCAATACTCTTCTTCGAAAAGAATTCAACCTCAAAAAAGAGATAAGCTCAGCCCGACTTTACATCACAGGTTTAGGTTATTACACTGCCAGCATCAATGGCAGCCGTGTGGGCGATCACATGCTCGATGCAGCGCTTACTCAGTATGCAAAACAGGTAATGTACAGCACTTACGATGTTACCGCTCTGTTCCGGAAAGGACAGAATGCCATTGGTGTTTCACTCGGAAACGGCTGGTACAACCCAATGCCTATCCGTCTTTTTCAAAGTACCAACTTGCGCGATGCAATGACTGTAGGAAAACCATGCCTGAAAGCTCAGATAAGAATAATTTACACCCATGGCAGCGTGGAAACCATTGGTACCGATCATAGCTGGAAAGTCGGCGAGGGACCGGTGCTGATGAACAGCATTTACCTGGGCGAAACATACGATGCCCGCCTGGAACAAAAAGGGTGGAATATGCCCGGTTTTAACGACAGCCAATGGATGGCATCAACTGCAGTGAACGGTCCGGCCGGTAAACTTATCGCTCAGGATATCCCACCCATCCGCATCACTAAAATTCTGAAACCGGTGAAAATAACTCAACCCAAGCCTGGAGTGTACCTTTTTGATTTCGGCCAGGTATTTGGAGGCGTTCCCCGGCTTAAAGTGAAAGGCACCGCTGGAACTACGGTTGTCTTAAAAGGAGGAGAAGACATTCATGCCGATGGTACGCTCAATTACCTCACCGTTATTACCGGTCAGCTCAAGGCAATGTGGAACTTAAGAGGCGGACCCGGTTGCCCCGACAACCCCATTAACATCATCACGTACACCCTGAAAGGAGAAGGCGACGAAACATTCACCCCGCAATTTACATTTTCGAGCCTGCGGTATGTTGAAGTAACCGGATTTCCCGGAACCCCCACCCTTGAAGCACTTGAAGGAATCCGTATGAATACCGATGTTGAGGAAACAGGCAGCTTCGAATGCTCAAACACCATGTTTAACAGGTTGTACGATGTTACACGGTGGACATTCCTGAGCAATATTTTTAGTATTCAGAGCGACTGTCCTGCCCGTGAAAAGTTTGGATATGGAGCCGACATTGTAGCCACTGCCGAAGCTTATTGCTACACCTACGATATGAACCGCTTTTACCGTAAAATTGCACAGGACTTTGTAAATGATGTGCGTCCCAAAGGCGGAATGCCCGAGATTGCACCCTACAACGGACTGGCAGTTAAAGGCATCGGCGATCAGAGTGGTCCATTGGGGTGGCAACTCGCATTTTCCTATTGTGTAAAACAGGTGTACGACTTTTATGGCGACAAGGCCTTTGTAGAAAAGAATTATGAAGTTTTAAAACGTCAGGTGGAGTTTATCCGCTCCATGTTTCCAAATCATATTGTTCCCCAGGATATCAGTGACCACGAAAGCATCGATGCCAAACCCGAAGCCTTTACTGCTACATCGTTTTACCTTCAGCATGTAACCATTTTGGTCGAATGGGGCGAAATACTGCAGAAACAAGCAGATATCGCCAACTATAAAAAACTTGCTGAGGATATCCGCCTGGCCGCCCTCAGGGAATTCGGGAAAGGCAACGGTATATTTGATAATGGTACACAGGCAGCCCAACTTTTTGCGCTGTATCATAACATTGTTCCTGAAAAAGAAAAAGTACCTGCCTTCAAGCATCTGCTCGAAGAAATTTATTATAAACACAAAGGACACTTATCCACCGGCATTTACGCCACCAAGTATCTGTTTGATGTGAGCCGCTTATGGAACCGCAACGATGTTGCCTATTCGGTGTTAAACCAGCGCACTTTCCCGGGATATAGCTATATGCTCGACCACGGTGCCACCACCTTATGGGAAAGCTGGGAATACCCCGATACGGTAAACTCGCAGAACCATCCTATGTTTGGATCGGTGGTGGAATGGTATTACCGCTCCTTGCTCGGGATTAACAACATTACTCCGGGATTTAAAACTTTTTATATCAAACCGCAACCTGCCGGAGATCTTTCCTGGGCACGTGGACATTATGATTCGCAGTCTGGCCGCATCACTTCCGAATGGAATTCCGAAAGCACCAGGTTCAGTATGCGGGTTGGTATTCCGGCCAATACAACAGCATTGGTGTACGTCCCTTCTCTTCCCGGACTTCTGGTTAAGGAAAGCGGTAACGATGCCAAAACTGCTCCGGGACTTCGATTTACAGAATACAGCAACGGCTATGCTGTTTTCGAGGCAGAATCCGGTATCTACAATTTTGAATCGATTTTTCAGAAACAATAACTACTCATATATGCGAAATTTAACAGACGAAAAACCCCTGAAAGGAATACGACTTTACGTTTTATTCTTTCTACGGGTCGCCATTGGATGGCATTTTCTTTACGAAGGTGTGACCAAACTGATGATTCCAAACTGGACGTCGGCCGATTATCTGCAGATTTCGGGCTGGATTTTTGCTCCCTTTTTCCACTGGATTGCCGAAACGCCATCGGTATTAGCAGTAGTCGACTGGATCAATATCATTGGGCTAATAATTGTGGGGCTTGCCCTGTTTCTTGGATTTTTTGAGAGAATTGGAGCCGCTATCGGGATTGGATTACTCACCCTTTACTGGATTGCAAATCCTCCTTTTGTGCGGCTCGACTTTGGCGTGATTACCGAAGGACACTATCTGGTAGTAGATAAAAACATCATCGAACTCATTGCCCTGGTGTTTTTATTCTTAACACCAACTGGCAAATACCTCGGTTTGAGCCATTTTCTACGAAAAAACCGGGAACAAAAAATTGCTGCTCAACCCTTACCTGCATCCCTGTCGCCCGCAATGCAGCAAGAATTTATTTCGCGAGCAGCTCTCGACCGTCGTACTTTATTACGAGGTCTTTCTGCAATTCCACTGATGGGAGCTTTTGGATTTGCCCTGGCAAAAAAGAAACAATGGGAAAGTTACGAAGAACGCAACCTGGTTGATGCCGTAACCGGTGCCAGTGCCAAAAACCTGAATATTGCCAGCTTAAAGGAGTTGAAAGGAACTATTCCGATGGCTAAAATAAAAGATGTTCCGTTTAGCCGCCTCATTCTTGGCGGAAATTTGCTCTCAGGATGGGCTCACTCACGAGACCTCATTTATGTTTCGCAGCTGGTGAAAGCGTATCACCAGAAAGAAAAAATATTTGCCACCCTGCTGCTGGCCGAAAAATGCGGAATCAATACCCTGCTCACTAACCCCATTTTGTGCTCGTTGATTGACGAGTACTGGAAACGTGGCATCGGGAAAATTCAATTTATCTCCGATTGTGCCGGGCTCAACTACGACAATACCGGAAAACCTTCGCCCATGAATTTCAACGAATACCTCGATAAGGTGAAGAAAGCCATTGATACCGGCGCAGTTGCATGCTATATCCAGGGCGAAACGGCCGACTATTACATGGAAAACGGAAAACCAGAAGCCATTGCAAAAGTAATAGACTTTATCCGCTCGAATGGCTTGTTGGTAGGAATTGGTGCTCATAAAATAGAAACGATAAAAGCATGTGTAGATGCAGGATTCAAAACCGACTTCTGGATGAAAACTATGCACCATCTGAACTACTGGAGTGCAAACAATCCGGAGTGGCACGACAATAAATTCTGCTTTAACCCCGAAGAAACCATTCGCTATATCAAGGAGTTACCCGAGCCGGTAATCGGCTTTAAAGTGATGGCTGCCGGAGCAATTCTTCCGCGCGATGGATTCCGTTATGCCTTTGAAAATGGGGCCGACTTTGTTTGTGCCGGCATGTACGATTTCCAGATGGTGGAAGATGTGAACATTGCCTGCGACATTTTGGGCAGTGATCTGAAACGTGAACGAAAATGGATGGCCTAATTGGATACTCTAAAAGCAAAGGTTTTTAAAAAACCTTTGCTTTTAAAATTGAAACTGCAACTAATACAAATTACTATATGAAAAAAATTACCATGTACCTGCTAACCTTCCTGCTAATGACGCAGGTAGTTACAGGATGCAAAAAAGACGATAAAGAAACTGTAGAAACCACAGAACCGGTTACTGAACTTACCAAAGTAACTATCACCGTTGACAAGACCACCAAATACCAGACCATCGAAGGCTTTGGCTTTTTTGGGGCTTATGATGTATGGTGGGGTTCAGCCAATACCATGTGGAATGAGGCCTGGGGTGAAAAAGTCATCTCCGACCTGGGAATAACCATTTGGCGGAACGAACTCTTCCCCCCGGCAATCCCCGGTGCCAATCAGGATGCCGACTGGAACAAGCAGAAACCTGTGGTCCAGGGATTAAAAGCAAAAGCCGATCAATTGGGAGTTGATTTGAAATACATAGTTACAGTCTGGAGTCCGCCTGCCGATATGAAATGGCAGTGCACTTTTTCGTGGGCTGGCGATGCAAACGCCACCCGTAGCGAAGGAACGGTTTCGACCAAAAATGGTGGTACCCTGAACCCGAATAAATATAACGATTACGCAGAATATTGGAAAAGTTGCCTGAAGAATCATAAAGACCTCGGAATTGATGTTTATGCCGTCAGTATGCAAAATGAACCCCTGTTTAAACAAACATTCAACTCCTGTACCTATACCACTGCCTGGTATTGCGAGCTGCTCAGCAATGTGGTTCCAAAAATCAAGGAAACTTACCCCAACGTGAAGGTATTCGGATCGGAACACATGCTTGAGATGGAGGGGAGAAGCAACAATTATCCTTATTTCTATCATCAGGCCATAAAGAACAGCAACGCGGCCAAAAACAACATTGATGTGCTGGCGGTGCATGGTTACTCCGATGGCGTAAGTGCCTCCTCCGGTTCGGAGCTTGCAAAAATGTGGACCAACCACACCGAACAATTCTCCACGCCGATGAACAAACCGGCCTGGATGACCGAGACATCGGGCTATTCCGATAACTGGCTCAAAACGGGAGATATACCGGGTGCGTTGAATCTTGCCATGGATATGTATTCCGGTCTTGCCTTCGGAAACATACAAGCCTGGGTGTGGTGGCAGGGAAGCGAGCTGGCCGGAATTGGAAATTACAACCTGATGAATGGCTCCACTACCGGTAAAAAATATGCCGTTTCGAAACAATACTACCGGTATATCCGTCCGGGTGCGGTGCGAGTAAAAGCTACAACTCCTGATCCCACCATTCTGGTTACTGCCTACGAGCATACCGGAAAAGGAACTCAAACGCTTGTGATAATTAATTCAGGAGCAGAAGGGAAAATGATATCAGTGCAAGGTGCCGGAGTAGCGGCTGAGTTTACGGTCTTTCGTACCAATTCATCTGGCGAAAACTGTAAGGAAATCGGCAAAGCCCTTACCGGTACTGAAAACTATTTTGAGATCCCTGCCAACAGCATCGTAACGTTGCAAGCTGGCGGAAATACATTGTAGTGTAATTTGGGTTTTCGCTCTGTGGTTCTCTGTGTCTCCTCCGTGGTTCTGTGTAATAATTTTTTAAGTCTCAGAGAATACTCATTCATTACCCTTTAATCGAATTCACGTTAAATAAGCACACCATATGAACAAACCTTTGTTTTTAACTTTTTTGTTTTGCACTATTTGCAAGTTTTTATCAGCACAATACGCTGTTGACTCTATGTGTGGAGCCAAAGTTATCCTCGATAAAAACGGAAAACTTTTATCGCGTTACGAACCTCAGACTCCCGGCGCCGGAATGGTTACGGCTGTGGAACTGGCTGTTGACTTCTGGAAAAAATGTCCGGTTAGTCCTGATAACAAATTACCTCTTTATATTACTCACTGCTCTATGTACCGCGATGGAAAAGGAGGTTTTTATGGTTCCAGCTGGCCTCATAATCCTATTGTAGTTAATTCTGGAGTGTTACAAGGTCTGGCCATCGATTGGCGAAACTATTCAGGTGACGAATCGATGATTGATATTGCCCGAACTGCTCTTGACCATCAGTTAAAGCACGGTACCACTCCTGCCTCCTGGGAATGGGCATCGGTACCTTTTGCAAGTTCTGAAGCAGGCGAAATTGTATATGACGGCGCATCGAAATTCGATACCGCCAGAACAGAAGAGAACATAGGCAGGGGCGATGGTTCGTTTGTGCTTGAAGTGGATAAAATAGGTGAAATGGGTATTGCCTATTTGAAATTTTATGAAATTACAGAAGAACCAAAATACCTGGAAGCATCTATCCAATGTGCCGATGCATTGGCAAAACATGTTCGGAAGGGAATACACGGCAAAGGAGGGATTGAATGGAAGAAACTGGTTTTAACTTCACCCTGGCCATTCAGAGTGAGAGGCGAAAATGGCGAAGCACTGGAGGATTACACCTCGCATGTGGTAGAAAACCTTCGCCTTATTGAGGAATTGATTCGAATCAGTGATCGTATTCAACTCGCTCCCGAAAAGGTTTCTGCTTATAAAAACGCCGCCGGAATTGTCTGGAACTGGTTGTATTCAGCCGAAGGTCCCATTAAAACTTCTATCTGGAAAGGCTATTTCGAAGATATTCGCATCGATCAGATCAATCTGAACCGGGTAAACAACAGCCCGATTGAGTTTGCACGGCATCTGATCAAGCACCCGCAACATGATTCAAATATTACCACCACAATTCCCGGTTTAATCTGGTGGGTGAAAAACACATTTGGAGAGCCCGGCATGAATGCAATTAATGAACAAACAGGTTGTTATATGCCAATGGGAAGCCATACTTCGCGGTATGCTTCTATTTGTGCCATGTGGTACGAATATTCGGGTGACCCCTGGTTTAAGGAAGAGGCTTACAGGCATTTTAACCATGCTACTTACATGGCCGAGCCTGATGGCGTTGTACAAACCGGGCATAACTGGGGCGCCGAAATATGGTTTTCTGATGGTTATACTGATTACATCCGTCATTTTATGGAAGGTCTGGCTGCAGTTCCGGAATGGGTTCCTTTTGGAAACCATCTTCTTAAGTCGACCTCAACAATTCAAAAGATAAAATACGAGCCTGGTAAAATATCTTTCCGAACCTACGACAAACAGTCGGAAGTAGTATTACGTCTTTCATCTAAACCAAAGTCAGTATTGGTTTCCAATAACAGTTTAAAACCGGTTACCAGACTCTCAAGCGACGGTTATGTATGGAAGGCACTTGAAAAGGGCGGAGTTTTAAAGCTGAAGTATACAACGGGAAATGATGTGGTAATTATTTTTTAAATGGTTTAAACTACTTAAAAAGCAAAATAATGGAAAACTTCTCCAAATATTTATTGGGTATTCTGATTTCTTTATTGATTGTAACCATTTGTTTTCCTTTGAGTCAGGCATATTCTCAGCAACCATCAAATGTTTATATTTCTACAAAGGAATCATTATTAAAACGGCCAACTCCTGAATGGTTTAACGATGCCAAATTTGGAATTTTTATCCATTGGGGCCTTTATTCCGTTCCTGCATGGGCAACCCCTACCACAACTCCCGATAAGGTTACCGACTGGCCCGCATTTTATAAAAGCAATCCTTATGCTGAATGGTACCTGAATTCTTTAAGAATAAACGGTTCTCCAACACAAGCACATCACGAAAAAGTGTATGGCAAGTACTACAGCTATTATAGTTTTAAAGATACCCTGCTTCAAAAGACAGCCGATTGGAACGCTGATTCATGGACCGATCTTTTTGCAAAAATCGGAGCCAAATATGTTGTTTTTACAACAAAACACCACGATGGCTTTACCATGTACCCTTCCCGGATCCAGAATCCATTCATTGATAAAGAGACAATTAACAGTCCCCGCGATTTTACCGGAGAATTGTGCAATTCGGCCCGTGCAAAGGGAATGAAATTCGGGGTTTACTATTCAGGGGGCCTCGACTGGACTTTTAAGCATAGTCCGATTAGTAACTTGTGGCCTGATTTATTCGAAAGTATGCCAAAATCAGTTGCTTATACCGGGTATGCCGATTGCCAGGTACACGAATTAATTCATAGATATAAACCCGATATTTTATGGAATGATGTGGATTATCCTAAAAATGGTGATTTGCTGGGCATATTCTCAGAGTTATTCAACTTAAACCCTCAGGCTGTTATTAATGATCGTTGGAATCAATACCCTGAGCTTTCACATTTTACAACACCTGAATACAAAGTTTTCGATTCAATACCGGCAAAAAAATGGGAAACTTGCCGGGGGATTGGCTATTCGTTTGGATACAATCAGGTGGAAGGTGATGCTCATTTACTGTCTTCTGAAGCTTTAATTCACCTGCTAATTGATATTGTAAGTAAAAATGGAAACCTGCTTTTGAATGTAGGTCCGGCTGCCGATGGTTCCATACCGGAAAACCAGTTAAAACGGCTCACTGATTTAGGTGAATGGCTTGGGGTTAACGGTGAAGGAATCTATGGAACGAAACCATTTCGAATAACTGCAGCAAAATTAAAAGACGGTACCGAAGTGCGGTTTACTCAAAAGGATAATGATTTATATATCTTTTTGCTAAATGCTCCCAAAGGCAAGTCAATCATTATTCCTAACTGCAAAGATAGTCCGTTATCCAAAGTTTTTCTTTATGGAGCCAAAACAGAACAGCTTTCTTTCAAGCCAACAAATGACGGTGTTGAAATAGAGCTTCCCGGGAAAGTTAACTTTAATCAAGCACTGATGATTAAGCTTACGAATTTTTCAGATAACTAAATGAAAAAAATAAGCATCATAATGAACTATTTATTTAAAATAGACTTTATATAGATTAATTGATTTATGCAGTACATTTTACAGTTATTCTAAAGTTATGTAAGCCACAAGCGAGTTCCATGATAAGGTCATCGAATTGAAACTTGTGACAACGTAAACGTTCTT
>Ga0316608_1000756_pt1 | contig 14045 bp, 12 predicted proteins | sample MIS2016152B_MG_FD_207673 | JGI IMG/M metagenome (GOLD analysis project Ga0316608, IMG submission 207673) | Microbial mat bacterial communities from Middle Island sinkhole, Lake Huron, Michigan, United States - MIS.2016.152B | ecosystem: Environmental > Aquatic > Freshwater > Lake > Sediment...
TTACAATAATTCGCTGAGCTACTTCTGCAAGCAATGCTGTTTCGCCATGAATTAGTGTATCAAGCATTCCCATAGCCCTTAGACTAACTACAGGTTTTCCGCATGCACCGGCTTCAACCTGAGGCATTCCAAAACCTTCGAGACGTGATGGAGCAGCATAAATATCACAAGCTCCGATTAAATACGGCATAAAATTTCGTGAAATTGTGTTTGTTGCGTAAGTAACATTTTTTTCAATTCCCAAATCCGTAGCCATCTGTAAATCAATCAGATTTTGAGCAACTGTTCGTGGTTGAGGCCAGACTTTGCAAACATATTTCCAGTCTGGTGCTTTTGCATCAATTATTGCAAGTGCCTGCATAACTTCCTGAGAACCTTTTGATGCGGCGTCACCACCAACAGTAAGAATCATTAACTGGTCGGGTGAAACACCCAAAGATTCACGTACTGATAAAATTTTCGGATTATTTTTACTGAACGGTGTAAATGTATCGGTGTCGCAACCTACGGGTAAAACTTCAATTTTATCGCCATTAATACCATCGCGAACATACATTTCCTTTACCCAGTTTGATGTTACCAAAATAAGTGGCAGAGCATTTAAAACTTCCTGATAATTTGCAATATATCCATCGGCAACCAACCATGGAACAGGTTGTACACCATAACGTTGTGGATGAAGCACCAATTGTGGAGAATGTCCCCAATATCCGACACCAACTACAACATCGGGTTTAAACCAACGATAATACCATTCTTTTTCCTGTGCAGATTCAAAATGAACTGCATGAGTTTCAACGTTCAGTTCTCTAAGTCCTTTGAACAATAAATCTCCCTGAGTTGCAAGTCCTCCGGGAGAAGGCGGATAATCATATAATACTAATACTTTCATGTGTAAATAATTTGAAAATGTGTAAATTTGAGAATTTGAAAATATGTTACTTTGAAATTTATTTTAAATCAGATAAAAAAAACATAAATAATTAAATTTTAAACATTAATCATTTTTTCACATTGCCAGAATGCCTCTTCTTTAGGTGTAGTTTTAGCTTCCCAACTATTTTTTTCAAAACCAAAGGTTTCGGTAATTATTTTGTATTTTTTTTCCCATATTTTATATGAAAGTTTTTGATAAATTACTGCATTTTTTATTGCTTTTGGGAAATATTTTTTATTTCCGTCTTCATAAGCAAAAGTCCAAAGTTCTGTGGCAGATATTTTATTATTGTCCCAAAGTTCGATTACTGCTTTGCTGATTTCTTCGTGTCTGAGATGTTTTGTATATTCTCCTGTTGGATTGTGTGTTATAATTAAATCGAAATGTTTATCCGGCAATAATTTCAATATTTCATTTTCAACAAATAGTTCTTCTAAAGGAGTTTGCTCGGGTCCATCATTAAGGTCGCCCATTATTCCTTCTGAATTTAGGATTTTCAAAGCTTTGTAAAATTTATCTGCACGTTCCAAATCGTTTTTTCTGCAAAGACAAACAATAAAACATTGCCATAATGGATTTGAAAGTATTGTACCTCCAGCCCATAATGTTTCATCATCGGGATGAGCGACAATAAATGCAACTTTTTTTGGAGTAAAACTGGTCATATTTTTTTATAAAATCTTTAACTTTCAAGTTTTTAATCACTTAAAATTTTTAATTTAAAAATCAACAAAAATTATCTCTTCCATAAAATTAAAGAAATTTCAAGCGGTACCGAAACATCTGGAAAATAAGGAATTATTCTTGGTGTATAATCTGACGCTGAACGTAAAGATGTTACCGAAATATGATAATTGTATCCATTTTCATGATTTTCGATTTTTGCTCCTCTTACCATTTTCTGAATTATAGGTGTTTCACCATCAATTCCATTTGCAAAAAGTTCGACTTGTACACAATCAGGATTTATATCGTTAAAATATATCTGAACTTCAAATAAATATTGTTTTTCAATGGTTTCAATTTTCACAGCATCAAACTTCATCGAATTCCAATTTTGAATTAGATTTTTTTTCCATTCAACAATTTCAATTCCTTCTCTACCTTTATTTTCTGAACGTTTGAGAAATAATTTTGCTGAATTGATGTAAATTTTTTCGGTATATTCACGAACAGTTCTGTCGGCTGAAAATTGTGGTGTAAGTTGAGCCATACTTTCACGCATACGTGATACCCAAGCAGTTGGAATACCTTTTTCGTTTCGGTTATAAAATTCTGGTACAACCTGATTTTCAAGAATATTGTAGAGTTGTTCAGCTTCCATTGCGTCATAAAAAGGTTCGTCTCCATGTTCGTTACCATCTCCTAAAGCCCAACCGACTTCAGGCGTGTAAGCTTCAGCCCACCAACCATCTAATTCCGAAAGATTTAGACCGCCATTTACAAGGATTTTCATTCCGCTGGTTCCACTTGCTTCCCAAGGTCGGCGAGGTGTATTTATCCAAACATCAACACCTTGCACAAGATTTTCTGATACGTGCATATTGTAATCAGCAAGAAAAATAATTGGCGGATGAATACCTTTTTGACGGATAAGTTTCATCCATTCTTTAATAAGATTTTGACCTTCAATATCGTTAGGATGAGCTTTTCCCGCAAGGATTAACTGAACCGGAAATTTTGGATTTGTTAATATCCGCAGTAACCTTTCGGGGTCATGAAGCAATAAATTCGGACGTTTATATGTCGCAAAACGTCTTGCAAAGCCAAGAGTCAATTTATCAGGGTCGAATAAATGTCGTGCAATTTCAACAGCTTCAAGTGAACGACCAGAGCTAAGTAATTGTCTCGAAAAATATTCGCTTGCAAATTCAACTAATGCTTTGTTTGCTTTTGTTCTTAATTCCCAGAGCTTTTCGTCAGAAACAAGACGAATATCGTGTTCAAGAGTTTTATTCGTTCCAAGCCATTTGTCTTTACCACAGGCTTCTGTCCAAAGATTTTCTGAATCAACAGAATCCCAAGTTGGAACATGAACTCCATTTGTAATGGAACATACAGGTATTTCAGCAGTAGCCCAATTGAGGAAAACAGGTTCAAATAATTTCCGACTCACTTTTCCGTGTAAACGACTAACTCCATTAACAGTACCACTTCCGTGAATTGCCAGAAATGCCATATTGAAATTTTCGGTTTCATCATCAGGATTTTTCCGACCGAGAGCTAATAAATCGTGAAGTGAAATATTTAGTTTATTTTCGGCATAATTGCCTAAATATTGTCTCATAAGTGAGGGCGAAAAACTATCAAAACCCGCAGAAACGGCAGTATGAGTTGTGAAAAGATTTCCACTTCTGGTTATTGCCAACGCAACTTCAAAAGAATGACCAGTTTCTTTCATATAACTGTATGCCCGTTCGAGAATCGCAAAAGCAGCATGACCTTCGTTCAGATGACAAACTTGAGGATTGATATCAAGTGCTTTAAGAAGTCGCCAACCTCCAATTCCGAGTACCATTTCCTGTTTTAAACGGAGTTCTGAATTTCCACCGTATAATTCACTGGTTATTCCTCTGTGAATAGGAAAATTTGCTACGTCATTACTGTCTAATAAATACAATTTTACTCTGCCAATCTGAACTTGCCATGTACGAATCCATATAGAATGTCCGGGAAGTTTTATTTCTAATCGTAACCATTCGCCGTTAGGATGTCGTAATGGAGTGATAGGTAATTGTCCGGGGTCGTTATATGGATAAAGTGCCTGTTGTTCACCATGTTTATCAATGGCTTGACGGAAATATCCTTGCTGATATAAAAGTCCGATACCAATAATTGGAACACCCAAATCGCTTGCTGCTTTTAACTGATCGCCGGCAACATTGCCCAAACCTCCGGAATAAATTGGAAGTGCTTCGCTTAACATAAATTCCATGCTGAAATAAGCAATACCTGTTAAAGGAGTTTCGGGATAATTTTGTTGAAACCAAGCAGGTTTGTTAATAATTTGTTCTTTTGATTTTCTATAATCTTCAATTTTTTTACGAAAATCGGGGTCAGACATTACTTTTTTGAATTTATCTTTTGAAACTGTCTGCAAAACAATCCACGGATTATGAGTGTGATTCCATAACTCATGGTCAAGATGATGCCATATTTTGTCGGTTGTGTTATCCCAAGACCACCTCAAATCTAAAGCAAGTTCTGTTAAAGTATCATATCCATCTTCGATAGATAAATTTATTTTTTCCCGTGAAGCTATTTTAGTGTTTTTGCTCATTGTATTTTACTTTAATTCTCAAATTATGTAAGTTCAACTTTGCCAAAGTTTTAGAACTTTGGCAAAGTTTGTATAACGTTTTTTTTATTTTAAAAACTTTACTTTTCCACAGTTAAGCGTGCCATCAAATAACTGATTGTTGATTCTGCACCTTGATTTAAATTTACATGATTTTCTTCAAGTCCGTCGTAACAACCTCCGGTACAAGGATTATAAATAATCTGATGTAACCGATTTTGTCCCAAAAACCAGTTGAACGCTGTATCCATTTTTTGTTTATAGTCTTCATTTTTAAAGACTTCGTAGAATTTACTCAAAGTCATAATTGTATATGCAACATCAATTGGCTGTTCACCAAATTGTTCGGGTTCTATTCCTTTTTGCTGCCAGTTTTTATTCGAAACTACTTCAATACCATTTTGATTAAATATCTGCGAAAGCAAAAAATTAAAAGATGAAATTGCAATTCCTTTATAAGTTTCGTCGTCTGTTAATAACCAAGCATATAACATTGCTTCAGGTAAAATACTGTTTGCATAAGTCAGATAACTTTCGAACCAGTTCCAATTTTCGTTAGCTTCGTGTTTGTACATCTGAACCAAGCGATTAGAAAGTTTTATTGCAAGTTCAAGATTTTTTGCAGAATCTTCAACATTCAAATAATAATACAAACCCTTGACTGCAAACGACATTGCACGTGTAGAATAAACATTTTCAATATGTTGTAATGATTTTTCAAGTATATTTTGTGCAAGAGAAATTAATTCTTCAGGAAAAATATTTTTTAATGAAATTAAATAACCTAAAGCCCAGATTGCCCTGCCGTTTGAATCGTCTAAATTGACAGCAATATTTTGAACTGTAAAATTCATGTCTTTATCAACATAATTCAAAAAACTTCCATCAGCTTGCTGACAATATTTTATGAAAATGAGATATTTATAAATTTCCTGCATATTATTTCCATCGCTTGTTGCTTCGTAATTCATACATAAAGCAATCAAAGCCCGAGCGTTATCGTCTAAAGTATAGCCGGTTTCAATATCAGGTTGATTGATTTTTGAAAACTGAATTATCCCTACATTTGTAGTCATAGCTTTGATATGATTCAAATTGATTTCGGGTAATTTATATTTAATTTTAATTTTATTTTTGGCAACTTTTTCCAGCAAAATTGCATGAGAAACCGAAGAATTTTCCCAAGCTGATGAAACAATTTTCTGTAAAGTATTTGTAGTAAGATTTCTACGCAAAGGTTCATCGTTTATTAATCGAATAACACTTTCTGATAATTGTTGAGAATTGCGAAAATCGAAAATAATTCCGTTATCAGAAGTCAAAACTTCGCGAGCATGCGGAATTGGAGTTGAAATAATCGGGCAAGCACAACTCATTGCATAAACAAAAGTTCCGCTTACAGCTTGATTCGGGTCGTTTGTTGAAAAAATGTAAATATCAGTAAGTTGCAAATATTCAAGTAATTCCGGCAACGGTAAGTAATTATTTATAAATCTGACATTATCCTGTAAAGATAAATCCTGAACTTTCTGCAAAAGAAATTCTCGGTATTTTTCGCCTTCATTTTTAACCACTTCGGGGTGAGTTTTTCCGATAATTAGAAACATAATTTCAGGACATTCTAAAATAATTGCAGGAAGTGAATCTAAAGTAGTTTCGATACTTTTTCCTGAACTTAACAATCCAAAAGTAGTCAGAACTTTACGATTTTCTAAGTTGTATTTTGTTTTTAAAAAATTTTCGTTTAAATGCTGAACTAAATGTGTTCCGTGAGGAATTACTGAAATTTTAGGTTCAAGTAAATTATAATCGGTAGTTAAAATTCCTTTTGAATTGTGAGTCATTACAATAATTGATTCGCAAGCAGCAGCAATATTTTTTACTAAAGTTTTTAATTTTTCGTTCGGATTTGGCAGAACTGTGTGAAAAACAATTACTACAGGTTTTGAAAGTTCGTATAAAAATTCAAGAAATTTGATTTCCTGTTTCATGTAAAAACCAAACTCGTGCTGAATTAAAACAATTGCAATTTGTTCGTCTTTATTAATTATTTTAGCTAATTTTTCGTAATCTACAGCTGATGAAGTATTAAGAGTATATTTTACTTCTTCTGGATATTTATAATCTGAAACTCCCGATTCTAAAGCACATACTTTGACTGACAGGGAATTGCTGAATTTATTATCAAGAGCTTTTATTAAATCCTGCGAGTATGTTGCAATTCCGCATTCCCTTGGAGGATATGAAGTTAAAAATAAAACTTCGGCTAAATTATTTTGCTGTAAACCGTCCGACCGCTCCAAGAGGTCTGACGGATTTAAAATTGCATCATCTTTAATAAAATTTTCTGCATCAGAAAAATCTTGTAAATACAAAATTTCTTCATCAAATCTATTTTGAGATATTTTATTTTTCATTTTTTTGGAATATGTGTTAATAATTCAGAAACTAATGCAGAAAAACTTACAGAAGCACAAGCAATATGTGTATCGGCAGCACCATAATAAATAAATAAAGTATCGTCAAACAATGCGGTACCTGTTGGAAAAACGACATTATTTACTTCACCTTTAAGTTCCCATTCGTACTCGGGTTTGAACAAAACATAAGGCAATCTGGCAATTACTTTTTTAGGGTCATCTAAATCCAACAATGCAGCAGCACAAGCTGAGTAAACACGACCTTTTTCAGTTTGTTCCACACCATGATAAATTAAAATCCAGCCATGTTCGGTTTCAATTGGCGGACAACCACTTCCAATGTAGTTTGATTCGTGTTTGTAAATAGGATCCATAACAATATGTTCCTGAAAATTATGAAAATAATTATCCCAGAAATGGTCTGTAAGTTCATCTAAATTTTTCACTGAAACAATTTGAATTCCAGGTCTAATTCTATGAAGAAAAACAAAATTTCCATTAATTTTTCGAGGGAAAAAAATTAAATTTTTGTCCCAAAGTATTATTTTTTGTTCAGGGTCAGATGCTTTGTAGTAAAAATTTTGATTAGTATAATAATTTTCGTTAACTTTTCCGGCTTCTTCAACAATTGAAACAAATTTTGCGTAAGTCATTGATGGAACAATTAATCCCTCTTTTTTAAAATGAATTAAATCTTGTGAAGTTGCTAATGCTCCTCTTGCATTTATTCCGTCGTAAGCTGTGTAAGTCAAGTAATAAGTATCATCAATTTTTACAATTCGCGGGTCTTCAACACCATGCGATTCGTAATCGAATTCGGGTTCAATTATAGGTTTTTCCCAACGTTCTACAATTGATAAAGCTCCGTAGAGTTTACAATATCCTATGCTTGAGTAATTTCCTTGTTTAACAGCTCTATAAAACATGTGAACATAATTTCCTTCTTTTAATATAGCCGGATTTAGTACACATTCATCTTCAAAATCCAGATTGGTTTTCGATAAAATAATTCCTTCTTTTTTAACTTCTATCATTTTGTTTGCTTTTTAATTTTTTTTAAAATAGGTTTAATGTCTATTAATGTTGGCATAGTATCGCCCAATAAAAAACCCCAGTGATTCAATGATTCAATATTGTCGAAAATAAGTTTTACGATTGCCAGTAACGGAAGCGAAAGCACCATTCCGGGAATTCCCCAAAGTGCGTTTCCTACAATTACTACGATAATTGAAAAAAGTGCGTTGATTTTTACTTTTGAAGCAACTATTTTTGGAACAATCAAATTATTATCAATAAATTGAATTACAAGATAAATTCCCATGATATAAACAGCATACCAAGCTGAATCTTTTGTTGCCAGAGCAATCATCATTGGTAAAGCAGCACCTGTAACACCGCCAACATAAGGAATCATATTAAGCAATGCACCGATAATTCCGAGTAAAATTGCGTAATCAATATCAAGAATTAAAAGTGTTGTTGTATAAAAAATTGCAATTATTGAAGCTTCCATAATTAATCCGACAAGATAACGCTGTATGACTGTTTTGGTTTGTGTAACAATTTCATTTAATTGAGTTTGTTTGTCGGATTTGATAAGTTTATGTAAAAAATCAAGCAAAAGAGGTTGGTAAAACAGAATTAAAAATATGTAAATAGGAATTAATAATAACACCATCAATACATTACTAAGAGTTGAAAGTGTTCTTCCAATTACTGAACTGCTGCTGTTTAAAAGTTCAACTTTTGTTTTTGCAATCCATTCGTGGATTTTATCAGGATTTATATCGAAATGAATTGAAATCCAAGCAATAGAATCACTTATTGTTAATGTAAATTTTTCAACTAAGATGGGCCATGAATCTGTAAATTTTGATATTTGAGAATAAATTAATAAACCTAAAGCTCCAAAAATCAATAAGGTAAGAAATAATGTTAAAAGAATTGAAATGACTCTGGGAATTTTTCTTCTGACAAAAAAATTAACCACAGGATTAAGTAAAATTGCAATAATACTTGCAAAAACTAACGGAACAATAATACTTTGACCGATATATAAAATTGTAAATAAAGCCAATAATCCGATAAAGAGAATTGTCATTTTTACGTAAAACGGTAATGTGAAAACTTTATCGAACATGGTTTTTAGTTAAGAGTTAAGAGTTAAGAGTTAAGAGTTAATAGTTAAGAATGAAGAGTTAAAGATTTCATTTTTTTATTTTTCATTTTTCATTTTTCATTTTTCACTTTTTATTCTTCTGATTTTTTTGATTGTATATTTTCTTTCATTTTAGAAATATTCTGAATTATATATTTTCCGAAAGTTTTAATTGCCTTTGAATTTTGTGCAATTATTGTTGCTACTCCAAATTGTAAAACAAAACCCAAAAACATTCTTCCTTTGTGCTCTGATTTTCCAACAACAATTTTCTTTGTGAGATAACCGGCTGATAATCCAAGACCTGTGGCTAAAATATTTTCAACCAAATCGGGTGATGAGGTTTCAACTTTTAAATTCAAATTGATGAGGTTGAAAGGTTTTACTTTTTCTATTTCAACTTCATTTTCTGATTTTTCGTCGGTAATTGGTTCAATTATTATAGTATTGTTTTTCATAGCTTTATATTGGATTTTAGTTAATTAAATTATTCTTTAAATAATCATTTATATTTGTAATTGTTATTAGAAAAACAGAATTTTCGGCAGAAGATATATTGTAGCTAATATTTTGGCGAAGAGTTATTAATTCACCAATTTCGAGATTTATTGATTCTTCTTTTGTTCGAAAATTTAGTTTTCCTTCAATTACCTGAAATATTGTTTTATCGTTTTCCTGATTAAATTTTATTTCCGTGTTTTTGTGAATAGCAGTCAATATTAACTGTTTATCGGGTGTTTTTAAAAGTACTAACGAATTAAGTTCTCCATTTTCCCAAGTTCGAGTTAGTTTCATCTTTTCAATTAGATTTGGAAAATCAAAATCAAAAGAAGAAGAATAATGTATCCGTTTAAATTTTTGAAAAATATTTTTTTTAATTATAGTTTCAGTATTCATGATATTTTTTGTGTTTTTATTTGTTATTAAACTCAAATACACTTGGTTCTGAGAAAGGAATTTAAAAAAAAGGTAAAAAAAACAGTTTTGTTAAAATTCAATTTAATTTTTTCTGTATTTTTTACCTTTGATTTTATTGAAAAACCTTAAATTTTATTTAGCAATTTTATCATTTTCATGATGTTTAGCTTTTGTTTGTTCTGCAAATTTTGTAACGTGGTCTTTTACGTCGTCAAATTTTGTATTTACTTTGTCGTAAAATTCTTCAAATTTATCTTTTACATCATCTGAATATTTTTCGCCTTTTCTACTAATTCTTTTACGTGTTTTTGAACCTTTTTCGGGTGCAAATAAAATTCCAGCCAATGCTCCACCGGCAACTCCTGCCAAAATACCTAATAACAATTTCTGAATGTTCATGATTTTAAATTTAAATTTGTTAATAAAAATGTTTCTGATTAAAATATTTTTTTTCCTTGTATAATTCTAAGTATTACTGCAATAATAGCAATGACGAGCAAAATATGAATTAGTCCGCCGGCATTAAAGCCAACATAACCGATTGCCCATAAAATAATAAGAATTACAGCTATGATATAAAGTAGATTTCCCATGATTTATTTTTTATTTTTAATAAAACTATTTTGTGTTTTTTACTGTTAAATCTTTAAAAGCTTTTCCAAGTTCTTCCATATCTTTATTGAATTCTTTTTTAAATTTTTCCCAGTTTTCTTTTCCCGATTCTTTGTAATCTGCCATTCGTTTTTCTAAATCGGTGTTTTGTTGTTCTAATTCTTTAATTTTTAATTTGTATTCTGCTTGTGCATCAAGTTTTTCGAGTTCAATTCTTTTATTAAATTCGATTGTTATTTGTTCGTTTGCAGCAATTTTATCTGCAGTTTCTTTTCGGTATGCTTCTATTTCTTTATAATATTCTAAATTGGCATCATCTAAATCCGAATTTGCATTTTCTACTTTGTCTTGTGCATCTTCAACTTTCTGCTCATTTGATTTACATGCGGTAAAAACCGAACTTATTAAAAACATTGCTATTGCAACTACTAATACTGTTTTTTTCATTTTTTCAATTTTTAAAGTTTATTTTTTCTTGAATACAAAGGTGAGATTTTGATAACAATAAAGTGTTACATAATATTTACGATAAATTACATCATTCACACTTTAATATTTTTGGGTTTTTGGGTTTTTGGGTTTTTGGGTTGTTAGGTTTTAGGTTTTAGGTTTTAGGTTTTTAGGTTTTTAGGTTTTAGGTAGTTAGGTTGTTAGGTTTTTAGGTTTTAGGTTTTTAGGTACTTGGGTTTTTAGGTAGTTGGGTTTTTAGGTTTTTTGGTTTTTGAAATTTCTTTTAAATTATAAAACCCATAATTGTAATATCATCAACTTGTTCTTCGCTTGTTTTCCATTTATTTAATTGATTATCAATATAATCATATTGTTGTAAAATATCTAGTTTCGAAGTGTTTAATATCATTTCTCTAAATCGTTTGTATTTGAATTTTCCTTTTTTCTCTCCACCTGTCTGGTCTGGAAATCCATCAGAAAACAAGAATATTTCATCTTTTTTCTGAATATCAATAATAATTTTTTCAAATGGCTTTTCTTTTAAATATATTCCAATCGGATTTTTAGTTGGTTTATACTCAAATAATTGTTCGTTTCTGATAATATAAATTTGATTGTTTGCACCGGAATATTCAATTTTAGAATTTTCAGAATCGATAATAGTCAAGGCAATATCCATACCGTCGTGTGAACTGCCATATTCATCTGTTTGTCGCAGAGATTTTTTTATTTTTAGTCTGAGTGTATCCAGTATTTCGTTCGCCGAATAATCTTTATGATTTTGAATAATTGCATTGATAAGCGAAATTCCAAGCATACTTACAAATGCACCCGGAATTCCATGACCGGTGCAGTCTGCAACTAATACTACAATTTTGTTATTCATTTGTTTAATCCAGTAAAAATCGCCGCTAACTACGTCTCTTGGTTTGAAAAAAACAAACGATTTTTGTAATAATGTGTCGAAATACAATTTTTCTGGTAATGCTGCGTATTGTATTCGTTTGGCGTAATTTATACTATCAGAAATATGTTTACTTTTAATTAATATTTCATCTCTTTGTTTTTCTACTCTAAGTTTTTGTATATCAATTTCTTCGCTTTGTGTAGTTATTTCTTCGTTTTGTTTCAAAATCAAAGCATTTTGTTCGGTTAATTTTTTGTTTGCTTTTGTTTTGTACCTGATAATTGTAAAAAGTAGAATGATTATTAAAATAATAGAAATTATAGATATTATTAATATATTGATTAACAATCGTTTATTTTTTAATTTTTCTAAACTATATGCTTTTTCAATATTAAGTTCTTCAATTTCTAGTCCTTGTTCATTTGTTATTTGGGTTAATTCTGAATTTTCAATATTTGCATCTTCAATTGCTGTATCTTGTTGTAATATAGTAGAATCTTGTTGTAAAATTAAAATACCATTTTCAGCAATTTGATTTGCTTGAGTTATTTTTAACTTACGTAAAACTATAACTTCTTGATTTTCTACTGTTTCTTGAGTTGAAATATTTGAGTTTGTAAAACTAACATAAGTCTTATAATATTCAAGAGCTTCGGAATAATTTTTCTTCTTTAAATTTAATTCGTATAAAGTAAAATAAATTTGTTCCTGAATTAATTTTGAACCGCTTTTCTGAGAGTATATTAAACATTCTTCAAAATATTCGATAGCTTTTTTTTCATTACTGTTCAGGGAATATGCTGTACCTAAATTATATAAGCAAATTGATAAATCTGTATCATTTTCTACGTTTATTCTTATTTTATATTCTTTTTCAAGATTACTTATTGCCGTTTTATAGTTCAATAATTCTATCTGATTATATCCTAATTTTGAATAATAATCAGCCATTAATTCATTGTCTTTTAATGTTTCAGCAACCTTTAATCCTAATTTTGCATAAGTTTCGGCTTCATATATATCAATATCTAAATACAATTCTATTAATTGGTTATACAAATCAATTTTTTCTGAATTTGTAGCTTTTTTCAATTCATTTTCAAGTTTTTCGATTTCAGAATTTTGAGATAAAACAACTTCTGAAAAGTACAAATTGCTGAAAACTATTATGATAATCAGTATAATTTTCATTTTCATTTTTATTAATTTAAAAAAATAAATTCAGTCAGAAGATTATAAATTTTAGAAAATTTCTGAGTGCAAAGTTGAGATTTTCTGAATTATAATGTGTTATATAACTTTTGGAATAAGTTATGCAATTCACACTTTGGTTTTTTTGGGTTTTAGGTTTTAGGTTTTTAGGTAATTGGTTTTTAGGTTTTTTAGGTTATTGGTTTATTCGGTTTTTAGAATTGAACAAAGAGACACAGAGTTTATATTTTTGGAATTGATATAATCGAGTTTTAATTTTCAATTTGATTTACAAGCCCCTGTGTCCTCTGTGTCTCTGTGTTTGAAAATGATACACCGAGTTTTCTGTGTCTCTGTGTTTAAAATTGATAAACAGAGTTTTAATATTGAAATTGATTTATATGACGCTGAGAAATCTTATAAATTTGTTGAATGATATTTTTTATATATTTGCTTTTTTAAAATATCAAATCAATTTTAATATTTAATATCTTTTAGAAAATGGGAAAAATGTTGATATTTTCAGCTCCTTCGGGTGCGGGAAAGACTACGATAGTCAAGGAAATTTTAAAAAATAAAAATTTAAATCTTGAATTTTCAATTTCGGCTTGTAGCAGAAAAATGCGTGAAAATGAAAGAGATGGACTCGACTATTATTTTATGACAGCAGACGATTTTAAAACAAAAATTGAAAATAACGAATTTGTAGAATGGGAACAAGTATATGAAAATCAGTTTTATGGAACTCTAAAATCAGAAGTGGACAGAATTTGGGCTAACGGAAAAAATGTTGTTTTTGATGTTGATGTCATTGGTGGTCTGAATATAAAAAAGGTTTATGGTGATAAGGCTTTGGCTTTTTTTATTATGCCTCCTTCAATTGAAGTTCTTAAAACAAGGTTGACAAATCGTGGAACCGAAACCGTCGAAACGCTGAAAAAAAGAGTTGATAAAGCTGAATGGGAAATAAATTTTGCAAATCAATTTGATGTAGTTATTGTTAATGATAATTTATCTGAAGCTCAAACTAATGTGTTGAAAAAAGTTAATGAATTTTTAGAAATTCTGTAGAAAGAACAAGATAGTTTTCAAAAAAAAAAAAAATCATTGCAGCGTTTTTCAATTATTTTTCGTATTGTTAATAAACTTTACTG